>Ga0209986_10002464_pt1 | contig 16929 bp, 10 predicted proteins | sample BlataG_FD_183168 | JGI IMG/M metagenome (GOLD analysis project Ga0209986, IMG submission 183168) | Deep subsurface microbial communities from Black Sea to uncover new lineages of life (NeLLi) - Black_00105 metaG (SPAdes) (version 2) | ecosystem: Environmental > Aquatic > Marine > Oceanic >...
TAAACGATTTGAAAGATATCATTGATTATATTCCCAAGGACTCGCCCAAATATGCCTCAATTACTGCAGAGAGATTAATTAAAGCTGTTGAGTTTCTGGAAGACAATCCAAGAATGGGAAGAATGGTTCTCGAAGTTGGAGACGAAGATTCTTTTAGAGAGATTATTTATGGAAACTACAGGATAATTTATCAGATCGCAAGCAACCAAATAATCAACATCCTGACGATCCATCACTGTGCCAAAAACCTTTCATCTAATTCCTTGCTTAAAAAAAGGCATAAGAAATAAGGCCAAAGCGGCTAACAGCACCTCAAAAGTAATGCGGTGTGATGTAGAAAAATTAAACTAACTGAATATTAATAAGCAATATAGCAGTATTGAAAGTGATGTGCATCTAAGCCTGCACTACTTTTAGCTGCAAACCGTTATATGAAATGGCGGTATCTGTTTCAAGGAGACGATAAATATGGCTGAAAACAAAAAATATGTAGAACTAATCTGGGATCAGAAATACGATAAGCTTAAAAAGGGAGAGAAAATACCTATTGAAAAGCCAAATCTTCCATTTCAGGTAGTGGAAACAATAAATAAGCCAAGATTAAAGGATCTGGAAGGAGGGCTTTTTGATCCATCACAATTTTATCCTGAGGATGAATTTCCTGAGAACTATTCAAAGGACTGGAAAAACAAACTCATCTGGGGGGATAACAAACTGGTAATGAGTTCTTTAATAAAGCAGGGATGGGCTGGGAAGATTAATCTGATTTACATCGATCCGCCGTTTTTCACAGGTGCAGATTTTACGATAAGAACAAAAATTGGCGATGAGCGAATAGAGAAGGAGCCATCAATAATTGAAGAGCGGGCTTACAAAGATACCTGGAGTGGAGGCATTGCTTCTTATCTAAAGTATATGTATGAGCGATTGGTTTTGATGAGAGAGTTGTTGGCTGAGAATGGCTCTATCTATGTGCATTTAGACTGGCATGTGGGACATTATGTTAAGGTAATGATGGATGAGGTTTTTGGAGCAGAGAATTTTATAAACGAGATAGTCTGGTGTTACAAGGAAAGAGAGATGCCACTGCGTCAATGGAATCCAAAACATGATGTCATCTTGATGTTCACAAAAAACGAAGGGCAACGCCAATTTTACTATGATAGAGTATTAGAGCCATATTCAGATGTAACCAGAGGTAAATTCAAATACAAAGACGAGAAGGGGTTGTATCAAATTAGAGGAAAAGCTATTGAGGATAGTCCAATCGACAGAGCCGATGGACTCACACCAGAACATGAGAAGATACATCCCGATATGACATACAGACAATATTTAAAAGGAGGAGTTCCGCCAAGAGATTGGTGGACCATTCCAATAATTAACAAAGCAGCTGATGAGAGACTTTATTATGACACTCAAAAACCCGAAGCCCTCTTAAAACGCGTCATCCTCGCCTCTTCCGACCCCGGCGAAATCGTCGCAGACTTCTTCTGTGGTTCGGGCACAACCTTAGCTGTGGCAGAGAAACTTGGTAGGCGCTGGATAGGCTCAGATTTGTCCAAATTTGCTATACAGGTAACAAGAAAGAGATTATTGGATATTCATAATTCAAAGGATTTACTTGATGAAAAGGATAAGAAGAAATATGAAAAGCCAGCAAGACCCTTTGAGCTCTGGAATATTGGAAACTATGAAACGGTTTACTGGCAGGAGAGAGAGGATGAATACCTCGCCTTTATGCTCAAACTCTATCAATCTCAACCTTTAACTGGTTTTAGATATTTGCATGGCAATAAAGGAGACAGGGCTGTTCATATTGGTCCCTTAAATGCTCCTGTAACAATGGAAGAAGTAGAAAAGGTGGTAATCGAAAGTAGGGCTAACAATTTCAACAAAGCAGATGTCCTGGGCTGGGAATGGAGTTATGAAGTAAATGAATTGGCCAAGGAATTAGCAAAGAAAAACGGAGTTGATTTGAAACTGGTTCAAATACCATCTGTAAATGAAATCAAATCCTCGCTTGTTGGTCTTGATTTACAGTTATTGAAGATACCAAATGAAGCAGTTCAAAAGGAATTGGCGAAGTATGTGAAATTCCCGGAGGTTGCCTATCTGGAGGTTGAGACAGGGGTTAAAGGAAAAGAAACAACCTTAAAAATTACAGACTTCCAGCTTGCACCAACCGCAGAACTGGCAGAAATTGCCGGCAAAGTTAAAGATTCAAGAGAACTCATAGACTACTGGGCCATTGACTGGGATTACAAAGGCGACACTTTCCATAATCAATGGCAGAGTTTCAGGGTGAAGAAGAGTCCGAGAGTAGATTATAAAGCAAGGCATAAATATGACGAGGGTGGAGAGTGCCAAATAATGGTGAAGGTGGTGGATGTGTTTGGAAATGATACGAATAAGGTTTTTAAGGTGAAGGTAAAATGAAAAAGTTAATCACTATGAATGACAAAGGTTATAATGGTGCTAATTGGATGAAAGTAGATTTGCATCTGCATTCCCCGGGTATAGAAAGTTTTACATTACCACCAGGGGTTAATTTAGATTCCAATAACGAGTGTGAAAAATTAGTAGAAGAATATATAAAGAAAATGGAAGGAGCGCAGATTAAGATAGGAGCTATTACAGATTATAACGGAGTAAGAAAGGAGTGGTTTGAGTTAATAAAGAATAAGGCGAATGATAAAGGAATTGTAATATTTCCAGGAGTTGAGCTTTCATTAAAATTAACTGGTGGGAAATATGGTCTTCATTTGCTGTTAATTTTTGAGCAAAATGTGGATATTAATGGTTTGAATACATTTCTCCACAGCTTAGACAAAAATCCACAAGAACCGTTAGTTAATGCAAGAAAACATAGAGACATTGAAAGTGAATTAGAACTAGGAAGGTTGATAAGTAAGTTTCGAGAAAAATATAAGTGTTTGGTTATGTTCCCCCACCCAGAAGATACTAAAGGACTTCTTGACACTTTTAATCCTTCCCAATCTGCAAAGTATTTAACAAGTGTAAAACCTGATGCTATTGAATTTATCTCTGAGGAAGTAAAAAATAAACTTATATCTACGAATGAACTTCCGGCTGATTATTTTAAAAAAATAGCAATCCTTGAAAATACTGACCCTAAATGTCTTGACGATATAGGCACTAAAAAGCGGAATAATAAATTAAGAACCACATATTATAAATTAAGTTCTTTTAGCATCGGTGCTTTAAAAATAGCTCTACACGACCCAGAAGTAAGGATAAAGACTTATGAATGTCCTTCTTTTTATCATAATAGAATATCAAAGATACTAATCAATGGCTCAACTTTTCTAAGGGATATAGATATTCTATTTAATCCTGAACTAAATACATTTATTGGAGGAAGGGGTGTGGGTAAATCGGCTATCATAGAAACTATGCGATATGTTATGGATTTGCCAATTTATGCAGATAAATCTTTCCGAATGGATTTTGTAGAGAATGTTGTGGGAAGTGGTGGAGAGATTTCTCTCCTGATTGAAAGATATTATGGAAAAGAGAAAAAGGAATTCGAGATAAAAAGGACAATAGGGAAAGATACAGAAATTATTGATGAAAGTGGTGTGAAGACAGGTTTTTCTATACAGAGTTTGTTCGAAGAAGCAAAATATCCGATTATAATAGGTCAAAAGGAACTCTATTTTCTTTCTATTACCCCTACTTTTCAACTCCAATTAATTGATGAATTAATTGGAGAGAGGATAAGGCATTTACATGAGGAATTCAAGAGGTTAATTGAACAATTAAGAGAAAATGGAAGAAAGCTTTTAGCTCTTAAAGAAAAGGCGGGAAAAAGGGAAGAGTATGAGCAAAGATTAAAGGGAATAGAAGCAGGAATAAAAGTTTATAAAGGTTTGAAAGTAGAAGAAAGACTCAGAAGGTGGACTAACATAGTAGATGATGAAGAAAAATTAAAAGATGCAATTGAAAAGCTTGATGGAATAAACGAAAAAATGCTTTTCTTTTTTGATGAATCTGCATCCGGACTAAACTATTTAGAAAATAATTTAAAGAGAGGCAAGAGTGAAAATAAATTTATACTGGAAAAGGTAGCTGGAGAGATAAATCATATTAAGGAAGCATTTGAGCAAAGTAAAAAACAGCTTTCCAAGACAACAGACCAGACCAGAAAAAGCATTGAAGGCTTGTATGCTGAATGGTTAGAAAAAAAGAAAAAAGTTGAAATAGAAATTCAAAAAATAAAAAAAGAATTGGCCGAGAAAGGACTTAAACCAGACGAACTGGAAAGATTGACTAAGGAAAGGGCAAAGTTAATACCGTTAATTGAAGAATTAACAAGACTAGAAAAGGAAATTGAAAAATTAGAAAATGATAGGGATAAATCGAAGAATAAAATAGGTAAGAAGAGGCATGATATTTTTAATATAAGAAAAGAACAACTTGAAAAAATAAACGATGCCTTAAAAGGAAGACTCAAAATTGAGGTGAAATATGAAGAAGATAGAGACAACTTTATGGAAGATTTAAAAAACTTATTAAAAGGCTCGAAAGTTTCAAGCGATGCTATTGAAGCGTTGGTTAAATCACCCAATAAAGTTACCGATGGTCTTCTGCTTTCCCAATATATCAAGGTTAATGAGCAGAAATTGCAAGAAGAGTTCAATCTCACTCAGGCAATGTCCAGTAAAATAGCAGAATGGTTTAAAGAAACTGAAAGACTTTACGAGCTTGAAACTCTTTTTCCAGAGGACAAAATTGAAATATTTTTGAAAGTGAATGAAGAATATAAATTAATTAATAAACTTTCTATTGGTCAAAAAGCTACTGCCTTATTATTGCTTCTATTTGCTCAAGAGGATAGGATTGTCGTCCTTGACCAGCCTGAAGAAGACCTTGATAACCGTTTTATATACGAGGACGTAGTGAAAATCCTTAGAGAAATAAAGGGGGAAAGACAATTATTTATTGCTACACATAATGCGAACATCCCTGTCTTAGGAGACTCTGAATTGGTTCTTGTTTTAGAGACTAAAAATGAAAGGTGCATTATTAATAACAAAGGCTCTATTGATAAAGAAGATATTAGGGCAGATGTAAAAAATATTATGGAAGGCGGAGAAGAAGCATTCAGAATAAGAGCAGAAAAATATGGGGGAGTTTGATGGATAAATTAGAAATACAGGAAAGAATATTAAAAGGTGAAAATTTACATACCGAGTTCAAGGAAAGTTTACCTGATAATGAAACTCTTGCAAAATCCATTGTCTGTTTTGCGAATACTGATGGTGGGCAATTAATAATCGGTACTAGCAACTCAGGTGATATTGTAGGAGTTGAAGATTTGGATGAAGCAGTAAGAAAGATTGATGATGTTGCATTCAATAGATGTGAACCTCCTATTAGTATTCTCCCAGAAACAGTGGATATGGATGGTGAAATTGTTTTAATTATTAATATTCCTAAGGGGGAGCAAAGACCTTATCGAACAAAAAGTGGTAAATATTATATTAGGTCAGGGAATAGATGCAGGCAAGCCTCATGGCAAGAAGTCAGGAGGCTTTATCAAACTAGTGAAAGCATTTATTATGACGAGACCCCTATCTCTAAAGCCCCACTTGGCAGCCTTGACATGGATTACTTTAGATATTTTCTGGAAAAACATTTAGATATTTCCCCAGAAGAAAGTTTAATTGAAAGTTATCTTGAAAATCTTAAAGTTATTACAGAGAATAAAAAACCTACACTTGCTGGAATACTATTTTTTGGAGACAACCCTCAGCGATTTATTCCGTATGCCAAGATTATAGCCGCTTATATTCCGGGCACGGACATCTCCATTCCCCCAGCGGATAAAAAAGATTTAGATGGGAAAATTCCAGATATACTTGAGAATTCATCAAAATTCTTGGGATTGTATATAAAGGAAAAGCACCAAATAAAAGATTTTGAACCAGAATTATATCCTGAAATTCCTAATAAGGTTTTTAGAGAAGGGATTGTAAATGCGATAGCTCACCGAGATTATACAATTAATGCTCCAATAAGATTATTCATATTTGAGGATAGAATAGAAATCAGAACGCCAGGGAGGTTACCTAATACAGTCACTATAGAAAGCATGAAAATAGCGGGTTGTCATGTGCTTCGAAATCCAACTCTTTATAATCTACTTTACAAGGTTGGGATGGTAACGGATATTGGTAGCGGTGTTTATAGAATGATTAAAACGATAAGAGAAAGATTAAACAAAGAGATTAAGTTGAACGTAACGGAAACGGAATTTGTATTATCCATACCCCGGATGCAAGGTGACAAACGATGAAACCAACCGATATCTTAAAACCACCAAAACGCCGTCTCAGTAAGGCTTATCTTATCAATGAATTGAGAAAAGCCGTTTATACCTGGCGAGAAAATGGCTACGCCAACACGACAGACACCTCCCGCCGCTTATTGCGGTTCTGGTTTGAGGAAGAGCATATCTTAGATGATGGGCCCTTTGAGTTTTGGTTCTGCCAGAGAGAAGCGATTGAAACACTGATTTATGTTTATGAATCAATGAAAAAGCGGAACTTTATAGACATGGCAAGGGATTTTGGAGCAGGACCCATACAAGGTTATGACCCCTCTTATGACCAGTATCCCTTCTATGCCTTCAAGATGGCAACCGGTTCAGGTAAGACTTTTGTAATGGCGTTGGCAATAGTTTGGTCCTATTTTAATCATAAGAAGGAAAACAAAGACGACTATACCTCTAAATTCCTGCTCATCGCCGGAGAGAAAAACGTCATTTATGACAGGCTTTGCAGAGATTTTAAGGATGGCAAAATATTCAGAGATTTACCCTTAATTCCACCAGAATGGTGGGAAGATTTTGACCTGAAAGTAATCCTTAAAGAAGACCCAATCCATGTTATCCCTGAAGGTGTGCTATTTTTAACCAATATTCAGCAGTTAGAACAAAGGCAGAGCAAAAAGAAAGAAGTGGAACAGTATGTAGATAGAGTTATGGAGTTGCCAGAAGTATATAATGTTAAGGACATCTATCAGGAGAATAGAATAAAAGAGGTTTTGACCTCCTGCTCCAATATTATGATTTTGAAGGATGAAGCTCATCACATATACAGTTTTGAAAAGGCATGGAAGAAGATACTTCTCATTCTTAACAAAAATCTTGTTTCTCAGTACGGTAAAGGCATAAATATAGAACTGGACTTCTCGGCTACACCTAAAACTGAGACTGGGGCTTTATTCCCGTGGATTATTGTGGACTTCTCTCTCAAGGAAGCCATTGAAATGAACATCGTAAAATTACCACTAAAGGGTATAGTCAAAGATGCTTCCGAGATTGCCTCAACTAAAGCTGTTGAGAGATATAGGGCATGGATTGATGCGGGAATAAGAAGATGGCGGGAATATAAAGAGGCGCTGAGACCACTATCAAAAAAGCCTGTGCTGTTCTTTCAATGCCCTGAGAACAAGGAGGCAGACGAAATATTTGGGTATGTGAACTCTGCTGTTCCAGACCTTAAAGATAAAGTATTATTGATACACACAGATAGCACTGGAGAGGTAAAAAAAGCAGACTTGCCCAAGGCGAGAGAGTTTGCAAAGACTATTGATGATCCGGATCCAGAGAAAAATCCCTTTGAGGCAATAGTAAGTACATTGATGTTAAACGAGGGGTGGGATGTGAGAAATGTAAATGTGATTGTGGGATTGAGGTCTTATACTTCAAAAAGAAAAGTACTTCCAGAACAGGTTATTGGCAGAGGCTTAAGGAAAATGTTTCCAGAGGAAGATGCAAATATTGACAAATCTGTAAATGTTCTCGAAGTCATTGGACCTCCAGGACTGATAGATATCCTTGAAGAATTAGAAAATCAGGAAGGTATAAAGTTTGCTGAATTTGACACAGGTAAGTCGCTTAATTTAACCACCATATTTGTAGATGAAAATAGATTGAATAAGGACATTGAAATACCGATACTGAGTCCAAGAATTCTCATAAGAGAATTTTATTTAGATGAAATAGAGATTGACAACTTACCGACTCTTTCCATTCCTTTAGAAAATAAAGTTTTAGAGATGGAATATGTGGCGATAGATATGCTCAAAGGAATGGAAGTTATAAAGAGAAAATGGGATTTACCTGTGCCCCAGGATTCAAAAAGCGTAATTGCCTATTATGCCGACCAGATACTTAAAAGGCTAAAAATCGGTGGTGCTTTTGCGAGTTTTTATCCTGTGATAAAAAAATATGTTGTGGAAAAATTGTTTACTGAGAAAGTTGACCTTAAAGACCCCAGAGTTCTTTACAAATTGAGTTTCCCTGAAGTTCAGGAACAATTGATAAATTTGTTTGTAAATGCATTCAGAGATATGACTTTCACCGAAAGAGAACCTGAAAAAAAGGATACCATAAAACTCTCGGATACGAGACCTTTTGTATGGTCAAAATTAGTTTATCCTGCCAATAGATGCATTTTTAACTATGTCCCGTGCGATAATGATTTTGAGGTAGATTTTGCCAAATTCTTGGATAGAGCTGAGGATGTAGAGACTTTCAGTAAAATCGTTCCCAAAATAGGGTTCTTTGTAGAGTATAAAGATTCAAAGGATAACCTTAGATTATATTATCCCGATTTTTTAGTAGCTATCGACAGGAACGAACGATTAATTATTGAAACAAAAGGAAGAGAAGATGTTGATGTTGAGCCCAAGGACAAAAGGATAAAAAAATGGTGCGAGGATGCTACCGGTTTATCAGGGCGTGTGTGGTCATTTATAAGAGTTGACCAGGAAAATTTTGAAAAATACAGATTTAAAAGCGTTAAAGAATTAATCTCAGCATTGAGATGATAAAATTATACCGCCACTTTATATAACACAGCATATATGCTTCAGGCTTATGCCTTTCTGGACATTACTCCCTTCGGTCGCAACGTCGTATATGCTCGGAACGTGAATTGCAAGTGAAAAAAAATAGATTTGAAATTTAAGAGAATTTAGAAACATTAGTTCATTGAGAAAAATTAAAATAGAATTTAATTCCGGCCTTTTTCAGAAGCTTTCCCACAGTGATACCTTACAGGACAGCAAATAATGTAACCTCCGGTGTTCTTTTTTAATTACTCGTCTGACGACCCGTCCGAACGGCGTCAGCCGGGGCAGGCTCCAAGTCGCCTGACGAGTTACCTAAGGAAGGGAATGTCCTTTTGGATGCTCTCTTTTTATTATGTCGCATTCTTTCCGCAAATTCGTTATAGAGTTTCGAGTTACGGGTTTTTGCCAAAGGCATGTCTTCAGTAAAGGTTTCGCATAAATATTCGTTTTCAAACTCGGAACTTGTAACTCGCAACAAGGAACAAATATTTAGCTTTTGTCCCCCATTTGTCATGGTCCAAAACATATGGATTTGTTTACATAATTATCGGATTAAAACTAACTTTATCGAATTCTTGTTATGATCTCATATAAGATTAATTATGTATTATCTACTGAGAGTAATATGTATCATTATCATTATCCTGATTTTTCCTCTCATCATAAAGTCACAGACTGATTCTACAAATACTCCTTTGACTTTTGAACTTGGGGAAGTAAAAATCACAGCCCGGGCAGTGGATTTTAGAACCCATGAAATGAAACTTGCAGAGATTGAACAATTTAACCAAAAGGATGTAGCGGGAGCCCTGAAACTACTACCGGGTCTTAACTATGTAAATGCAGGCCCGAGAAATGATGCCATGATCATGGTCAGGGGATTTGATCTGAGACAGGTTCCGGTTTACCTGGATGGTATTCCAATTTATGTTACATATGACGGATACATAGATCTGGGCAGATTTCTGGTTCAAGATCTGGCGAAGATCTCTGTTTCAAAAGGTGTTAGTTCTATTCTTTATGGACCCAATACACTTGGAGGAGCAATTAATCTGATCACCAGGAAACCTCAAGAAAAGTTTGAATTTGATGGATCTGCCGGTTTTTATGCAGACCACGGAAAACTAAACGGTTGGCACTCAGACCTTAATTTGGGCAACAAGCTGGGGAAGTTTTATTTTCAGGCAGGTTTTTCACTACTGGATCGTGATTCCTATTCACTGTCGGGCAAATATGAACCCACTTACCCTGAAAATGATGGAATTCTCGATAATTCTTATCGTAAGGATGTGAATTTCAATTTCAAAACAGGATTTATGCCAAACAATACAGATGACTATGCCCTGAGCTATATGACCCAACAGGGTAAAAAGGGTGTTCCGGTATATACAGGGACAGATCCCAATCAAACATTTCGGTATTGGCGGTTCCACGCTGTGGATAAGCAGGGGGTTAATTTCATTTCGAAAACAACTTTAGGAAATACAGGTTTTCTGAAACCCCGTTTATATTATGACCAGTATTACAGTGATCTCAGAAGTTATGATGACTCAAGCTATACTTCTCAGGAAAGAAAGTCTTCCTTCACCAGTATATACTTTGATGACAGCTTTGGTGGAAGTGCCGAATACAACATTAGTCTTGGTGGAAAACATAACGTAAAAGCTGCAATTCATTACAAATATGATCATCATAAGGAGCACAATACCCATCCGGTTAATGAAGCTATCAGGCATATGAAAGACCAGTTTATCTCAATGGGTATGGAAGAAAATTTCTCGCCTACCAAAAACATTCTGATAATCGGTGGTTTAAGCTATAATTTTCGTGACAACATTCAGGCCGATAATTATGATGCCCAGAGTGATTCAATCTTTCCTTTTACCATGAACAAGGATGCTGAGCTGAATGCGCAGATTGGGCTGGATTATCATATTTCGGAAAAGCAGGATATTGGGATCAGCTTGGCACGGAAAACACGTTTTGCCACCATGAAAGACCGATATTCATACCGACTCGGTAGGTCCCTGCCCAATCCCACACTTAAATCTGAATCGGCAATACATACAGACTTGAGTTATTCTGTTCGTACGGCTGGATTTTTTCAATTGAATGCTTCACTCTTTTATAGCTTGCTTAATGATGCCATCCAGAAGGTATATGGTGTAGACCCAGACAATTCAGCCGTATATCAGCTTCAGAATACAGGTAAAGCAGCTTTTTACGGTCTTGAGACAGAGTTCACTTTCACGCCCTTCCCTTTATTTGCGGCAGGATTACAATATACTTACCTGGAAAGAAAGAATTTGAGTCAACCCGAGTTATTCTTCACTGATGTTCCCGGACACAGGATTTTTGGGTACTTAAAATATGACAAACCAGGTCTGTTCTATGTCCTTTTGGCGGACGGGATTATTTCACGGGGCAGGCTTCATGGTGTCCAATGGTTGTGAGAAAGACTCGTCAGACGACTCCAAGTCGTCAGACGAGAATGCCAATATAACTAGCCCCCGGCTTCAGCCAGGGGATTTGAGAGACAAAGAAAACTTGTGGCGCAACTTCCATCGCTGCCAGAAGGTAAAAACTATACATGCGCCGTAATATTCCGGCAGCCAAATTAACAACCGGAATAAAAGTATCATAAAAGTTATGCTGATTAACCGGATTGCCGGTTTCTTTTTCAGGTACATCTGAAGTTTTAAAAACGGTTAAAACCGTTATGATTCTTTTTCTGATTTAATTAGAAAATTCTATATCTTAGAGGACCCTACGATTTTTTATACTAATCTCTGATTTAATAATATATGATTCGCATTACAATTGTACTGTTAGTCTTACTCCTTTTCAGTTGCGAGAAATTAGATTTACCAGGAGGAATCCCCAATTGTATTAAGAGGAAAATAAGACAAATAAAAAATTATCCGGTACGTAATCCTCCAGCAAAGGTCTATGAACAAACATTAAGTAACGGAGATAAATTATACTATATACCACCCTATTGTTGTGATGTCCAAAGCGAACTTTATGATTCTGACTGCAACATAATTTGCCATCCAGACGGAGGGCTTAGTGGCGCAGGTGACGGGCAGTGTCCTGAAGATCTATTGAAAACAGTTGTTAATACCAAATTGATTTGGGAAGACAAGCGGACTGATTAATGTATTCTAATATTACCAAGGTTGTAAAACCCTCATATCGGCTGAACTTTCTACAATAATGGAACCCCCGATGGATCGGGACAGGCTCTCCGAGGTTCTTTTTTTAAATACTCGTCAGACGAACTGGAGTCGTCTGACGAGTTAATAACTTTGAACCGGGAACCAGGAACTAAATAAGCCGGCTCCGCCGGCTTATTTCAGTTGCCCCGCCAGGGCTCGAACCTGGACTCTTCTGATCCAGAATCAGACGTGTTGCCAATTACACCACGGGGCAATTTTGGTTTACAAAATTAGTTAATCAGGCAGAACTTTCGAAAAATTCAGGTAAAAATTGGATGATTGTTGAACCAGGCATTCCAACCACCTCCCCCTGACGGTACCGTCAGGGTACTCATCCTTGTCTAAGGAGGAGAATTTAAGTTGACAAAAACCGGGAACTTGGAACTATTCCTGCGGAGCTATGGTTCCCTCATGCTTCGAATAGCCCTTGTCGTTCATTACCGACATTTTTGGTTTTCCCCTGCCTTTCATACTGGCACATCCAAATTCTCCGTATTTATTTATTGCTACAAATTTCTCACTTGGGAAAAAATCCGGATTTACCTTTTTGTATTTATCCACGATCATATTTATTGCATCTTCGCAAGCTTCCTGTGGACTCCTGCCTTCTTTTATTCGCAAGACTATATAAAAAGATGCACAGGATTTGATTACATCCTCGCCTCTCCCGGTTGCGCCGGCAGCTCCCACTTCATTATCAACATAAAGTCCTGCCCCGATAATCGGGGAATCACCAATCCTGCCGGGGATCTTGAAACTCAAACCACTGGTGGTTGTAATACCGGCTACATCCCCATTTTGATCGATTGCCAGAACGTTTGTTGTTCCGTAATGATGTTCGGTTTCAGGAAATCCTTCCCACCATGATTCCAATTTTTCTTTATCTTTTAAATGATCCGGAGGTCCCCAGTCGTCCTTGTCACTCAAGCCTTCTTTCCACCGCAGCCAAATTTTACGGGCTTTTTCGGTCAGCAGGTTTTCTTCCCTGAATCCCCACTTCTTTGCAAAATCCAGGGCTCCTTGTCCGACCAGCATAACATGATCGGTTCGTTCCATTACAACCCGGGCCACTGAACTTGGGGTCTCAATGTTCTCCAGACAAGCCACCGAACCCGCATTATAGGTTTTACCATCCATAATGGATGCATCGAGCTGAACCACACCATTTTCGTTTGGTATTCCACCGTAGCCGACACTGGCATCTTCAGGGTCTATTTCAATAATGTTGGCTGCTTTCTCGACAGCATCAATAGCAGAGCCTCCGTTCACCAGGATTTCCCATCCTGCCTCCATCGCATTCTGACCTGTTTGATTGGTATGACTGGTAACGATTAAGGGTATTGTTCCTTTTTTGGAAAACCCAAAGGTTGGAAAGGTTTTAATAAGCAAAGCGCCTGCTCCCAGACCCAGACTTTTATTAAAGAAAGATCTTCTTGAGATTTTTGTGATCATATGATTTCCTCCTGTAATGATTGATTTTATTGATTTCAAAATTAAGAATTCTGCTACTTTAATCAATTACCCAATGAAATTTATCTTTTAGGTCCGCCTAGGCGGACCAACAATGAATAACCACCGGTCGCTACCGGTGGTAAACAAAGATGAAAACACACAACCCCGTCCGGGGTTGGAATCTTCTATTCTATTTAACCCCGCACTTCGTACGGGGTTATTCATAGTTAAACCCCTGTTCGGGGTTTTATATCATTTTTTGATTCCGCAACTTGAGCTTCACCATGATTCGGATATGGTGAAGTGCCTGAATGTTGAATGTTGAAAGTTCAATATTTATTTTTAATTTTTTCCCACGTATCTCTTAACGGAACTGTTCTGTTAAAGACCAAATGATCTTCAGTTGTATCAGGATCAACACAAAAATATCCCTGCCGCTGGAATTGGAATTTTTCCAAAGATTTTGCCGTTTTCAATGAGGGCTCTACTTTACAATTGCTTAATATTTCCAATGAATTAGGATTCAGGAATTCATTGGAATTTTGGTCTTTTTGCCCGGCAGGATCGTGATGGTCAAACAACCGGTCATATAATCGTACTTCAGCATCAATGGCATGAGGTACAGATACCCAGTGAAGAGTGGCTTTCACCTTTCTCGATTGTCCTGATCCGCTTTTACTTTCAGGATCATAGGTGCACCGGAGTTCAACAATGATGCCCTGATCATCCTTTATTACTTCTTCACATTTAATAATATAGGCGCTTTTTAACCTGACTTCCCGGCCGGGAGCAAGCCGGAAAAATTTATTCGGAGGTGTTTCCATAAAATCAGCATGTTCGATGTAAAGTTCGCGGGAAAAGGGAAGTTTCCGGGTTCCCATGCTTTCATCCTCAGGGTTATTTATGGTTTCAACCTCTTCAATCTTATCTTCAGGGTAGTTGGTAAGGACGACTTTCAGGGGCTGTAAAACAGCCATTACACGCGGGGCTTTCTTATTCAGGTCTTCGCGAATTGAATGTTCAAGGATAGCAACATCAATAATATTATCCCGTTTTGCAACGCCAATCTTATCGGCAAAATTCCGGATGGATTCAGGTGTATAACCTCGCCGGCGTAGTCCGGAAATGGTTGGCATCCGGGGATCATCCCAACTGTTAACATACCCTTCCTCAACGAGTTCAAGTAATTTGCGCTTGCTCATGATGGTATAGCTCAGGTTAAGGCGGGCGAATTCGATTTGTCGCGGACGGTAATTATTTTCTTTGAGGTGTATTACCAGCCAGTCGTACAAGGGACGGTGCACTTCAAATTCAAGAGTACACAGAGAATGAGTAATTCTTTCAAAATAATCAGACTGGCCATGGGCGAAATCATACATGGGATAGATGCACCACTTATCACCTGTGCGGTGGTGTGAGGCATGCCTGATACGGTAAATGACCGGGTCGCGCATATGCATATTGGGAGAGTTCATGTCGATTTTGGCTCTCAGTACCCTGGCGCCTTCTTTAAATTCTCCTGCTTTCATGCGTTTGAACAAGTCTAAATTTTTTTCAACCGGACGGTTTCTGAAAGGACTTTCAATTCCGGGTTGATTTGGAGTGGTTTTTTGTTCGCTAATGGCTTCAAGAGGTTGATCGTCAATATATGCCCTCCCCTCCTTTATTAATTTTATGGCGAAATCATAAAGTTGATCAAAATAATCAGAGGCATAGTATTCCCTGTCTTCCCAGTCAAAACCAAGCCACCGGATATCCTCCTTGATGGATTCAACGTATTCGACCTCTTCCGTAACCGGGTTGGTATCATCAAACCTCAGATTACACAATCCGTTGTATTTTTTGGCAATACCAAAATTCAGGCAAATTGATTTGGCATGACCAATATGCAGGTATCCGTTAGGTTCGGGTGGGAACCGGGTATGTACCTTGCCTTCGTATTTGTTGGTCTTGAGATCATCCACGATGATGTTTTCAATGAAATTCAGGGAAGGTTTGGATGTATTGGAATTTTTTTCTTCTTTCCCTGTTTTTTTCCCGGTTATACTCATTTCTCTTTTGCTGAATTATGTATTGTATTTGTAAATTCACTTCATTGTAAGTTGCAAAAATACTATGAATTGTGAATTGTCCTTCCTTATTTATAAAAAATCAATTCATCTGATAAAAATCTTTGTGATAAGCTTCAATTTTTTAGGATTATTATAGCAACAATAAATATTATAAACCTGTAAAAAGCCAAAGTTTGACTCCTGAGAGACCCTAAGGGTTTTTCCCGTAAGGATGCCTTTTCCCGAAGCTCCGCAGCTCCGAAGGAGTCCCTGTGGGAGAATCCCTTCGGCAGGCACAAAACCCTTAGGGTCTTTTCACAGGAAAACACCAGATTCCAATGATTCATAGGTATTAAAAGCTCTTGTTTGGAATTTGGCATTTGGATTTTCAATATTATTTGTAATTTGGATTTTGTAATTTGCTATTTCCTAAAGTTTTCCTGTAAATTTAGGGTTCAATTCAATTTCAAATTTTTAATTTTTCCGAATGGGTTTAATTCAAATAGAGAACATGGAATTCTATGCCTATCACGGGCATTATAAGGAGGAGCAGATTGTCGGGAACAAATTTCTTGTAAGTCTGACCATTGAGACGGATATGACCAAACCTTCCAGGTCCGATAGTCTGAAGGACGCCGTGAATTACCAGGCAGCATACCGATTGGTGGAAACTGAAATGGAAAAGAAATCGCATTTACTTGAAAACATTGCCAAACGCATCCTTGATGCCCTCTATCAGGAGTTGGACGGAATAAAAAAAGCCACCATAAAGATCGCTAAAATAAACCCACCGGTGGGAGGGAAGGTCGACAGTGTCAGTATAACCCTGAGTAGATAATTAGAGTTTGTCTGTTAAGTCAAAGAGATATGAGTAAATTGAATGTCGAACAAGAGGGTAAGTTTTTATTTAACTTAGTCTGAAATTTACTAACTTTGCAAACTCAAATTATGGTCGGTTGGCCGAGTGGCTAGGCGGTGGTCTGCAAAACCACAGACGGCGGTTCGAATCCGCCACCGACCTCAAAACAAACCTCCCCACAAAGTGGGTGAGCTTTTTTCATACCCATACGAAGAAAGCTTGCTTTCTTCGTATGGGTATGAAAAAAGCTATTATTGACGAAGTCAATGGAGGTTTGTTTTGAGAGGTTCCCCCACCCGGATCACAACGAGCGGAGCGAGTTGTAATCCGGTTCTAATTGAAACGAGGATTCTTTCGGGAGTCTGGATATTAAAAAACCTAATATTGACGAAGTCAATGGAGGTTTGTTTTGAGAGGTTCCCCCACCCGGATCACAACGAGCGGAGCGAGTTGTAATCCGCCT
>Ga0209986_10002465_pt1 | contig 16919 bp, 21 predicted proteins | sample BlataG_FD_183168 | JGI IMG/M metagenome (GOLD analysis project Ga0209986, IMG submission 183168) | Deep subsurface microbial communities from Black Sea to uncover new lineages of life (NeLLi) - Black_00105 metaG (SPAdes) (version 2) | ecosystem: Environmental > Aquatic > Marine > Oceanic >...
GGATACATTTTGAGGATTCGCTACCTTTATTTATAAAGAAACATATTGAATTAAATTGAAGGAAAGGGAGAAAAACGATGACAAAGAAAGCCCCATCGAAGGACGAAGCTCTAGAAGCTCTAGACTTCATAATAAACGTTCTAAAAGAGCATGAAAAAGACTTAGACCGGCTGATAAACGAGTTAGGCACAATAACCGAGAGGCTAGGAGATACAGGCGAATTCAGTGGAAAAATAGAAAAAGTCGAAGAAAGACTCGGAACTCTACAAAGTGAGATAACAAACCTGATCACTTATTTGTCAACTTCGCGCGAACCCATGGCAATACCAGCACAAGTGACACAACAAGAAGGGAAAGCCCGAACACCGCAAGTTGGAGAAGTGCGCGGGCCACCAGTGATCTTGCGTTGTAAACAATGGGAGGACTTCCAAACCCTAGCTCATCAGGCTCAAACATTATCCTTCTTATACAAAGAGGCAGAGAAAACATTCCAAGCAGATGCCTTAAAGAATAACCAAGTTATAACTTACAGCGGAGAACCCCCAAAACAAACTTCTCTCTTAAAAACATGGCTCGCAAAACAGTTAGACATTCCAGAAGAGAAAGTTTTAGAAGGGATTTTAGCCATAGGCTAAGGCTTCCTTGGCGTTTGTATGTTCGTGTTATTCAGTAATGTTTTTATAGTAGACGCTTATCTTAAGTCTTACGACGGAGCATTGGAGGGCTAAAGGTTGAAGGCTAGACCACAAACAGCTAAAAATTGGTTTTTCCGTTCTCGAAGCCTTCTCCTTTCTCCTCGATGACGGAATGGCTGTGTGGCTAGCCAAAAAACGATGAAAGCCCTCCATCTAAAGCTGTAAGGGAAAGGTCAAAAATTGAGCGAAAACAGAAACACGCTGCAAAAGCTTCGCGAAGAATTCCTAAAATTTGAAAGAACAATGGAAGAGTTATACCTTCTAAAACTTGTCGCTGAAGACCTGAAAAGCTTTAGAAGAATGATAAAACTGAAAAGATACGACTAATTAAAGGCTAGAGCATAATAAAAACACTCAACAACATGACTCAACACTTTTAACACAAATACCCCCTAAACCTACACAAAACCACCACTCACACAAGAAAAACCCGTTTCTGTGAAAGTCAACAACTGAAAGAGGTGACTTCTGACCGGAGAAGCATGCAGCATAGTGGAAGCCGGCTTCGAATACGTCACAGACATGAACTGTAAGAAACTCTTTAGGAAACGAAAATGAAAAACCCTACAGTTCGGCAAAAAATACGTCAGTTTGGAGGCACTAACGTTTAATGGAGATATCTCCCGCAAACCCCCATTTTTCGCGCGGGGTTTCTCAGCATACCCGAAATCAGCTATGAAATAGTGGGGGTGTGAGTAACATTATGGAGAAAACTTCCCCTGCCCGTGCCAAAAGCGTTCCGCTTTCTTCTCACTCTATGTTTATTAGCTCGCCCTTCGGCTTTTCCTCTTTCTTCTTTGGCATGGTGATCTCCAAGACGCCATTTTTGTAGGTGGACTTTGCCAGTTTTGAATCAACCATAGACGGCAATTGGACTTCCTTATAGTACTTGCGTTGAGGTGTATCGACCGAGATCGTTAGTGAGTTTTCTGTTCCGTAAAGTTTTATGTCTTGCTTCTCAACCCCCGGCAGTTCAACGACCACTCTTACCTCGTCGTCGATTTCAAGTATGTCCACCAAGGGTTCTCGTTGCTCCTTCACCTCAATGTGAGGTCTTCCCATTCGAGTTCTAGGCTTTACGTTGCCGAACTCTTTGATCTGAGGCTTTCCATCTGAGCCTATCCTTACACTGTATCCATAGACAAATGGACCCCATTGTTTCACTCTTCTGCCATCTGGCAATGTTTGTTCTCGAACGAGATCCCTAGGAGCCTTTTCAGTCAGCTCCTTAAACTCGCTTCCTATAATCTCTTCCATGTCTCTCAGGTACCAGTCTCCAAAAAACGGAAAGCGTCGTCTACGCCGCTCAAACCATTCTCGCCATTCGTCCCAACCCATTCGATCATCACCATTTATGAAGTAATTGTAAAGCTTAGGTATATTTAAGTAGACGCGCGCTTTAATTAGATAAACTCGACTGAACCAGTTAATGATACACAAGTTGATGGAGGAAAAAAAGATTGTCCGCACAAACAGGTGGAATACCCGTTCTAATTTTAAAGGAAGGCTCAAGCCGCTCTAGAGGAACAGAAGCCCAACACACAAACATAATGGCTGCAAAAATCGTAGCAGAAACCGTAAAAAGCGCCCTAGGCCCAAAAGGCATGGACAAAATGCTCGTTGACAGCTTCGGAGACGTAACCATAACAAGTGATGGACGCACAATCCTTGACGAAATGGACATTCAACATCCAGCAGCAAAAATGATGGTTGAAGTTGCAAAAACTCAAGACAGTGAAGCGGGCGACGGAACCACAACAGCCGTCATAATGTCCGGCGCACTGTTGGACAAGGCTGAAGATTTAATCAACAAAAGTGTTCATCCAACAATAATAATTGACGGATACAAAAAAGCCTCTCAAAAAGCACTGAAAACCCTAGAAAAAATAGCAATATCTGTAGACTTGAGTCTGCAAGGATACTTGAAAAAAACGGCTATGACGTCTATGGCAAGCAAGCTAGTCGCTGAGCATAGGGAATACTTGGCGGATTTAGCGGTTAAAGCGGTTCTGCAGGTAGCTGAAAAAGAACCAGGCAAGTACAAGGCAGACATAGACGACATCAAAGTTGAGAAGAAACCAGGCGAATCCGTAAGGGATACAAAACTGATCAACGGCATAGTTTTGGACAAAGAAGTCGCACATTCCGGAATGCCTAAGCGTGTGGAAAACGCGAAAATCGCATTACTAGACACCGCCCTTGAAATCGAGAAAACAGAGTTTGACGCAAAAATCAACATTGAAAGCCCAGAACAGATAGACGCATTCCTAAAACAGGAAGAATCGATGCTGCGAGAAATGGTTGACAAGATAACCGCCGCAGGTGCAAGCGTGGTTTTGTGCCAGAAAGGCTTAGACGACATGATTCAGCACTTCTTGAGTAGAAAGGGAATACTTGCAGTTCTTAGAATCACGAAGTCAGACATGGAGAAGCTTTCAAAAGCCACTGGCGGAAAAATAATTACAAACTTGGATGACATTAGCCCTGCAGACCTAGGCAACGCAAGCCTTATTGAAGAACGCAAAATCGGCGATGACAAAATGACGTTTGTAGAAGGCTGCAAGAATCCCCGTGCGGTCACGATTTTGATAAGGGGTGGAACAAAACGCATAGTGGACGAAGCGGAACGTTCACTTCACGATGCCTTGTGCGTGGTTCGAGACATAGTTGAAGAACCAAAAGTGGTGGCTGGAGGCGGAGCACCAGAACTTGAGGTTTCAAGGGTGCTCAAGAAATATGCGGAAACCCTTCCGGGAAGAGAACAACTTGCAGTTAAATGCTTTGCAGAAGCCCTCGAAACAGTTCCATTAACACTGATCGAAAACGCTGGCTTAGACCCGATCGACATAATTTCAGAATTAAGGGCAAGACACGAAAAAGGCGAAACATGGGCTGGAATAGAAGTTCGCTCTGGGAAAGTTCAAGACATGAGTGCAGCAGGAGTCTTTGAGCCACTTGCTGTTAAGAAACAGATAATCAAATCGGCTACAGAGGCAGCTTCCATGATACTGAAAATAGACGATGTAATCGCCTCTGGTAAGATGAAAGCTCCGCCAATGCCTCCTGGAGGACCGCCTGGTGAAATGGGAGGAATGGGGCCAGGCGCCGGAGTGTATTAGGACACGTCTAAGAAGGTTTTGATAGGGCCGCCTAGACTTACTCGTTTCGAGAAGGCTCGGATAGTGGGGGAATGGGCAAATGAATGTAGGAAAAAACTTGAGAAAGAAAGATGACGATGGAAGACTTGAAACTTCTTGTTTCGGCTATTCTATCATGGATTCTGCTTGGATTAGTCATAGCTTGGTACTACGATAAACTGAAGTGGAGTCGCACTCGTAAGGGCGTGGAAGAAAAAACAGAGGAAAGCGAAGGCGACAATACACGGGATGAAGATGTACCTTTAACAATGGATGCGGGAACAAAAGAGGACGCAAACTAAGGAGGGAAGAAGAATGACAGACAAAATTAAACATTGGGCTTGTGAAAACTGCAACTGGAATGAGGATGGGATTAAACATTGTCGCATAAGAGAATACAACTATGCAATATACGATTTAAAATGTCCGAGGGAAATTGAACTTGAAAAGAAGGCAAAGAAATGACAAAAACTGTTCCATATAAACCAACTTTTTCTATGGGTGTCGCGCGCGCCACGCAACTTAGAGAGCAAACATTGGAGGTGAAGGTTTGTTCGACGAACCTGACGAAGAAACTGAATTGGACGAGGACGAAAACTTCGAAGAGGAAGAGGACTGGTAGCGCGCGTGTGATTCTTCTGCTTCTAAATAGGCGCGCGCGATTACTCAACTGTCAAAGGATAAGTAACTCAACGACCTTGCGTGAAACACCCGGTATTGTGCACTCTGTTTATGCATAGTCTCCTTCTTTGTGCTGGTTTCTCCGGCCGAACGTGGTACTGTAGCTTTCCCGTACGAAGGGTTATAATAAGATCGAAGAATGTATGCTAAGAGAGGATTTGAAAAGGGATGAAAAGATCTAGGAAAAAACGGAAAAGGAAGGAACGAGCCTTAAAGAGAATGAAGCGACAAGGAAAATGGCACCATGGGATAAAACCGCGGCCTAAGAGCGTGTGCTAAATAGCATATGAAATACTAAGGGATTCCCCGCGCAGTCTCGCTTATATCCCGTGGCTCTTCTGGCGAATCCTAAAGTCAATGTGGAGGCATTCATTTTTACATCGGTTTTACTTGCAGCTTCTTTTGCCTTTTTTGGGCCGTATTCGGTGTGCCTAAATAATCTTCTTGCTTAGTACTTCTCGGAAGGGCTTCTTGCACTTTGGACAGTCGAAAAGGCCGATTTCCAGCTGCATTCTTTTTCCAGCTTTGGATGGACGTCCAGCCATTGTCCACTTCTTCCTAGGCGATGAAACAACTGTTCCACATTTTTTACATTTTCCCATTTAATTTCCTCCAATATATCTTGACAACCATGGTTTCTGATGATGATAGATAAAGTCTTAGATGCATGTTGCGGAACAGGAGGTTTTCTTATCGAGGCAATGGCGGATTTGACCAATAAGATATACAAGAACCCGAGTCTTAGCAGTACGGAAAAAGAACAACTGGTAGAATCTGTAAGAACTGAATGCCTATACGGTATAGATGCTGGAAAAAGTCCACCCGTTGCTAGAATTGCGAGAATTAACATATTTTCCCGAAGCATAGATACGATTAGTCACTTACAACACTTAATAAGCTCTCAATCAGCTTTCTTTGCCTTGTAAGCTGACAAAACCGAAAATTGAAATTCTCATCATTCTAGCGTGAAAGAAAAATATAACTTAGATGAATCAATACTTTATGTGGCTAAAATGTTTCAATAGAGGTAAAGAGAACGTGAAAGTGGAGTGGTTAGATGCTTAAATTGTATAATGCCCTCACGAAAAAGAAAGAAATATTCAAGCCGCTAAAGAAGGGTATCGTTATGATGTACAACTGCGGCTTAACCGTTTGGGATTATGCTCATATAGGAAATTTGCGGGCATTTATGTTTGCAGACATTTTAAGGAGGCATCTGGAATACAAGGGGTTGAAAGTCAAACAGGTTATGAATTTCACTGATGTCGGACACATGTTTGAGGATGTTGACATAGGAGAAGATAGAATGGAAGCCGCAGCGAAAAAAGAAAAGAAAGACCCTTGGTCAATAGCCGACTTCTATATCAGAGTATTCTTGGAAGATTCTGAAAAAATGAATTTCGAAGAGCCAATGGTGAGACCTAAAGCCACAGATCACATCAACGAAATGATAGAGTTAACACAGAAACTAGTAAAGAAAGGCTATGCTTACGTCGTGAACGGGTCTGTATATTTTGATGTTGCAAAATTCAAGGATTATGGCAAACTATCTGGTAACACACTTGAAAAATTGAAACTGGGAGCTGGGGGAAGAGTAGGGCTCAATCCAGATAAAAGAAACCAGTTTGATTTTGCCCTCTGGATAAATGACCCCAAACACATAATGAATTGGAAATCGCCGTGGTGTGAAAAAGGGTATCCGGGTTGGCATATCGAATGTTCAGTAATGGCTATTAAATATTTAGGGAAAACAATAGACATCCACACTGGCGGAGTAGACAATCTATTTCCTCATCATGAAAATGAAATCGCCCAAAGCGAGGCGGCAACAGGTAAAAAATTTGTGAACTACTGGCTTCACAATGAACATTTGCTTGTCGAAGGAGGGAAAATGGCTAAGAGCCTCGGCAATTTCTACACTCTAAGAGACTTGATTGCCAAGGGTTATGATCCGAAGGCTGTACGTTATTTGCTTATGTCAACCCATTATCGGCAACAGTTAAACTTCACTTTTGAGGGGTTAGAGGCTGCAAAGAACGCGTTAGACCGTTTGATAAACTTCGTGTATAGACTGATGGACGCTGATGGAAGCGGATGCGGAGAAAAAATAAGGGCGTTAATGAATGATGTGCAAAGACGTTTTGAAGAGGCAATGGATGACGACCTGAACATAAGCGTCGCGTTAGCCGCATTATTCGACTTCGTTAGAGAGGTGAACAAGCTATTGGATGACAACATGCTTAGCAAGGAAGAAGCAGAAGAAGTCTACGAACTGATGATGAGATTTGACAAAGTCCTCGGTGTGATAGGTGAAATCAAGCGGAAGGAGAGACTACCCAAAGAGGCAGAAGGATTAATTCGCAAAAGAGAGGAAGCAAGAAAAGCCAAGGACTGGGAAGCAGCGGACAAAATCAGGGAACAGCTTAGAAGCATTGGTATAATAATTGAAGATACACCGCAAGGCGTCAAGTGGAAAATTGTAAACCGTTAGGCTATTCAAACATTGACATCCAGCCTCAAGATTCTAACTGCTTCTACCATGAAGATTCCAATCGTCAGTGGCGTATTTTTCTTTACAGAGTTTTTCCGAAAGCTCCTTCTCATAAAGCGTCAATTCGCCTTTCACAAGTTTGATGTTGAGGGCTTTCTGAAAACCCTTGGCTAAAGCTTGTTTCGCTTCTTCAACTGAAACGTGTCTCCCTACCTCTTTCTTTACTGAAGTGATTTTACGCTTCGCAACGCCAACAACTTCCATACGGGTTTTAGCCCATGGGACACGCAGGAAAGTAAACATCTTTTTCAAGTCAACATCAACCAGAAGCGTGCCATGCTGTAACACAACACCCTTCTTGTGGGATTGTGCACTTCCAGAAATTTTCTTACCGTTAACCATCAGGTTTGGACAAGTTTTCAAGTTGCCTTTGTTAAAATCGGCTCTTAAGCCTAAAATTTTGACGGCTTCAGCCAATCCAGCATATATTTTTGTGTAGACCGTTGTTACGTCTGGGGCTTCCAAATCTTTTTTGTCCGCAACCACGCTGTAGGTGATTTCGTCTTCAACGTCGTGATAAACTGTGCCTCCGCCAGTTATTCGCCTGACAACATCAACGCCGTGTTTTCTGCAGTTATCCAGCTGCGCTTCGTTTTCGATGTTTTGGAATCTTCCAATGGAGACAGCAGATGGTTTCCAACAATAAAACCTCAAGGTGTTTTGGACATGATTTTCGATTCTAGTTCTTAAAATAGCTTCGTCAATAGCCATGTTCATAAACGCATTGTAAGTTTCAAGTTTCAGCAGCCGCCAAACAGCCATGATCAATCACTTAGCATCATTTATTTTCGTAAAGGTAATTAAGGATTAGACAACTTTGAAGGTTGTATGAAAGCTGGTATAACGGTTTCGATCAGTCAAGAGCTGTTACAAGCGATTTTTGAAGGTGCGAGAAGGCTTTATCCGAAGGAAACAATTTTGCTTCTTCGAGGCGAAAAGAAAAAGAATCTGATTAGGATTTCTGAGCTTGTTGTTCCTCCGCTTGCAACTTATGGTCGGGGCTTCGCTAACATTCCACTTCATATGTTGCCCATGGATTTCTCCATTGTTGGAACGGTGCATTCTCATCCTTCTGGAAATTTAACGCCTTCAACCACGGACTTGAACCATTTTTTCGGAAATATACTCCTGATTGTAGGTTTTCCGTTTGAAGACGAAAGAAACGTTGCAGGATATAACCGTAGTGGAAAAAAACTGATGCTGCAAATAACAAAAGCCTAGATTTGAAACAATTTCCGACCTGGAGAGGTCTTCTATTTTTCCACGTTACTGTTTAAATATTAGATGTGTGATTAGACGTAGCGAAGAGGAAACATAATCATGGGTTCGAAATCTCCAAAGGGTGAATTCGCTGCAAGAAAACTGTTGGCTAAGAGGAAGAAGTTCCGTTGGAGTGACATATATTATAAACGACGGATGCTGCGCTTAAACGTGAAGGCTGATCCTCTTAAAGGGGCACCCATGGGTCGCGGCATAGTTCTTGAGAAAGTGGGTGTTGAAAGCAAGCAGCCTAACAGTGCTATAAGAAAATGTGTGAGGACTCAACTGATAAAGAACGGTCGTCTCATAACTGCTTTTCTGCCTGGAGATGGAGCTTTAAATATTGTTGATGAGCATGATGAAGTTGTGGTTGAAGGCATAGGTGGTCCACGTGGAGGAGCTATGGGTGACATTCCTGGAGTTCGCTGGAAGGTCATAACGGTTAACGGTATATCGTTGAAGGAGCTTGTGCTTGGAAGGAAAGAGAAACCGATGCGGTGAGAATTTGAGTCAGAAACAAGAAGCTGAGATTAAACTTTTTGGAAAGTGGAGTTTTAAAGACATTGAAATTGAGGACCCAGGCTTACAACGTTATATATCTTTGAAACCAGTTGTGGTTCCTCATAGCATGGGGCGTCATGAGCATAAACGTTTCCGTAAGGCAAAGGTGAACATTGTTGAGAGGCTTTTGAATAATCTTATGCGTCCGGGGAAAAATGCTGGGAAGAAGGCTAAGGTCATAAACATTCTGAAACACACCTTGGAAATAATATATTTACGTACTGGCCAAAATCCTATAGAAGTGCTTACAAAGGCTGTGGAGAACTCTGCACAATGCGAAGACACGACGAGACTTAGTTATGGAGGTATAGTGTATCATTTGTCTGTGGATATTTCTCCTCAGAGGAGGGTTGATTTGGCTTTGAGGCTTTTGTGTGAGGGGGCGAGGAAGGCTTCGATGCAGAATCCGCGTCCATTAGCAGAATGTTTAGCAGAGGAATTGATTTTGGCGGCGAGGCATGACATGAAGAGTTATGCAGTTGCTAAACGTCATGAAAAAGAGAGGATAGCTAAGTCGTCAAGATAGTGAAGTCACTTCGTGTGGATTTCGACTGTGTCCTCGTCTTTGAGGGTGAATGTGGGTCCGACTTTTTGTGGACTGAAGACGAGGCGTTTTGCCCAGACTTTGGCGAATGAGAATTTTTCTTTGAAATCGCTGTGTATGTTTTTGGCTAGGTCATGGATTGTTGCGTCTTTTTTGAGGATGAATGGTCTTTTGGAGAATTCTTTTTTGTTTGGTTCTTTGGTGTAGACGCGTATTATGTTTAATGCTTTGAATAGGTTTTCTCCGAGTGTGTCTAAGCCTTGGCGTGTTTTGCATGAGATTGCAACGATGGGTAACTGGTTGCCTACGTAGGCTTCTAGCGTTTTGAGGTTTGCTTTGCTTTTGTTTAAGTCAGTTTTGTTTGCAACTATGACGGCTGGCTTGTAGACTGTGCTTTCGAATATTGCTTCTTCAACTTCGTCAAGTGTGGCTTCGCCGTAGATTTTGACAACGGCGTCTGTGATGCGGTAGCTTTTGAGGAGTTCTTTGACATCTTTGAGTGTGCAGTTGACAAGTTTTCCGATCAAAATTATTCTTAAGCTGGCGCCCATATATTTTCTTTCTACTTCAACGCGTGCCTTGGGCTTGCTGATGAATATTCGGGCTTTTTCCATTTCATTTAGGATTAGGGTTAATTGTCTGACAGGGTCTTGTGACAGGTTTATCATTATGATTAGAGCGTCTGCGTTTCTGGCTGTGGCTAGGGTTTGGAGTCCCCATGCTTTGCCGTCGGCGGAGCCTTCCATTAATGCTGGGGCTTCTACGATTTGGAATTGGATGTCCTTGTAGGCGAGCATGCCTGGTATTGGCTCTTTTGTTGTGTATGGGCTGGGTGAGACTTTGGCTTTTGCGTTTGTGGTGGCTGTGATTAGGCTGCTTTTTCCTGTGTTTGTTAGGCTGATGATTGCGACTTGGGCTGCTCCTTCTTTTTCTACGAAATATTTTGGTCCGCCTTTGCCAGCTTTTTTGTGTTTCTTTTCTTCGATTTCTTTTCGAAGAGCAGCCATTTTCTTTTTGGCTTGAGAGCAAAGTTTTTCTGTGCCTTTGTGTTTGGGAACGAGGCTCATGAACTCTTTTAGAAGTTGAAGTTTTTGTTTGGGGTTTTTTGTTGCTGAGGCTTCAGCCCATTTGTGTTTGGCTTCAGGTGGCAGGTTTGCTGGCAAGTCAACATCAAAAAACTGGTAAACCAGCCACAATTATAAACGTTCTCATCAACATGAAGAACAACGGCAAAGCAGACACCACAATAAAATTTGTTGACAAAGCATTAACATATATCAGCCAACACGCAAACCTAGACAATCCCGAAGAAGTAAAACACTTCATCGCAAACAAGCCCGTTACAAACGGAACTAAAAAATATTACTGCATAGCCTACAACCGATATTGTCAATACTACGGAATACAATGGCAACAGCCAAAATACCAAGCAAAAGCAAAGAACCGAAGAATCCCAACAACACAAAAAATCGACATGCTCATCGCAAGAGCAAGCCCAAGACTATCACTCAAACTGAGACTCAGCAAAGAAACAGGACTCAGACCAATCGAATTATGCAACCTAAAAGTCAAAGACATAGACACAGACCAAAGACTAATCTATCCAACAACAGCCAAAAACGGCTCAGCAAGAACACTAAAAATCAGCAACAATCTAAACATGGCACTACAAAACCACATGAACATAAACAAGCTGAACCAAAACGATGAACTATTCAACACGACAACAGGCAACTACGCACATTCTTACCTACGCATGAGAAACAACCTAGCAGAAAAACTAAACGACCAATCACTAAGAAACATCCGCCTATACGATTTCAGACACTACTTCGCAACAAGACTCTACCACAAAACAAGAGACATCCTCTACGTCAAACAACAAATGGGACATAAAAGCATTGACACCACTCTAATCTACGTGCAACTACTAAACCTAACCGAAGATGATGAATGGACCTGCAAAACAGCCACCAACATAACACAATCCACCGAACTAATAGAAAACGGATTCGAATACATCACAGAGATAGACGGACTAAGATTATTCCGAAAACGCAAATAACCCCACTTTTTTCTTTAACCATTAAAAACCACTTTCTTAGACCTATCACTCCAAAAAAGACGAATCAAGGGCGCCGATCCATTCTGGTAAAAGATGTTGAGAGATAGCTAGTTATGCGATGTGGACGTTTCAGGGGTTTCATTATGGGCTTCAAGTTTCAATTTGTTCACCTCTCTGAGAACTCTTACTAGATTTCCAAGTATGCCAACAATGATAACAATTATTGCGACTAATGCAATCAAAAGGAAAATGGGAAAGTCTGGAAAGGAAACCCAAACCAGCAAAATCCAACCAACAATAGACTCAACTAATGGTTCTCTAACGATGCCTAAATAGTCAGTATAAGCGGACAGCATGTACTCCACAGGAGCAATAGGCTTTTCTGATTGCTCAAGCATTTTTTCATAGACGTCTCCTCGAATCCACCTATTTACAAGTCGCGCGCGCGCGCGACCGAGACGAAAAGAAGATAAGAGACATTGATTTACGTGCGTTATATCCCTTTGACATATCAAAGTTACTACCTCTATGGCTCGATGGGGAATTAATTATAGAATGCAAAAAAACGAAAAACTTTGCTTGGGTATTTTTTACTGTTCCAATGGAATATGCTCCAGAAGAATCCATTGATGGACAGTACTTAGATGAGATTCAGATTCATTTGAAGAATTCAAACGCACGCCAACTTCGCGATATCATTATTGGTGATACACGTCTTCACTACCATGACTTTGAACGATTTGCAATATCATTTGATGAAGTTTATTTAAAAGGCACCAAAGGTGAATATGGTACAGGAAAAAGGCAGATTTTCGCGGCAGAAAACCAACTTACGAAGTTTATTGCAGATACGCATGAAAAAAGTTTCGAGGAAGAATTACACTTGTCAGAGATGAAAAGAATTGCAGTCTATTTCCCATGTGTAGTTTTTGATGGCAAAATATTCGAGGTAATAGTAGAGAAAGGAGAGTTAGAATTGAAAAAATCGCGGCATCTCATCTTAACTTCCCAATACATACCTTCATACTCTACCTCGGAGCAAAATTTCTTAATTGATATCGTTCATAAGAGTTATTTCAAGAACTATCTAAAGAAAATTACACGCGATATTACATCATTGTCTGAGACTATTATCAAAAATCGAAATGAATTAATAAAAAGAATTGAAGATGTCGAAGCCATACTTTAACTTCTCAGTGAATTGTCGAAACTTAAAGGGTTATGGTGGTCTTTTTTGGGTGTATTGGTATCTTCTTGGTTTTCCTTGTCTTGTCAGTATTCCGTCTTTAACTAGGTCTATTAGTGCATGAGCTACAGCCGTACGGTCATAATGAAATCCCCGCCTCGCCATTTCACTATGAACTTCACCTAAGCCTCTAGAAGTTCCAAACCATCCATCTTCCCAAAGTTTTTGGATTAAGCCCTTACACGTTTCTGCTCTCGGTTGAGGTGCCGTTCTTTCAGTTATTAGGCGTGTATCTTTCAGCTTTTCCGTTACTGTTGAGAGAATTTTATCAACCGTTGCTTGAAGCTGGTCTTCTTGGCATTCTATTTCAAACTCTATTTCTCCTATCTTCATCTTCACGTGTATAGGCGGCTTTACTTCTTTTTCTGTCAACTTTTCACCTATTGCATATTGAATTGTGCATCTTGGTCATGCACAACATTTAAATATTTCCTTCCCAAACAACTGGTTATTGGTGAATCATGTTGATCGAACAACTAGCTATTACAACAACACCAAAATATAGTTTTCCACAACCCACCATAAACACATCATTACCACAACGCCTCATAGAACTAAGCATACACTCACTCAAACACGCACAAAACCAACCCTTTCAACTAAATCAACAATATTTTCAACAAAACAACAACTCCCAAGCGCAAATACAAACCACACGCACACAATTGCAACCCATACCATTAAAGCCAAGACTGGAAGAAACAATGGTTGCAGCCGTTGACACTTCAACCATAAAGATCGGTGAAACAACCAAAGGCATAGTAATAGCAGTCAGAGGAGCAACCATCTGGAAACACAAAAGACACTACAGATACTTACGGTTCGGACCCTTCATTTTCCACGTAACAGAAGAAAACAAAAAACAAGTCTACAACGCATTGCAGAGAACGTATCTCAACTCTCCACACGAACACAACCACAATGGTTCGCCAAGTCTCCTACAAATGCCAACACGAATAGCAAGCCTCCTCGAAAGATGGCAACAAACAATGCTCTCAAAAACAATAAACAACGGCCTAATCCTCTTCGACGGCTCACTAACCTCAGGAATCAACGACACCCCAACACAACGCATCAAAGAAATCTTAGACAACGCAAGAAAAAAACAGAACGTAGTCCTAGCCTTCTCAAAAATGACCACTTTAAGATTCAACGGATACCTCATAACAGACATACCACTCAAACATAAGCCACCTTACTTATTCAAGATAGCTGACCTCAAACCTAAACCTCCAATCATCTTGCTAGGTGACGTCTACGTGGCTAAACTAACCAAAGGAAACTACGCCTTCAGACTTGACATAGACAAACAAGTCCCCACTGAACAAAAAATTGAAGCCCTTGAGAAACTCTTGGGAAACGACTTATTCTCACAAAGCTACCCCGAAACCCTACGTTTAGCCCACATCCTCTGCACCTTCACAGCAAACGAAGTCATAGCCATGCAACATTTCATCACAAGCAAATACAACCTAAAAATCATCAACAGACCAGACATGCACAAACTCTTGTTCGGACCCTTCGGCAAAGGTGAAACCTGCTCATGAAACTCTACAAAAAAGAAGGCAACATCGTCCAAATCCTAAGTTTCCCAAACGAAACCGTGGAAAAAGGCGACTACCTACTCATCGAAGACGGCGACGTTGGAAAAGGATTAATCGTACAAGTAATCGACGTGCAATTCGCAAACATTCCAGGCATCCTTGAAGAACTGCTCCGCAGCCTCCCAGACGGCGGACAACTCATACAAGGCGAAGATTTCGACCCTTTAGAAATTGCACCCCACATCACATACATTCAAGACGCAAGACTTCTACGATGCAAAATCCGTGCAACAATAAACAACGAAAGCTTAAGCCCCAACAGCTCATGGCTTCCCTCCCGCTCCCAGTCAACAATCAAAAAATTGCCGATTCCAACTCTGCTAAAAATGGCAAAGACCACTGGAAAACTTCCAATAGTTCTAGGCGGCACAAAAGATTCCATGCTCTTGACAATAGACGCTTCATCTCTAGACGGAAGACTAAACATAGTGACTGGGAAAAAAGAAACAGGCAAATCTCATCTGTCCAAACTCTTGATGCTAAACCTAATAAGGTACGGAGCCACCGTGGTCGTCTTTGATTTAAACGGGGAATACACGAGCTTAGGAATGACATCCGACGAAAAAAGAAACGCATACCACAACAAAATTCACGTTCTAACACCTTCCCAAAACTTCAAAGTCCTCCTAAAACAACTAAACTTACACGTTTTGCTAAGCATCCTCATCCACGCACTACATCTACCCGGAACATCCGCACGCGAGTTCAGAACCATATGGCGAAGCCTAAAAGAAAGAGACAACCTCACTCTACACGAACTAGGTGAAGCCATACGCAACAGCCGCTGCAACCACCACGTCCGCGACGCCCTCTTCTCACGCTACTACGCCCTACTAAACTCTCGGTTTTTCACAGACAACGTTGCCGAAGCCATGCTTCTAAACGAAAGCCTACTCAAGGCTAAAAATGAAGGAGGCGCCATCATAATAAACTTGCGAAACACCTCCTCCATTGACCGACAAATAGTCGTTGAATACGTGCTCGGAAAACTCGTTGAATTGTTAACAAGCTGGAAACTCAAGGCTGCTTTTCTATTCGCCGAGGAAGCCCACCTTTACTTACGAGAAACCTACTGGGACGACATTGTAACACGCATGCGACATCTCGGAATATTCACAACTTTCATAACAAACCAACCGAACACAATTCGCGAAAACATATACCGCCAAGCAGACAACATTTTCCTCTTCAACTTCACAAACGAACAAGATCTAGAAGCTGTTTCACGAGCAGCCAGAGTAGACGCAGAAACAGTCAAATCCATCGCCACAGATTTGCCTCCGCGTCACTGTCTAGTGCTTGGAAAAGTCGTTAGAGACTTCCCAATGGTTGTGAAAGTTAAAGCTCTAGACATCAAAACGATGGGAGAAACAAGACTATTCTTCAAGGACATGAACTAAGCTTTTCCAGTTCTTGCCTATTTCTTTGGAAAAATTCTCTGAAACTTCTTGTTAACTCGTAGTTTTCCACTTCACTGAATCTGACCCATTTTAATTCTGCAGCGTCATCCGCGGCTTTGAGCTTTCCACCTTTAAGTTTCACAAAGTAGTCAACTATTACAAAATGATATTTTGTTCTGCCATTTTCATCCGGAGTTATGTTGTTGACAACGTCAATAAGCTTAGGCTGTTCAACTTCAAGGTTTGTTTCTTCCTTAACTTCCCTCATCACTGTCTGCTCTGCACTCTCACCCAATTCCACTAAACCCCCAGGAACAGTCCATTTGCCTCTTCCAGGTTCACCTTTTCTTTTTTCGAGTAGGATTTTGCCATTGCAGACTATGACCGCGCCTACGCCTATGATTGGCTGGTTTGGATAGAGTCTCTTCAAAGCGAAAGCCTCTCTTTACAAATTGTCTTATTCGTATCTTAAAGCTTCTACTGGTTTAAGTTTTGAAGCTCGCCAAGCTGGGTAGAGTGCAAAGATTACGCTCACTATTACGCCGAAGGCGAAGGCGCCTAGGAACACTGTTGGAGTTAAGACAGGGGTTATTGTCATTCCACCTGCGGCTACAGCATGATCTCCTGCTGGCATAAAGCCTCCTCTGCTGAAGACTCTTGCGACTACGTGTGCTAAACCCCAGCCTGAAGCTATGCCAATTGCTGCACCCATCAAGCCAACTATCACTGCTTCGCTCAAGAAAATGGAAAGCACCGTTCGACTTTTCATGCCCAAAGCCTTCAGTATACCTATCTCTCTTGTACGTTCCATTAAAGAAACAATCATAATATTCATTATACCTATCCCCGCCACTAGAAGCGAGATGGCAGCAATCCCAGCTAAGAAAAGTTCTACCGTGGAGAAAACTGATGACATGATGTCAAGCACAGCTGTTGAAGAAGTCACTGAAACTTGGCCGCTAAAAGCCTCGTCTATAGCCTCAGAAACACTCTCAATCGTTGCTTCATCATCGTTTTTTAACTTCACAATTATCGTGTCACATTCATCGGTTGCAAAGAAACTTTGAGCTTGCGAAATCGGAATGTAAACACTAAAATCTGAAGGCCCGATGCCGAAGCCTCCGATCTCCTTAAGAACAGCCGCAACACGTCCACTATAGGTTTCATTTCTTGAA
>Ga0209986_10002467_pt1 | contig 16901 bp, 17 predicted proteins | sample BlataG_FD_183168 | JGI IMG/M metagenome (GOLD analysis project Ga0209986, IMG submission 183168) | Deep subsurface microbial communities from Black Sea to uncover new lineages of life (NeLLi) - Black_00105 metaG (SPAdes) (version 2) | ecosystem: Environmental > Aquatic > Marine > Oceanic >...
AAATTAGGGTACAACGAGGGTTCTTTTTTTGTAAAGTGGGAATCTATTCTAAAAGGCAGGCAATTACGGAGAAAGAGTGTATCAGTTTATCTGAGCATAGCTGTATCAATTTATCTGAGCGCTATAGCGCTTGTTGCGAGCCCCGCCAGCCTATTATATTGATGCTATTTTACTCCGCATAAGAGTGCCAGCCTTTAGCGAGGCGATCAGTTTGTCGGTCGCTTTGAAACGTCCTGAGCGAAGTTTTGGCGGGACAATTGAATCTAGAGCCTCCAGCTTTACCGAAGGATCGGCGCGTGTATATATTTCAGTTGTTTGCATATTCGCGTGTCCGAGCCAAAGAGCGACTTTTCGGAGATCTTTGGTGGCCTGCAAGACTGTTAGCGCGCAAGTATGCCGCAGCACATGTGGCGAAACCCGTTTTGTTGATAGAGAAGAACAACGCTTTTCGGCAGTGCGAGTGTGCTTACGTAGGATGTATTCGAAGCCGGAACGGGTCATGGGTTCACCACGAGCATTGATAAATAGCTCTGGCACCAAGACTTTGCCCCTGACCGCTAACCATGCTCGCAGCACTGATGTTGTTTCCTTCCACAAGGGCAGGCAACGTTCCCTTCGGCCCTTACCGTGGATGAGAATGTTGGCGTTCGGTTGAAGTTTTAGATCGTCAAGTAGTAGCCCGATCAATTCGGAGACACGCAATCCTCCAGCGAAGCATAGGTGAATCATAGCGCGATCTCGAATGCCATCTCGTTTGGTTGGCTCAGGCGTATCCATGATAGCCTGTATCTCTTCAACCGTAAGGTGCCTGACAAGGCGCGTATCAGTTTTTTTCGTCGGAATAGCCAGGACACGTCGAATTTGATCTAAGGCCGTTGGCACACGATATTCCATAAAGTGCATAAACGACTTGATGGCCGCCAATCGGGTGTTCCTGGAATTCGGTCCATTGCCGCGCACCGTTTCCAGCTGGTTCAGGAAGTTTACAATCAGCGGTGCATCAAGTTGTTCAAAATGCAATTCCGACGGCGAAATTTTGAGGCAAGTACTTGCGTATTCAAAAAGGAGCTTGAAGGCATACGCATAGGACTCACAGGTGTTATCGCTGACGCGACGTTCGATGGGTAGACGTTGCTGTAAAAAGGACGTGATGTGCGATGCGATCGGAGTCATGGTTGTCCTCCTTTGACAAAATTTGCAAAGCGTTCTGCGATGCTTTTCATTAGATCCGGCGTTGCTTCCAGATACCAGTAGGTCGCCGAAACCTTACTATGACCGAGATAGGTGGACAGCGCCAACATGTGTTTTGTGATGTGATCGCGGTCGTACGAGCAAGTTTCGAGGGCTCTCACTGTGAATGTGTGGCGCAACGAGTGCGGCGTGGGGCGAGGTTGCCCCAGCACACACTGCAGCCCGATTTTGTCAATCGCACTCCGGAATGCTGTTCCAACGTCAGCAAAAAGCAATGGTTTTCTTCGCAACGAAACAAATACGTGGTCATCGAAGGGGGCATATGGGCGGCGATGTTCAAGGTAACATTCTAGTCCAACTCGCGCAGTTTCGTGAAGGGGTACAAGGCGACTCTTGCGAAACTTGGTACGTCTAAGCACCAGACCATCCGGAGTGATATCTTCAAACCGTAGCCTGATTGCTTCGGACACACGCAGCCCTGTGCATGCCAGCAGCGCAAACAGAGTACTATAAGTCTTTCGGCGAAAAGAACGGCAACCAAGCTCAGAGGCCGCTTGCACCAGACGTTGGATGTTGTTCTGGGAAAAAATGTAAGGGGTGGGCCGCGGCCGGTTCTCGCTGCCAAAGACAGCCGGCGGCAATTCATGGGATTGGTCTTCTACACGGGCGTACCTGGCCAATCGTATCACGTGACCAAGCCGGCGGGCGCGCTGATGAACCGAAGGTACCAACCCAGCCCACTCGATGGCAACTTCAGAGCAAACGTAGTGTTTTCCTCTAGCATCTGAGTAGCTCGCGAAACTTCGTAAAAAATGTTCTTGGGTTTTGAGTTCGAATCCGCAAGCACGGCGCACCGCCAGATACGATTCCACAATTCGAGCTAACATGGGTGTACCTCCGGCCAAGGTTGTGCAATCTGAAGCAGTGCAGTTATGTCTACTTTTGCATAGATCTGCGTAGTCTCGACGGAAAGATGACGAAGGATTGTCGCGATATCTTGTAATGATGCCCCTTGCCGCAACATGGAGGTCGCTGCGGAATGCCTAAGAACACGGACTGCACCGCGACTTTGGCAAGTGACACCCGCTCGGCGCATTGCTTGAATGACAATTTCCGAGATGGCACAATGAGACGCGAAGGCGCAAAAAGGAGCGCGAGAACGAATAAACAAAACATCGGTGTCAGTCGGAGGTCGGCCATCTTTCAGATAGGCAACTAACGCGTCTCCAACCTCTTGAGTTAGAGGCAGCCGAGTCTGACGACGTCCTTTCCCCGACACTTGAATCTCTGCTCTTTCCCAATCGATATCATTCAAACGAAGCCGGACGATATCTCCCGCCCGAAATGCCAGACGCGCGAGAAGAAGTAAAATAGCTCGATCTCGCCTGCCGAGAGGTGAGTTATGATCGCAGGAAGCGATGATACTCTCTACTTCTTCCGGTTGTACGTATCGTGGCAGGGTGGAAAGTCGCCAATGCGCCACCACAGGAATAGCTGCATCCAAGCCAGCAGCACACTTGCCTTCAGCGATTAGAAAACGAAGAAACATACGAAGCGCGGCCGTACATGTTTTCGCTGCTGCCGACCCACATTGTTGACTTCTTTCCAGGACAAATTGTCGCAAGTTCGGAGCGTCAAACTTGCTAGGCTCTTCTCCAAGACGTTTCAGTAAGTCCCGAATTGAGCGGCTGTAGTTGCAGAGGGTAGAATCACTGGTCCCACGTTGTTGACGCATCCACTGACAAAATGCAGTTAAAAGAACTGGATCTTGAGCTGTTGGCTCAGCAACGGGGGAAAGGATTACTCCAACCCTTCGTAGATGTTTCAGGAACAAGCGTGCACCACTGAGGAGGCTCAACCGGTGGGAGTAGCTATATCGTAGATATCGATCAAGGTAGTTGTCGAAACGCTCGAGAAACTTTTCGGTCAAATTTGAGACCGATATGTCCTCCCCGTCTGTCCAATAAATGAGACGCTCCGCCGCTCGAATGTAACCGCGAGCTGTCATCTTGGTGTAACCAGTCTGACATAAATCCTCAGCAAATCCTTCAAGTAACGGGCCACTTGGGCCGCTACGAAGTGTTTTAACCCGTAACGGGCCATCAAAATTTTTTTCTAACATGACGTCCTCCTTTGGTATGAATTTTGGGCCAGGAAGACGTCATTATTATGCGGAGTAGTTAGAGTCGCAAGACGATCTTACTCCATTAAAATATTTGTGTTGTTTTGGCACTCCAAATCCTCAACTCCGCATAACAATCAACTCCGCATTATAATGATTATGCTGTGCACAGCATAATAGTTATGTTGTCAGTTTTAGGCTTTAAAGATCCTTTTGATTCCTCTTATTCCATTTAGTTCTTTTAGTTCCTTTAGTCGTGGTGTATTCTTCGATTGCTGGGGTACTACGAATATCTCAGAGTCTTCTTTATCAGCCTCTCCAGCGCTTCTATAAGAGGGTTTCACAAAAAGGCCACGGTGGCCTCCACGTTGTGAAAGCCATTGGGGTCAGCTCTCAACATTTCACATACATCGAAGACCGGCCTGCTGGAAAAATTTGCAGAAACAATAAACTCAAGGGGGCGGATAAGTCTTCAGGATGACATGCTGACCAATTTAACAAAGCTGAAGTTAATTCAAGACGGCAAGCCGACGCTGGCCGGAATGTTGTTGTTCGGCAACCATGGCTATTCTATTCATATCGGACGGTTCAAATCCGAAGATACGATTATCGATGATCTGCTGATAAAAGATCCTCTGCTTGTCGCGCTTGATGAAGCCATGGTCTTCATCAAGAAACATATCAGCCTTTCTTACCGATTTGACGGAAGCCTTAAACGGAAAGAAACGTGGCAGTATCCGCTGGCGGCCATTCGTGAACTCCTTCTAAACTCTGTTGTTCACCGTGACTACAAGCATACATCGGACATCGTTATCAAGATATTTGATAACAGGATTGTCTTTACCAATCCAGGGAGAATTTACGGAAGCCTCACCATTGAAGATCTTGAACGGGATGATTACGTGTCGTCTATCCGAAACAAACTGCTTGCCGAATCGTTCTACCTCATGGGAGACATCGAAAAATACGGGACAGGTTTTATCAGGATTCGAAAATTGATAAAAAATTACCCTGAGGTCTCGTACAGAATTAGTGAAACAGGGGATTTTTTTGGGGTGGAAATGCGCCATACCCCCACAAAACCCCCCTTAAAACCAAAACGGGACCTGCCTGAAAAACTGCCTGTAAGCTTGCCTGAAAAACTGCCTGTAATTCAGACACAGATAATTGAAAATATGTTAAAGAATCCTAAAGTTACGTACAGTGAACTCGCAGATATTACAGGAAAGACCAGAGAGACAATAAGAGTTCATATTAATAAACTAAAAGCGATGAATCTGGTTAAAAGGATCGGCCCGGACAAGGGCGGCTATTGGGAGATCGTTAGACCACTGAACATACGAAAGGCACGAAAAAAGACTTGAAGCCTTTCGTGTATTTCGTGGTTTCAAAATGTGCACTTAGTCTATTGGTGGCAGGGTTTGGAAACGCCCTTTAGTTTTACAGTTCCCAAGTAATCCTTTTAGAGCCGGTTCATGATGGCAAGAAAGTCGAAGATAGATGAAGCTTGTGAGGAATTGAGCGTTGTAGGGAACGTCGGGGCCGTTGTTGACTACGTTGAATAAGTCTGATGCGAGATCTTAAAGAAAGTGTCCATGCGCGGTAGATGTGGAATAGAGAACACAAGTGCATTCCACCCTGGTACTATAGTTCCTACCTACCCCGGTTAAACAATTTCAGGTTTAACAGGGCAGGGGCGGCAGGCGGGGCGGAGGTGGGGCCGGAGTGATTTCGCAACCGACAAAGAGGGATATGAAACCATGAGCTTCAAAAAACTAACGGATGTTCTCCAGATAATCGCAAGTAATTTGACAGAGAACCAAGTACCGTACTCTCTGATCGGGGCTTTCGCTTTGGGGCTGTACGGGCTTCCAAGGTATACGTCAGACATTGACCTATTAACAGAAGGCCGTTCTTGGTCTGAAATATCCGCGATGATGGAAAGGTTAGGCTACACCTGTTATGAAAAGACACACTCTTTTGCCCAGTTTGATTCGGAATTAGGGGTATTGGGTAAAATTGATTTCATGTTTGTCAACACCCAAGACGGGAAAGATATGATAGAGAGAAGTCTTGTCGTCGAAGATGAGTTATTCGGAAAACACCCAGTAATACAGCCAACAGACTACATAATATTAAAATTGATGGCTATTGCAAATAACCCCGACCGAGGCCCAAGAGACGAAGCGGATATTTTAGAAGTTCTGAAATTATTCAAGAACCATTTGATTCCAAAAAATTTCGGTTCCCTGGATATGGATACGATTTACCTGTTTGCAGATAGATTCGGCCAAAGAATGCGGATAGAAAAACATGTTAAGAACGTATTTGTTGTTACCAATAAACCCGGGTCGTTTCATTTATGAATAAACATAAAAACATGGAACAATCCCGAAAAGTAGAACAATCGATGATTGTTGAAATGATCAATGCCTCATGGGAATTGGCTGAGAGGCTGGGAAAACATCCGCTTAAAAGCGGTTGCAACTGTATTTCTTGTGTTAATAAGAGAAAACGCCTTTTGAAAAGACCGGAACAGGAATGGAAGTTTAGACTTTAGGCTTTTTACGCCTCAACATCGACAAGATAGCACGTCACAACTGGACTAAGGGCTCGCGACATGTAACAGAAGGTCAGCTTTGTCTTGACATTCAACTGGAATGTGAGACATAACTCCGCTGAAAAAAAAGACTCAAGGAGGTCGGAATGATCGCTGATCTTGTGGGCAAGAATCGTAGCTGTCGGAGGTTTTACCAGGACTTGTCAATAGAGCGTCAAGCCCTGGAAGAGCTTGTAGGCCTTACCCGCCACTGTGCTTCGGCCGCTAACTTGCAACCCCTGAAGTATATTCTCTCCTGCGACCCTGAGAAAAATGCCCTCATTTTCAAGCACCTTGCATGGGCCGGATATCTGAAGGACTGGCCTGGGCCCTCGGAAGGCGAAAGACCGTCTGCCTACATCATCGTCTTGGGCGACACAACTATTTCTAAATCATTCGGCTGCGATCACGGCATTGCAAGCCAGACGATTCTCCTTGGCGCCACAGAAAAGGGCCTGGGGGGATGCATGGTCGGCGCTGTCAAGCGCAAGGAACTCCGCGACGCCCTGGCCATCCCGGGGCACCTTGAAATCCTGCTGGTCCTTGCCATCGGCAAACCCAAGGAGACAGTGGTGATTGACACTGTGGGGCCTGATGGAGATATTAAGTACTGGCGGGACGGCAAGGATGTTCACCATGTCCCGAAGCGATCTATTGACGAGATCATTGTGGCTTAACCACGCCTTCCTCTGGTTCGAACGTGACTTCAAAGAACTGATCCCCCATGTCATGTTCTTTGTCTGTCACTAGCGGTTGGCGGCCCTTTTCGCTGATTTCTTCATCCTTTTGAGTGGTCTCATAAAGCTCTTCTAAAGGCTGATTGAGAAACATCTTGCAGAACTTCTCCGCATTTCTTTTAAGGAGTGTCCTGGTCGAGGGCGCCGGCGCGCCGCGGCCCAGTGCAACGATGTAGTCCGTATAGGGGGCAAGGGGTCCGATGTCGACTGCTTTGGCATACCAAAGGGTCTTGTTTGTGCCAACCTGGATCACCCGAATGCGCTCGTCAACGCGTGACGCCTCATGAAGACCACCTTCGAAGTAGTATAGCAAATCTCCTGTTATGATCAGATCGTAGCGCTTGTTTCGGGCTATGTCCATCAAGTTCTCCAAACGGATATCCGAAACATCTGATTCAAGTGACACACTGGTAAATACAGAGTTTCTCAGCAACTCCTCATATAAGGATTCACAGGCAACTCTCCCCACACCCCGTGCATAAGGGGGTTCCCTGAATCTAAAGACGGCCACTTGGGACGAGGTGTAATCATCATGGACAGGCGCTTCGTAGATGTGTTCCGGCAGGCCGGCAGGCTTTAGAAGGACATTGCGCTGATACGTACACGCACACCCAGCGACGCAAAACACCATCACCATCGCACACACCGTGATCTCGGTTGACACCCTCATTGTCTATTAATCCCCCACAGTCATGTTCTTGACCAAGTCGAATAGACGTTACGCTTGCGACCTTTTACATCACTACTCAAATACTGTGCCAAAAGGTTCAACTACGGACCGGACCAAGAAGTTTATGTCCTTAATTGGGCCGTTTGCGGCAAGCGCGATGTGCAACTGCTTTATATTACACGGTTAAGTCACTTCATGTATCCTTGCTACGGGAGTTGGATACAAACCCGAGAGCAGGAATCACTACGCAGATCAGCGCCCTCCTACGCGGAAATTTTTGCCTAAGTCAACCGATTGACATGGACGGTGTTTCCTGATAGACACGGCGATAGTCTGCACTAAAATACAAGGCCGGGTCCCACTGGAACTTGCGGTCCGGCAGGCAACCGAAAGGAGTGTGAGGGCATGTCAAGACCGTTTGCAAAATGTGTGTCGTGGTATCTTGTTTTGGCGATGTTCATAATAGGGGTTGCACCGAGGGTTGACGCGGGTCTCTCCCCATCAGAGGTAATCGCTCTTTCCCAGGCTGACAGGACTCCTGCCCGTCCGGCAGGCGGGTCTGACCTTCAGAAGATTCAAAAGATTCTTGAGACAAAGATGATAGGGAAAAGGCTTGAAGCATTCGGTTTTTCGTCCGAGGAAATCAAGGCGAGACTTGGCCGGCTCAACGATCAAGAGATCCATCAGTTCGCCCTTAGACTTGATGAAATCAAGATAGGTGGCGGAGGATTCGAGGTCATTGTAGTGGTTCTCCTTGTAGGAATATTGATCGGACTTTGGCTTCATGTTACAGGCAAGAAAGTCGTTATTCAAAGCAGATAGTGCTGACGTTGCAAAACGCTCATTTCGCTCCCTTGCGTATTATTTGCAGCAAGCTTATCTTGCCACCTAATAAATCCGCTTGGGCTCAGGGATGGCTGCGCATATTCCCTCTGATCCTGCCTTTGGTTGTTTCGTGTGCCTCAACTCCTGATTCCAGGGAAACCAGATTCCATGTCATAGAAAACGTGCCGTTTTATCCGCAGCAAGCATACCAGTGTGGTCCTGCCGCACTGGCAGGCGTTCTGAACTACTGGCGCTTGGGTGTCTCTACTGAAGATATTGCGGGTGATATTTATAGTAAGTCAGCCAAGGGAACACTTGATGTGGACATGGTCTTTTACGCCAAGAAGAAGGGTTTTAAAGCCAGGCAGTATGAGGGCAGCGTTGCAGACGTTAAGCGTAATATTGATTTGGGCTACCCTGTAATAGTCTTGGTTGACTATGGTTTCTGGGTATGTCAGCAGGGCCATTTTATGGTTGTTGTCGGCTACAATGAAAATGGAATTCTTGCAAATTCAGGAACAGAGCGGCTTAGATTCATATCTTTCAAAGACTTCTTAAGGTCCTGGAAAAGAACAAAGCGCTGGACGATGCTGATAACCGCCGAACATTGAACAACATGCTAAACACGAACAAAAAAGCATCCCCTTTCTTGGCGCTCAGCTTTTGCTCACTGCTGGTTCTTTCCGGTTGTGCCTTCCCAAGGATCGTCGTGCTTGAAGACCCACTCACTCCAGAGGAACACTTAGATTTGGGAGTCGCCTATGAGAAAAATGGTGAGTTTGGCAATGCCATAAAAGAATATAAATTGGCGGCCAAGAAGCTCCCCGTTGCTTATCTTTATCTTGGCAATGCCCATTTTCACAATAATGAATTCAATGAAGCGGAACAATGTTACAAACTGGCAATAAGAAAAGAAGTCTTAAATGCTGATGTCTATAACAACCTTGCATGGCTTTACTATGTGAAAGAGGAAAACCTCAATGAGGCAGAAAGCCTTGCCCTAAAGGCCCTGGAACTGAATCCTTCGAAAAGCAACGTTTACGGGGATACTCTTGAAAAGATCAGGGAGCTTAGAAAGACGGTTGAGTAAGGCGTCGATTTGCTGCTATCCTTTTTCGTCGACCAACAATGACTGGCCCGGGTATATCATCGACCTCGGTGTCAGGTCATTTATGCCGAGGAACCGCTCCAGTTTCATATTGTGAAGCATTGCAATCTGATATGGAGTATCTCCCCGTTTAACCACGTAAGTGTTGGTGCCTTCGTGTGTTTTTTCCACATTTGTACCCTTGCGGATAATGAGTGTCTGGCCGATATGGAGCCGGGTGCTCTTCAGGTTGTTTAGCCGTATGATTTCCTGGATGTTGGTTCTATACGCTCGAGCTAACAGCCACAGAGAGTCACCCCTTTTGACGCGGTGCCGAAGGGGTTTTGTCGTGTCTGCGCGGGCAGCCTGGCTCGCTATAGCGTACGAGCGTCCTTTCCATCTTGTAGGGATATTGAGCTTCTGTCCAACTCTGAGGTAGTTTTGTCTTCGCAGGTTGTTAGCCTGCATAATGGCGCGGACACTAGTTCGGTAGAGGCGCGCCAGATGTGACAGTGTCTCGCCTCGCCGGACCCGATGATATTCGTAGAGTCTCCTGGGCGGCGTATACACCGGGATGTCGTCGAGCTTTGCGCTCAATATCGAACCATTCCCTGCAGGCACCTTAAGCTCATAAGATGAAGGCGGGGTCACCTTGTAGCGGAGTTCCGGGTTAATCATCTCGATGTTTTTACTTTGGACGTCCAGGATCTTGGCGATGTCCTTCAAATGCACCTGTTTGGGCACAGTAACCAACTCATAACAAAGAGGCGGGGCTGGGGCCTGGAGATCGAAGCCGTATTTCTGCGGGTCATTTAGGATATAGAGAACTGCAAGGAACCGGGGGACGTATCGGGCCGTTTCCCAGGGGAGCCTTTCAAAAAGATCCCAGAAGTTGTCGAGATAGTTGATGTTTTGATTGCGGATGACCCTAAGAACCCTGAATTCACCACAGTTGTAAGCTGCCAGCACTGTGCTCCAGTCACCGAATATATTGTGAAGCTCTTGAAGATAGGAAATAGCCGCCTTGGTAGACTTGCCAACGTCCATTCGCTCGTCTATCCATTGGTCCCGGCTGAGACCAAACTTGTAGCCTGTGGACGGTATGAATTGCCAGAGACCAAGAGCCCGTGCCCTGGACAGCGCCTTGACCTTAAACCCGCTTTCTATCAGCGGAAGCCAGGAAAGCTCCTTTGGAAGTCCTGCCTCCTCCAGGGCTTTGAGGATCTCAAGGCGGTATCTGCCGGAGCGTTCATAGGAACTGAGAAAAAATTCTCTTTCCGGGCCCTGGAACAGCTTGATCTCCTTCTGGACATGTCGATTCATGACCATCGGAATGGCATTGTGGTTTCCGTTGACCACTGTGCGCTGGGAGGCATAGATCTCAAGCATTCGCTTGCAGATCATAAACCGGATATCCTCTTTCTGTTGGATCAGCTTTGGCTTCCTGTTAGTATCGGCCTGCAAGATCAAGTTATAGGCTTGATCGAGTGATGCAACGGCATTGTCAAAATCCCCTTTCCCCCAAAAATCCTGCGAAGCCTGACAAAACTCCAGCGCCTCATCCAGGATTGGCTGGGCATCTTTTGGTTCATCGGTTTCAGCAGATAGGCCGGCCGTGGAGGACGTCTGAGGGTTCATTTCCATTGGGTCGGCTGCAGTGTCCGCAGCAGCGCTGCCAGGAAGGGATGCTGGCTCCGCGGTTGTTTCCGTATCCATGGGCTCAGCCGACGGATCAGTTGCCTGGTCTTGAGAGGATGTCAGCCGGACATCCGACGTGTCATTGACTGCGGCGTTTTGAAAAGAGGTTTTCTTCGAAGCTGAGGAGCAAGCAGTGACCGCACAGACAACAAGTACCAACATCACTTCTTTTAAACAGGGCCTCATATCATCCTTACCTGGTTTTTCTGGCACGCCTTTTGTGAAAAACCCCCTATCGTAATAACGCAAGGGGCCGGGTAATCAGAGCGATCTGTTAGCAATGGACACATCTGTTGTCAAGCCCTTCCAACGCTTTGTCGTAAATTCGGCCGGACAATCCTAAGATAATCGCAGCTTTTTGCCGGGGTCACACGCCAACCATATCGTATAAGCAAACTTTGTGCCTTTCTTAGGGCCTGGCACAAAAAAAGAGGTTGTTTCTTGAACGCTGGAAACAGAACCGCTGCTCAGGCCGGTGTCTCACAGGGCTTTTGCGGGTGAGGACCGGTTGGCACTTCTTTTCACGCGACGGATGTATTCCTCTATCCTGTCAAGAAGGGGGGCAAGCGTGTGCTCGTCATTTGCCGAGATGGGGATACCGCGCCACCTGCGTGTGAGCCTTTTTACGGCCAAAGGGTCGAGGAGGTCTTGTTTGTTAAGGACCGCCAGCACAGGAATGCTGTCCAAACAAAGGTTTTCGAGGATCCGTTCTACAGATTCTATCTGGTGGGGAAATCTCGCATTGCTTATATCGATGACATGGATGAGAAGGTCAGCGTCTTCAAGTTCTTCAAGGGTGGCACGAAAAGCTGTTATCAATTCCTGAGGGAGTTCTCGGATGAACCCCACCGTATCGGTAATAATGACCTCGGCCTCCTTTGGGAGCCTCTTTCTGCGGCTTGTCGGGTCCAGTGTAGCAAACAGCCTGCTTTCGGCCAGCACTGAACTGCGGGTAAGGGTATTTAAAAGTGTGGACTTGCCCGCGTTGGTATATCCAATGATGGATATGATCGGCAACCCTTTCTTGTTCCGCTTGGCCCGCCGCTGAGCCCGTTGTTTCTGGATGGACGCAAGGGACTTCTCAAGGCGGGCTATGCGATTTCGAACGCGTCGTCGGTCGATCTCCAATTTGGTCTCACCCGGACCCCTGCCGCCAATACCACCAGCGAGGCGAGACATGGCCGTGCCCTTTCCAAGAAGCCGAGGGAGGAGGTATTTGAGCTGAGCCAGCTCCACCTGGATTTTTCCCTCGCGGCTCTGGGCCCGCTGGGCAAAAATATCCAGGATTAGTTGCGTTCGGTCTATGACCTTCAGTTCTATTAGATCCGTAATGGAGCGGATCTGGGAGGGGTTCAGCTCTTGATCGAAGATCAGAAGATCCACGCCTTTTTGTAGCGCCAGAATAACCAGTTCGCTAAGCTTTCCCTGGCCCATGAGAAAGCGAGGATCTACCCGCTGTCGGTGTTGAATGACAGTGTCGATAACCGCAATCTGACAGGACTCTGCAAGCTCCCGGAGTTCTGCCATGGAGTCTTGCGCCACACGTTTAGGGGCTGTGGTAACACTCACAAGAACGGCCCGATCCCATTTTCCTCTTAGCTTCTGAGCCCGTGCTTTGCGGGCAAATTCAGATTCAAGGGACCGGATAAGGCCCTCGCAATCTATGTCAAGCTCTCCTGATCCAAGAGGGGAAAGGATTTCCCAGTTTGCCCCATTCTTGCCTTCCGGAAGGAGGTGGGCGGCATGGACCCGAAGCGGGTACCCCTGGGCATCGATCGTTACGGCAGCTATAAGGTCGAGGTTGAGAAGGGCCAAATCCATGAGATCATCCTGTGTCAGGGGCTCATTTTGGAGATGGGTATGCACACAGCGAAGACCCTTTAGTCGCCCTCCGCCGGAGCGATATTTCTCCAGATTCGGGATCACAATCTGCTGGTGGGTGCCGACCATGACATAGGCTGTCCGCCCGTGGCGATCGAGCAGGATGCCGATCTGACGGCGGATCTCAAAAGAAAGCTGGCAAATGGCCTTGGAGATCTCCGGCGAGACGATATAAGCAGGGGGAGTTTTCCGACGATAAAGATTAGTCAGACGGCGAACCTGGTCTGCCTTCAATCCGCCAATATTTCCATGAACTTTGATTGTTCGATTCCTAGGTCACTGCGGATTCTACTGCCGCCGTCCAATCCTCAAACCTGGTGTACTCTTCCAAAAAGGTAAGGTTCACAGTTCCGATGGGGCCATTTCGCTGTTTGGCCACGATGAGTTCAGCAAGCAGCATCCTGGACGGGTCCAGGTCCTTATTGTAGACCTTTTCACGATAGATAAATATTATGACATCTGCATCCTGCTCAATAGCTCCGGACTCACGAATATCAGACAACACTGGTCGCTTATTGGTTCGCTCCTCCACCTTACGATTAAGCTGGGACAACGCAACCACCGGGATGTTGAGTTCCTTTGCCAATGCTTTGAGCGACCTTGAAATTTCAGATATCTCCAATTCTCGCCGTTCGGCAGAGGCCCGTCCCTTCATAAGCTGCAGATAGTCAATGGTGATTAGGCAAAGGCCCTTTTCCATCTTCATGCGGCGGGCCTTGGCCCGTATTTCCAGGGCAGAAATCGCTGGTGAATCATCGATAAAGATGGGGATATCGTAAAGCGCTCCGGCAGCCCGGTTGATTCGCGCCAGGTCTGTTTGACTCAAGAACCCACCGCGCATGCGCGATGAGTCGACACCGGCTTCGGCTGAGAGCATGCGCAAGGAAAGTTGCTCTTTTGACATCTCCAGCGAGAAGATTGCCGCAGGCTCTCCTGTTTGAAGGCTCGCATTACGCGCGATGTTCAGTGCGAGAGCGGTCTTGCCCATGCTTGGACGGCCTGCAATCACAATGAGCTCGCCTGGCTGAAATCCAGAGGTTTTCTTGTCGAGATCTTGAAATCCGGTGGGTACCCCGGTGACTAAGACCTTGTTTGCGTAGGCCTCCTCTACGGCTTTGTACGTATCTGTCAGGATGTCTTTCAGAGCGAAAAAAGATGGCCTGACCTTGTTTTCCGAGATCTCAAATATGCTACGCTCGGCAAAATCGAGGACCTCTTCCACGTCGCCTCTGTCTTCAAAGCACCGGGTGGTGATGGCTGCGGACCGCTCTATAAGACGTCTCAGGGTGGCTTTTTCTTTGATGATCTTGGCGTGGTGGGAGGCGTTGACGGCCATCGGCACCGTGTCTACCAGCTCAGCCAGATAGGACGCACCACCAACTGATTCAAGCTGTCCCTGTTCTTTCAGCAAGTTTGTGAGGGTCACCAGATCGGCCGGTTCGTTTCTCTCAAAGAGTTCCACCATGCCCTTGAATATCTTGCTATGGACCCCACGGTAAAAGTCCTGCTCGGAAAGAGTTTCCAGGACTTCAGGCAGTGTTCTGTTTTCGATCAGAATGGCGCTCAGAATGGATTGTTCCGCCTCAGTATTGTGAGGTGGAACCTTCTGCAACCAGGGATCATTAGTGCTCATAGGACCTATTCTTCCGCAACCACCTTAACCGTGATCTCCGGGTTGACGTCGGGATGGAGTTGAACAGGTACGATATATGATCCAAGCGTCTTGATAGGTTCAGAGAGCAGGATCGTTTTTCTATCCACCTCAAAGCCTTGAGCCTTCAATTGATCCTGAATGTCTCGCCTTGAAACCGAACCGTAGAGCCTATCATCTTCAGAGACCTTGGCAGCAATAGTGCATATGGCTCCCTGAATCGTCTTGGCCATGGCTTCGGCCTTGTTTCGGTCTTTGACAATTTTGAGTTCCAACTGCTTATTCTCTCTTTCAAGCAGGTTGCTGTTTGCAGCCGTAGCCAGGACCGCCTTTTTTCGTGGGAGAAGGTAATTCCTGGCGTAACCGTTGGCCACCGTTACTTCATCTCCGACAGTGCCGAGCGATTCAATAGTCTCTCTGAGTATCACTTTCATTTTTGTCATCCACTCCTTTTTTCATTCGCCTGAAATCGATCCATACATCAAAAAAGCCCGCTGCAATAACCAGCAGAAGAACAAACTGCTGGATTGCTATGAGGCCGTACAGGATGCCTCTGAGTATTTTTGGAAATTGTTTTTTCTCGAAATAGAAAGAGACGATGGCAATACCCTGGAAGAAGTATATCGTCATCATGATAATCAGACCATTAACTCCAAAGAGCTTGAAGCCTTTGTGGGGAAGGAGAACCAGAATGCCCGACAAAATAACCAGCCAGACCAGGGGTTCGGGCGCTTTCCATTGATTGAGGGCGCCAAAGTCCGGGCAGAACAGCTTTCTACTCTTCAAAAGCGGGCGGGCCAGCAAGAGGTTGCTCCAGACCACAAGGAGGGTCGAGACTATGACGATGGCGGGCATGATGCGAAGCATAACGTAAAGGATGCCTTCCATAGACTGAGCAAGGATGCCGATTTTTTCTTCAGATACGTCCATTTCCCTGTATATGCTCAGGGCCAGTTCAAGGTTCCCGTGCAGATAATTGGATATCTGGTCCCAGAGGCTTTCAGCCGAAACCAGGCCATATAGCGCCAATATCACGGCCCCGATTCCCAGAACAACACCCGTGGTTACTGCCACTGTTTTCTCCAGGGAGAGATCCATCTCAAACACCTCGGACAGAATGAGCCCTATAAGGCCCAGTTCGAAAAAACACACGGTTGAGGTCATGGAACGCCAGCGCATCGCAGAAGCAACGATGAGGGTAACGGCAACGAGGATGAGCGCTCCCCGTGGGCGACCCAATCTTGACCGGTAGAAAAGGATGGGAAGGGGAACAAACACGCTGACAAGGAACCCCACAACTGGAATATACAAACCGGCCAGAGCAATCAGAGTGGTGATTGCGGTGGCCATGAGCAAATCCTTGTGTGGCTCGTTATGGGTGATATGGCTCACAGTGAACTATCCTTCTTGTTGAGCCGAAGAGGTGAGCCACACACTATCAGTAAAGGCTCAGGGTGGCTGCGTATGGCATCAGCGCAATAGTTCTTGCCCTTTTTATGGCCGTCGTGAGCTGGCGCTGGTGTTTGGCACAATTGCCGGATATTCGCCTCGGGATAATCTTGCCCCTCTCTGTCGTAAAGAGCCTGAGGGTTCGAGCATTCTTGTAATCAACGACAAAGCTGCTGTCTGCGCAAAACCGGCAGATTTTTCTCCTGCGAAACACCCTGCGCTTCTGCCTTCTCTGCCTATACGCTGCCATTTGCGGCCTCCTCCTTCTCGCTTGATTGTGCGTGGTTCTCCTGCACCTCGGTTTCACCAGTGGTGGGCTCAGATGTCTCTTCTGGTGGAGTCTCCTCTGGCGGAGCATCCTCTTGAGCCTGGACTGCTGCTACCTCCTGCACTGGTTCAGGCTTTGATTCCTCCTCTTCCTTTGCGGCCGCCTCGATCTCGGCCTTCACTCGTTCAGGATCTACTTCTTTGTCTATGCAGACCGTCATGTACTTCAAGGCTCGATCATCCAGGCGCAAGTTCCTTTCGAGTTCCTTAACCAGAGACCCACCCCCGCAAAATTCCATAAGGACATAATATCCGCGGGTTTCTTTCTTGATTTCATAGGCAAGCCTTTTTTCGCCCCATTCATCAAATTTGACGAGAAGGCCCTGGGCATCTGAAATGAGATTCGTGAGTTTGTCTAAAAGGGACTGGCGTTCTTCCTGGGAAAGAGCGGGGTTTACGATAACCGTAGTTTCATACATTCTCACTTTTGACATGTCCTCCTTTTGGATGTTAGTAGCCCCGATCTCGAGCGGAGCAAGGAGATAAAAAAATTAATTTATATACGACCTCCATGCTTGTCAAGCGAATTTTGCACCGCTGGATATTCTATATAGCGAAAGCGCAATTGGGTAGGTAGTCAGCAAATGGGGCTGTGCGGGCCGTAGAGGGGGTCTGGCGGGACTCAAGGCCATGGTCCATAGCCCACACAACGGACGAGACCGCA
>Ga0209986_10002468_pt1 | contig 16898 bp, 15 predicted proteins | sample BlataG_FD_183168 | JGI IMG/M metagenome (GOLD analysis project Ga0209986, IMG submission 183168) | Deep subsurface microbial communities from Black Sea to uncover new lineages of life (NeLLi) - Black_00105 metaG (SPAdes) (version 2) | ecosystem: Environmental > Aquatic > Marine > Oceanic >...
TTCCTCATCCAACTCGGGGACGCGATACTTCTTCGGCAATCGCCGCTTCATTATCACCTTGCGGTTGTGCCACTCCTCCAAGTATAGGCTAGCTTCAGCACCTTTTTTAATGAGCACGTTTCAGCCTCCAACCCATGGTGCGTAGACCTCGTCCAGTCGCCACCTCAGCTTTACGAAGCTCTTCTCAACGGGAAGAGTCATGTTGTGTTGATATGCGAGAATTCCAGTCCATGCGATCATGGCTCCGTTGTCTAAGGCATACTCTTTGGGAACCACGCAGAATCGCGCGTTGTGTTCATCAGCGATTTGGCTGAGCATCGATTGTAACCGTTTATTTGCAGCAACCCCTCCAGTCAACAGGACCTCCAGTTTTTCCGTGTGAGCTAATGCTCTCTCCGTGACCTCGGTGAGCATGGAAAACACGGTTTCTTGCAGACTGAAGCACAAGTCTTCGAGGCGATGCTTTCCTTCATGAAGTAACTGGATAACAGCGGTGAGAAGCCCACTGAAGGATAAATCCATGCCCTTCACCGTGTAGGGGAGAGAAATAAATGTTTGACCTTGACCTGCCATTTTCTCAACCATTGCACCGAAAGGCATCCCTTCTTCCTGGCGTAGACCTGCCTCCCGAGCGAAAACGTCGAGGCAGTTTCCTACAGCTATATCGAGAGTTTCGCCGAAAATGCGGTATATTCCCGCCTCAAAGGCAGAGACAATGGTGTTTCCACCTGAAACATAGAGAGTAACCGGGTCCTTCGCTCCAGTTACGAGCTTGCCAATCTCGATGTGTGCAACACAGTGGTTTACGCCCACCAACGGAACTTGGAGATATGCAGCCAAGGCGCGAGCTGCGGTTGCACCGGTACGGAGACAAGGCCCCATGCCGGGACCCTGAGAAAAGGCGACAACTTGAATGTCTTGAGGCTTTATTCTTGCCTTCTGAAAGGCTTCCTCCAAAATATTTCCGGCAACTTCCGCGTGGTGTCTGGCTGCTTCTCGTGGGTGGATGCCACCTTTTTCAGGTATGTATGCGCTGATGACGTTAGCTAGGACGTTTCCGTTGAAGGAGAGAATTCCAACGCTAAAATCGTCGGCTGTGGACTCTATTCCTAAGCAATAAGACGCGGCTGAATGGCGCGTTGACATGTTTTCAGCTCCTTTTTCTGTAAAGCGTTGCTGTTGGTTATATCATGCTTAACATCCACGTTATATGTGTTAAACATTCCACGTTTAGTTTGTATAGATGTTTTTCTTGCTTTGGAAATCAACGTACATCTTTTTATGTTTAGAAGTGCATTATTTATTGATAGAGTTCAAGGAATCGAATAGACATGTCACGGCGCAACAATCTGGTACACCAAGCCTTACAGTTGATTGTAAACACGGGAGACCACGGTGTGCTCCAGTCTGAACTTTGGAGAAAGCTGAGCGCCAGTAGCAGAGAAGGTTCTCGAATAGCGCTGAAACTGGAAAACAAGGGATTCATTCGGCGTGAACGTGAACTTTTCAGTGGACGATGGACGTATCGGCTGTATCCGAAGAGGCGCCCGACATCTATCAACTCCATAATTGACTGTCCCTGCTTGATGTGCCCCGAAGCTTTTCGATGCGGAGCATGGAGCCCAATTTCACCTAACAAATGCGAAAAATTAACCGAATGGATTCTAAGTCTTATGCAAAATGGAACGGATCCTTCGGGTGACAGTTGATTTTGCCGAAGGCGTGGGTTAGAGAACGGAAGAAAGAATACTATTATCGGAAGGCAAAAGAGGAAAAATACCGTTCCCGTGCAACTTACAAACTTCTTCAAGTTGTAAAGAAGTATCGGTTCATCAAGCTTGGTGACGTGGTGGTGGATTTAGGTGCGGCTCCAGGCGGTTGGATACAAGCATGTCGAAAAATCGTTGGTGACAGCGGCTTTGTTCTAGGAGTTGACCTTGAGCAAATCCAGCCGTTTGATTCATCTAACGTTCGCACCATTGTTGGTGACGTGACAGACCCTCAAACAATCCAGCATATTAAAGAGTTTTTGCCACATCCAGTTGATGTCGTAGTTTCCGATGTTTCACCGAACGTTTCTGGAGTTTGGGAACTCGATCACGCCAGACAAATCGACCGCGCTCGGTATTCTCTACAGATTGCCACTTCCATTCTCAAGCCTAAAGGAAACTTTTTTGCAAAGGTTTTTGAGGGCGACATGCTTAACGACTTTGTAAAAGAGGTCAAACAACATTTCGCATTTGTTAAACTGGTCAAACCAAAAGCTAGCAGAGCGAGAAGCGCAGAACTATATATTGTTGGAATGCGTCTTCGTCAAGCTAGGTAGAACGGTTTGTTCTCTGTTGGTCAATTGTTTAGAATGGACCTAGAAGGTTGAAAGAGAAAAACGTTCTAAGCGCTAACGTGACAGCGACGTACAGTATAAGTAAAGCCAGTGTGATGAGTAAATTTCTTGCCCATTTTGGGCTCAATGCCATTCCAAACGGGATCCCAAGGATGAAGCCGATGATGTGGGATGTATAGGACACATTGCCTCCTACTCCGTAGTAAACGGCGATTACATTATAAATGAAGTATATTATTGCCACGAGTCCTACCGGCAACATAAACAGCATAGAGAATTTCAGGGGTTTGGTAAGCATCACTACCGCGGTCAGAGTGAAAATGGCTGCGGAAGCTCCTATCATGAGGACATCTGGGCGATAGAAGAGGAGGCTTAGGAGAAACGAAGAAATTCCGCCGAAAAAGAATACTGCCATTGTCTTCTTCGCGCCGACTATATCCTCCAGCGTGTTTCCAAACACATAAAGGAAGAACATGTTACCGATCAAGTGGGCAGGGTCGCCGTGGACAAACAGTGCTGTGATGGATGTCCAAACCTTTCCTTGGAAAAAGTTGTCCCCACTGAACATTAAAAATTGTTCCACGGTGTTTTGATCTTCAATGGTCCAAGCAAAGATGCTGACTAGGATGCATAGAAGTATCAGCAGATAATTTTTCTTCATGGTTACTACCGTCTTAGAACGTTGGTGCTTACGTCATTTCATAACATGACACTAATAAAAATTTGTATAACTGTATTTTCATCGTTTTTTCTAACTTTAACACTATTCTATTACAGGCAAAACAACTTCAATCTTAATGATAGTAAATTTATTTAATAAGAGGCTTTAACGTTCATAACTCCTTAAAAAGAGGGCGCTTAACAATGGAAAGCTCAAAGCGAATACAGTATCCACCACATCTGAAGTGGATGCTAGATCGAGCGTTAAATGATCCTGAAGGCTTCTGGGGCGAGATTGCTGAAGAGCTTCACTGGTTTAAGCCTTGGGATAAAGTGTTTGAATGGAAGTATCCTTTTTTCACTTGGTTTAAAGGCGGAGTAACCAACCTCTCTTACAACTGCGTTGACTATCATGTAAAACGGGGAGGAGGAAACCGAGCGGCCATAATATGGGAAACCGGAGAAAACCAGCCCGCCAGAGTTTTAACATATAATCAGCTGCTCTTCGATGTGAAAAGACTTGCAGCATCGTTGAAAGCGTTAGACGTGAAGAGGGGCGACAGGGTGACTATCTACATGCCGATGGTTCCCGAAGCCATCACCGCTATGTTAGCCACCACCAGAATAGGAGCCATACACTCAGTTGTTTTCGGAGGGTTCGGATATGGGGCCTTAGCTGACAGAATAACAGACGCAAAGTCGGATATAGTCATCACCGCGGATATAGGACATAGAAGAGGAAAAACGGTTAAACTGAAAGAGGTAGTAGACGAAGCACTGAAAGCACCCAACAAAGTTAGGAAAGTAATCGTTCTGAAGAGAGGTGAAAAAGAACCTCCGATGACGCCGAAGAGAGACATATACTGGGAAGAGGCGGTTGACAAGGGTAGGGGAATAAGTACAGAAGCAGCTAAGATGCGAGCTGACGAGTTAGCCTTCATACTTTATACATCGGGAACCATGGCTAAGCCTAAGGGCACGGTTCAACCCCACGGAAGCTATCAAGTTTACATATACGCCATGGGCAAATGGATGTACGACATGAAAGAAACCGACGTATGGTGGTCCACCTCAGATATAGGCTGGATAGTAGGCCACAGCTACGTTGTATACGCGCCCTTACTCTTCGGCTGTTCCACAATCATGTACGAAGGAGTCCCAGACTACCCAGCACCAGACATATGGTGGAAAATAGTAGAAAAAAATCGGGTAACACAAATATGGATATCCCCCACAGGTGCCAGAGCGTTGATGAGACACGGAGATGAATGGCCTAAAAAACATGACCTAAGCTCAATAAGACTGGTAGCCTGCGCAGGTGAAGTCCTAAACCCTCCTGCATGGAAGTGGCTCCAGAAAACAGTGTTTGAAGACAGAGTGCCAGTAATCGACCATATGTGGCAAACCGAGAGCAGTGGACCCATGGTGGGGAATCCCTACGGAATCACAATGCTCCCTATAAAACCTGGATCAGCAACAATTCCACTGCCCGGCATCGACGCCGACATCGTTGATGACAACGGTAAATCGCTACCTGTCGGAGTTAAAGGCAATTTCGTTTGCAGAAAACCCTTCCCGGGCATGACGCCATCCATCTGGAGAAACAAAGAAAGATACGCGGAAGACTATTGGAATAGAATACCGAGATGCTTTTACACGGGCGACGGAGCCGTAAAAGACGAGGACGGATACATATGGTTCGTCGGCAGAGTTGACGAAGTAATCAAAATAGCAGCTCACAGAATTGGAACCATAGAAATCGAAAGTGCGTTGCTGTCCCATCCGGCTGTCGCCGAAGCAGCGGTGGTGGGGAAGCCAGATCCAGTAAGAGGGCAAGTGGCGTGTGCATTTGTGGTTTTGAAAGGAAACTATACACCTACTAGTCAGCTAAAAGAAGAGCTCAGGCAGGTCGTGAGGAAGATTCTGGGACCCATAATAGTAATCAGTGACATCTTATTCGTCAGCAAAGTTCCAAAAACCAGAAGTGGCAAAATAATGAGAAGGCTTATGAAGGCTGTATTAACTGGACAACCACTCGGAGACGTTTCTACAATAGAAGACAAAGGCTCGATTGATGAAATCAAAAAAGCCACAAAAGGACTTAGAAAATAGAAAGACACACGCGCATCGAACACCGTAAACTAACATTTTCGAGTTATCTTTTATTCACTGAGCTCTCTATTATTGTTAGGTGGTCTAGTCTTGAAGGTGAAGACTTCGCTTTCGCAATGCATAGAGGATTTGCTCCACTTCTTGGAACGGTTGAAGCCACTGAGAGAATTCAATGTAGTGGTGATGCCTGACTTTTTCTTGGACCGCCTAGTAACCTACGAAGGAGATGTTAAACGTCTTTCCAAAGCCATCACTGAGGTTGCAGGACGTAAGGGTGGAAGCCTTCACGGAATCAAACAAACGGAGTTGAGGGGTGGAAATGCAGTGAACACAGCCGCTGCACTAGCCACTTTGGGTGCAATGGTTCATCCAATCATCAACACGAGTGCACTCGGATTTCAGCTACTGAAATATTATCTGGAGCCTCATGGAGTAGACCTCTCCCACGTGAAAGCACGTGGCACGATAGCGCTTACCACCGCCTTTGAGTTTATTCATCGAGGCGAAAGAGTCAACGTTATGATGAGCGATCTTGGATCTCTAACAGAATTCAGCCTAGACGATTTCACCTCTGAGGATTTCCAGTTGTTGCATGAAGCTGACTATGTTTGCATATTTCATTGGGCGGCAACTAGACGTTGGGGAACGGGGTTGGCTGAAAGGGTTTTTAACGTTGTCAAGAAGGAAGGAAAGGGAAAAACGTACTACGACACCTCTGATCCAAGTCCGAAGAAAGAGGATGTTCCAAAGCTTGTGAAAAGAGTTCTTTCAGGTAATCTTGTCGACATATTCAGTGTTAACGAGAACGAGGCTTTTTGCTACGCGTCACAATTAGACAAGGAAGCAAATAGTCTTCGAAAAGCTTTGAAGCCTGACGAATTGGCAAAGGAGAGCGCAAGAATCTTAGCGAGAAAACTTTCAGCTCGGATTGATCTTCACACCACCAGCTTCGCCGGATCATTCACTAGCAAAACCGAGGTTATCATGCCTGCCTTCAAGGTTCCAGTATTAAGGACTACAGGGGCTGGGGACGCTTGGAATGCAGGAAACATTTTCGGTGATGCTCTTGGTCTTCCAGACTCTCGGAGGCTAACTCTGGCAAACGCCGTTGCCGCGTACTACATTTCTAGTCGTACTGCGGAGCATCCCACGTTGCCCAAGCTCTTGGAGTTTTGCTCTGTAGCCATCGACGAGGAGACTTTGTCATGATAGATAGGGAATTCAACGTTTGTTCAACTATTGTCAGAGGAAAAATGGTTCATCGAAAAACTATAAATGATTAAACTTGACTTTGAGAGTTTGGCGAGAATGGTGGAACAGAAGCTCTTTGGCACTTCAGGAATTCGCGGCATCGTTAACGTAGATATAACCCCCACGCTAGCTGTGAACGTCGGCTTGGCGTTGGCAACATACACTAACTCTGGAAGAATTGTAGTCGGTCATGATACGCGCGTTTCCTCTCCTTTTTTGGAACACTCTCTCATTTCAGGACTCTTAGCAGGAGGGTCAACCGTTCATAGGGTAGGATTAACCCCCACTCCAGTACTAGCCTTCATCACTAAGGAAACCAAGGCAGACGCAGGGGTTATGATCACCGCCTCCCATAATCCACCCGAATACAACGGAATCAAGCTTTTTAACGCAGACAGCATGGCGTACGACGAGAAACAGCAAAATCAGATTGAAAGTATTGTAGCTAACAAGCGTTACAAGAGAGCGCTTTGGCAAAACATTGGAGCACCAGCATTTCTAGACGAATCTAACCGTTACATAGAAGCCGTTCGTGAAACCGTGAAGCTTGAAAAGAAATGGCGAATTGTGCTTGATCCAGGTTGTGGAGCTGCCTGTCAAATTGCGCCAACTCTCTTTCGTATGCTGGGGTGCAAGGTGACCGCTATAAACGCTCAGCCTGATGGTTTCTTTCCTGCCAGAAGCCCAGCGCTAGAAGCGGAGTCTCTGCAACCACTGTGTCGAATAGTGGAGCAATTGGATGCTGACCTCGGGATTGCTTATGATGGAGATGGAGACAGAATGGTAGCTGTTGATGAAAATGGAGCGTTGGCTCCTCTTGACCAAGTTTTAACGGCGTATGCTTCTCACATGGTGAAGAAGCATAAGGGCGGAACGGTGGTTACTACGGTGGAAGCCTCCATGTGTTTTGAAAGAATGGTGGAGTCATATGGTGGGAAAGTTGTGATGACAAAGGTTGGTGACGTGAGTGTTGCGTCTGCTATGAAGCAACATGGAGCGATTTTTGGTGGTGAGCCGTGTGGCGCTTGGATTCATCCTCAACACCATTTTTGCCCAGACGGCATCTTGTCTTCTGTTCTTTTGCTTAAAACGTTAGAAGAAGAGAGCGAAACTCTATCTTCATTCGTCTCTGAAGCTCCTCAATATTCTGTGTTGAGGAAAAACGTAGCATGCTCCAACGAGATCAAATCTATGGTTATGGAGAAGATTGAGAAACTCTTGCCATCCCTTTTTCCGAAAATCAAAGAGAAATTGACCATTGATGGAATTTGTTTAACTTTGAGAAACGGACGAATTTTGATCAGACCATCAGGCACAGAACCTTTAATTCGGTTCACTGCGGAAGCAGAATCAATAAAGGAAGCAGAAGAGATTATGCAACAATGTGTGAAGCTAGCCAAGAGGATAGTTAGGGAGATGATTTAATGAAAGCAGTTGTTTTAGCTGCGGGTGAGGGAATTCGACTCCGTCCACTCACTTCTACTCGACCCAAACATCTTATCCCCGTCGGCGGAAAACCTCTTTTAGAACACCTTCTTTCTTCAATAAAAGCTGTTGGTGTGGACGAAGCATTAATCGTCGTCTACTACATGGCGGATCGAATTCAGCAATTCTTTGGTGACGGCTCAAAATTTGGAATGAAGCTTGAATACGCATTACAAGCTGGAGTGCGAGGCACTGCAGATGCAACTGGTCTCGCAAGGGACTACGTAAAGGAGGATTTCTTGCTAGTTTACGGCGATCTCTTCATCACACCTGACGTTATTAAACAAGTTGTTCGTTCTCATGAGAAAGAGAAGCCCGCTGCAACCATGGCGGTAGCTCCTGTTAAGCATCCTGAACAATATGGCATAGTAAAACTTGACGGCTCCTACATAACTGACATTGTTGAAAAACCCAGCCCAGCAAAAGCCCCAACCAATCTAGCAAACGCCGGCATTTACCTCCTCTCAACCGAAATCTTTGAAAAGATAGGACAAACACGTCCATCCTCACGCGGCGAACGGGAGATAACCGACTCGCTTCGTCTTTTTATACAAGAGAAACAGTCGGTGCTTGCCGTTCAGGTTTCCAGTGAAGAATGGCTCGACGTTGGAAGACCATGGGATTTACTCGAGGCGAATCAGCGAGCCCTCAACCGAATGGAGCCGACAAATGACGGCCAAATCGAAGACGGAGCGCATCTTATCGGTCTTGTGAGCGTGGCTGAGAGAGCGCGAGTTCGCTCAGGAGCCTACATTCAGGGACCCGTTTTCATCGGTGAAGACAGTGACATCGGGCCGAACTGTTTCATCCGCCCGTACACAAGTGTCGGCAAAAATGTTAAGATAGGGAATGGCTGCGAAATGAAAAACAGCATAATTATGGATGAAACGCGGATCAGGCATCTCTCTTACATTGGTGACAGCGTTATTGGCAAGGACTGTAACCTAGGGGCCGGTTCCATCGTCGCGAATTATCGTCTGGATGGCAAGACGATAAAGATGATAGTGAAAGATGAGATTGTTGACAGTGAAAGGACAAAGCTAGGAGTTTTCTTAGGAGACGGTGTTAAAACAGGAATCAACACCTTGTTTATGCCAGGGGTAAAAGTTGGTCAAGACAGCTGGATTGGACCAAATCTTGTTGTATATCATGATGTTCCATCTAATGCTTTTCTTCTTCTGAAACAGGACGTTGAAGAGCATGAGAGATGATAGACTGTCGGTGTAAACCCTTTGTGGAAGAAGAGAAACGGGTGTAGGTAAGTCGGGTTTTTTGGGATTTTAGACAGGTTTGTCTAGAGGTTTTTTCTGTATTTGTTTTCGGTTCAGCATTTGATTAGTGGCTTTCAACTCCCTTTTAATGGGATTTCTCTTTGAACCCCTAAGAGAATTTTATCGACCAGTAGCAGAGGCATAGAGAGAGTAATATCTGAAAAATTGAGAGTTTCACCTTTCCTCTATAAACCATAAAACAAGTTACCAAATAGTTTTCACTAATCCTGATTTTCTTATCTCTGTGTCCTTCGTTATTAGCCCTTCTGCTTTTATTGCAACGCTTGTCGCGACAATGATGCGGTCGTGCAACTCGGTGAGTTTGACGTCTGGGATTATTTTTAGAATTTTCTCATCTAAAGGGTGTATTGAGAAGCTAGGATAAGTGTCTATTTTATCAAACATTTCCCATATCTTAAGTTCTGACATGGTTCTTTCAAAAACATGTATCAGTTCAGCTATGGCAATTGAGGGAATAAATATTTTGCATTTTTGTCTTTCAGCGTTTTCAAATATTGTATCAACATCATCAGGAAGCTCATCAATTAGGTAACGTGCAAATGCATGCGCATCGGAAACATAAAGCTCATCCATGATTAGGTCTCCACAACTTTGAAAAGCGATCTTTTAGCCTCCTCGATGAGCTGATCTAAATCCTTGTTTTTCCAATCACCTTTCATCATACCTCTTAATCCAACCCACGGGCCTTCAAAACGTGATTTTATCACTATTCCGTCTCTTGTAGCGATTATCTTAACTCTGGACCCTTGCTTGAGGTTGTATTTTTCCCTAAGAGGCTTCGGAATCACCATTTGCCCCTTACTCGTGATCTTAACTTCAAACACTTTCCTCTCTGAAGCATCCCTCACGTTTATTCACCAACTAATTAATAAGAAAACCTTACTAAATAATCTTACTCAACCACCAGAGACCATTGAGTTCAACATCCAACTGCATCCAGCTTTTCAGCAACCGTCACGACAGCCCAACCCAAAACTCTTATCCGAAGGTTTTCGCCTTTTCACACAAAGAATACAGCAGAAGAAAAAGCACACCTTCTACGTAACAAAATCGAACATTCAAAAACCCACGACCCCCCCCCGTATAGGGGGGTCTAGAAAGAGAGAGAATAACGCAAACAACATGATAAACGCGCGCATACAAACTAGAGCGAGCAATCTAGAACAGAATTTCCAAACAAAAAACAAACATTAGATTCTTATATTATCCTCTGTCAATCTATATAACGGGGGGCTGTTGCATACAGCGGAGAATAGTGTTTCCCTTCTCAGCCATCGTTGCGTTAGACAAACTAAGACTAGCCATAATCATCAACGCCATCAACCCAAAAATCGGAGGACTATTAATTCGAGGACCCAAGGGTTCAGGGAAAACAACAGTTGTGCGAGCACTGATCGACATCCTACCGAAAATAAAAACAGTCAAGAACTGCCCATTCAACTGCAATCCACACGACTCATCCAACATGTGCTACAAATGCAGCGAACGCTACCACAAAAAACAGAATTTGCCAATCGAAGAAAAAGACATGACAGTTGTCAATCTTCCACTCGGAGCCACCGAAGACAGAGTTATAGGAAGTCTAGACGTTGAAAAAGCCATCAAACTGGGAGTAGAAGCCCTAGAACCCGGCATCCTCGCAGAAGCAAATCAAAACATCCTTTACGTCGACGAAATAAATCTACTACCAGACCACATAGCAGACGACCTACTAGACGCTGCAGCAACAGGCTGGAACGTCGTCGAAAGAGAAGGAATATCCGTAAGCCACCCTTCACGCTTCATATTCATCGGAACAATGAACCCAGAAGAAGGCGAACTTCGACCCCAACTCCTCGACCGTTTTCCATTATCAGTAGGCGTCGAAAAAATCTCTTCAGTTAAAGACAGAATGGAAATAGTGAAAAGAAACATCGCGTTCGAGGAAAATCCTGAAAGATTTCGTGAAAAATACAGGACGGTTCAAGAAGAGTTAAGAGACAGAATAATTCGATCAAGAAACATTCTTCCAAAGGTTGAAATGCCAGAAGGCCTTCTCGAAGCTGTATGCCAAACCTGCTTAGACATAAAAGTGGATGGAATGAGACCCGACATCGTGATCAGCAAGGCCGCACGCACACTTGCAGCGTTTGAAAACAGGATGAAAGCCACAAAAGATGATGTTCTCGTAGCTTCCGAACTCGCCTTAAGCCACAGAACAAGGGAAGGAGGGTTCTTGGAGCCCGCTATTCCAGAAGAAATCTCAAAGGTTTTCATGGCAAGGGTTAAAGAGGTCAGATATTTAGAGGAGACCAAATCGTCTGAAACTGAAGAAGGAGAAAGGCGAAAGAAGCCGAAAGGGCGAACCATGATATGGGCCAAAGATGAGGCAAGTGAAAAAGAAGAAGCTGCTGTGGAAAAAACCCGAAGTAAGATTCGTGCGCAAATGTTTGCGTTCCTAAGTAGGCTCAGCCCAGTTTTTGGATTTGGAAAAAGGTTGAAAAGGGGTCCGAAAGATGCACCTGTTACAGAAGGTGTCACCAAAGGATCAGATAAGCTAAGAGGAGAGACCTTTAAAGAGCCGGAACCTGAAGGTGAGGTGAAAGCGATTCCCACAGTTAGTTCAGCCCTGAAGCCGCTCCATTTGACCATGGGGCTTCCTTTACTCACCAAGATTAAGGTAAGTCTCCTCGCACCCTTCAAACTTTTCTTCAAAATAAAAAAACCTCAAGTGGCTAGTAGCTCTGCAGGAAAAAGGGCGGAGACGATAACAACTCTTCATCGTGGTAGACTACGTGGATGGAGATTTCCACACGGCAGACCGAGAGATATTCACCTGCCAGCAACCATAAGAGCCGCAGCCAGGAGACAGAAGGACAGAGAGAAGCCTCTCGGAACAGCATTGAAGATATGTGTGGAAGATGTTCGCGAGAAATTGAAGCTCTATAAGGCCCCAATGAACATTGTTTTCGTCATGGACCTCAGTGGGTCAATGATTTTCAGCATAGAAGAAGTAAAGGAAGCCATGCTGAAGCTGCATGGGGATGCGTATCGGTATAGAGACAAGGTTGGAATAGTAGCTCTTAAGGAGACTGGGGCAGTTGTAGTTCAGCATCCGATAACCAATCTGAGGGTTGTAGCAAACAGGTTATTGAGATTGCGAATCAGTGGTCATACTCCTTTGGCTGCTGGAATGCTGAAGGCACTGGAAGTTCTGAAAGAGGCAAAACGAAGAGACAGATCAGCGATATCCGTCATGGTAATTATAACTGACGGAAGCGCCAACGTTCCACTTAAGAGAAGCTTAGAGACCGGTGAGATTCGGGAGTTTGACATGGTTAGAATCGCCCTCAGAGAGTTTGAAGATATGGCTGTGAGGGATGTTATGTCTGTTTCAAGAATGATCAGGAAACAAGGGATCTATGCAGTAATCGTGAACACGAATCCACATATGTATGGGCGAGAAACCTATGGTTTGGCGGTAACTCGACATATAGCCTCAGTAACGAGTGGGAGTCATCATGAGGTTGGCAGACTCGCCCATGGAGAGGAGCTTGTGGAAAGAATATTTGACGGTTTACTCAAAGATCAGAGATTGATCGCACATGAAGCGTCTATATCCCCAAAGTCACCATGAACGAAAATACATTGAAAACGTAGTTTAGTTGAGTGATTGTTTCTTAATAAAAAGAGCGATTAATAGGCACCGATGCATGTATGCTGTTAGAGGGTTTTGGAGATGACTTTTAGCAGGTCTGACTTGGTTATTATGCCGACGATGTTTCCTTTTCTTATCACTAACACGCCGGGATGACCCTCCAGCAACGGTTTGATCATGCTCATGCGCATGTCTTCTGGAACGCTTGGTAACGGTGTCTGCATCACTTTCTCTACCCTTTCCTCAGCAATCGTGGAACTCAGGTTTTTGATGATGCCATCCTCCGTAATAGTGCCCACCACTCTTTCGTTTTCAATCACGGGCAGCTGAGATATGGCGTGTCTTATCATAACCTCGCTAGCCTTCAAGATTTTGTCACGAGGTCTCGCGAAAATAACATCCTTTGTCATGATGTCTCCGCATTTTTTTCCCTCTCCTTCGGTTAGGACCTGAAGAATTCTGTTTACTGTAGACAGTCGGGGGTCTACCCTCCCCTTTTCAATTTTGGCAACATGAGCTTGTGAAACTCTGGCTAGCTCGGCTAACTGTCTCTGGGTCAACCCTGCTTCTATCCTCAGTTTCTTTATCATGGAGCCTGTTACAATCATTGTTGATAACCTTTAGTTATTTTTCTATAGGTGATGGATATCGTAAAATATATATTTGTTGTCATTTCACTAACGTCCGTCGAGGTGATCTCATGAGAAACATCATAATCAATGGCTCCAAACAGCTACCTCTTGAAGAGCAAAAGCTGGAGATTGTGGAGAGGAAGGGCATTGGTCACCCAGATTCCATTTGCGACGCCATAATGGATCAGATTTCGGTGAAATTAAGCAAGGCGTATCTGGATAAGTTTGGAGCGATCATGCATCACAATGCCGACAAGTCTTTACTTGTTGCTGGCGACGTTGAAACAAGATTCGGCGGAGGCTCCGTAAGAGAGCCCATGCTCCTTATAATTGGCGACAGAGCAACCTTCGAAGTTGAAGGAATCACCATACCCGTTAAGGAAATGGCTCTTCAAACGGCAAAAGGATGGTTCAAGAAAAACCTCCGTTTTGTAGATCCAGAAGATCACGTAAAATACCAAGTGGAGTTGAAGCCTGGATCTCTAGGGCTTACAGACATTTTCAGGAGGAAGGGAAAAATCCTCGGTGCCAACGATACTTCAGCAGCTGTGGGCTACGCACCCATGACCAAGACAGAGACAATTGTTCTGAAAACCGAAAGATACGTGAATTCCAAGGATTTCAAAAAGAAGTTTCAGGAGTCAGGCGAAGACGTGAAAGTTATGGGTCTCAGAAAGAACAACGACCTACGTTTAACCGTTTCTATGGCTTTTGTTGATAGATTTGTGCAAAGTGAGAGAGAATACTTCGAGAAGAAGGCTGTAATCCTTGAAGAGGTCGACAGATTCGTAAAGGAAAACACAGATTTTGACAAGGTTACGGTGAAATTGAATACGCTAGACGTAGCGGGTAGAGGCATAGACGGAGTTTATCTAACTGTGTTAGGCACTAGCGCAGACAGCGCAGATTCAGGTCAGGTTGGCCGAGGAAATAGAGTTAACGGTGTAATGCCCTTAAACAGGCCCGTTTGTTCTGAGGCGGCTGCTGGAAAAAATCCGGTGAGCCACGTTGGGAAAATCTACAATCTTCTAACGCACAGGATAGCCGAACATGTATATGAACAAGTATCCGGTGTAGAAGAAGTTTACATATGGCTTTTGAGTCAAATCGGCAAGCCAATTGATCAACCCGCCATCGCCTCAGCTCAAGTTGTCATGAAGTCGGGAAACTCTATGGAAAACGTTCAGAGAGACATAAAGGAAGTGATTAATTCCGAACTTGAAAACATAGACAAATTCTGCATGGATCTGGCTCACGGAAAAATTCCAATCTGCTAATGCGTGCACGAATCATAAGTTAGTTAGGAAAACTATAAACTCCTAAAACCCTCTTTTGGTTAGAAATCAGAAAACACAAAAGAATCAACACACCATCATTGGAAGGCCTATCTAATGGTTAGGGCAGTAACATTTGACTTGTGGAACACTATTCTTTGTGACAAAGACTATGGCAATTATCGGATAGACTTATTGACTCAAACCTTGAATGAAGAAGGCTTTGCTCGAGATAGACACAGGGTTGAGATTGAATATTCGTCTACTATAGATTTCTTCAACGAAGTATGGAGAAAGGAGCGACGACATATGCCAGTAGCAAAGTTAACGGAGTTCATTTTGAACAGGTTAGATGTTCATTTGCCAGCTGAGGTTAAGATCGGTCTCGTCAAAGGTTTTGAAGCGACAATTTTTAACGATCCTCCTCCTCTTGTGAAGGATGCTAAAAGGGTTTTGAAGTCGCTGCATGGTCGTTATGGGATAGGTTTGATATCCAATTCCGGTGTAACGCCTGGAAGAAATCTCAGGCAAGTTCTAAACAATCATAAGGTCCTCCAGTACTTCAGGTGCACGGTGTTCTCAGACGAGGTAGGCTACCATAAACCTCATCCAATAATCTTCAGAAAAGCGATTGGAAAATTGCAGGTAGAAGCAGATGACGCCATACATGTCGGAGATCTTCTTGAAGCGGATATTGTCGGAGCGAAGGCGGTTGGGATGAAAACTGTTTGGTTCAATATGGCCGAAGAGAATTATCAAAGAGATGAAATTCAATTCGTACCGGACTACGAAATAAAAAATCTAACTCAGTTAACAGAAATCTTATGCTATTGAACCAGAGCACGGATACATGCATGAATGGAAAAAAGGGGAGTTTTGCGGGGAATATCTCAACTGCAAGCAGATAAATTCCTATCTGCCAAATTTTGGACATATCCGTTAGTTTTTGGCCTTGCTCAGGCGCTACAACGCCTCATCACAACTCCTTATTCGGCTCATATTTAGATCATACAGTAGACCAGAATCGAAAAGCGTCACACATAAGCTAGACATATAAACCACAAAGTCGTCAACACTAACTCTCTCGTGCAGGAACCATAAAAATGGAATGCCAATACTGCAAAAAAGATGTTGTTCTACCGTTCAAATGCCCCTACTGCGGCGGATACTTCTGCAGCGAACACCGACTACCAGAAAACCACGCATGCCCAGAGTACTGGAAAGTATTGGCTCCCCACGAAGAAGCGCCACCGCCAACAATAACCGAAATGCCTGAGAGAAGACCATACGAATATTCCTTCACATACACGTCTCCGCGACCAACATCCAAAATCTTATGGTTCAGTCCAAGAGAACTTAAACACCTGGCAATCGGAGCGTTGCTGGTCATGGGAGTCGGTTTATCCATGTTTTCGCTGGTGGACCCCAGCCCACTGATTTTGATAAGCCTTGCTTTCGTTCTTACTTTATCTTTCCTTCTCCATGAACTCGCCCACAAACTGATGGCACAACGCTATGGGTTATGGGCTGAGTTTCGGCTAACTCTATCCGGGGCGCTTATTACTCTTGTTTCAATGCTTCTTCCATTGTTTAAGATAATTTCGCCCGGAGCTGTGATGATCGCGGGGCACGCAACAAAGGATACTGTTGGAAAGACAGCTCTTTCTGGACCCTTAACCAATATTGTGCTGTCAATTATATTCATAGGAGCTACGCTGAATACGTCGAACACGCTCTTTAATACAATCGCAATTTTCGGCGCATGGATAAACGCCTTTATAGCAATCTTTAATCTAATCCCCTTCGGTATGATGGATGGATTGAAGATTTTTTGGTGGAACAAAGCAATATGGTTGGGAACATTTGCCATATCTCTCACGCTTGGAATTTTCATTTATGCTCATTATATGCCTTGAACAAAGAATAACAAAGCTAGAATCAAGGTGAAAATAAATGAGGCTAGATCCTTCGGTTAAGGAGAAATATCCTAAATTGACCATCGGCTACGCTATTACACGCAACGTGAAGGTTGAAAGAACGGTGAAGGAGTTAGAGAAGGAAAAACAACGCGTCGTCAATGAAGTCCGAGACAAATACATGCATGCGAAGTCAGAATATGTGTTGTTACACTTTTCCGTAACTACATCAATTCGATGCTTACAAAGACTTCTTCAGGTACACGAATTCTCATTATTAACAAGAGAGAAATAC
>Ga0209986_10002469_pt1 | contig 16896 bp, 15 predicted proteins | sample BlataG_FD_183168 | JGI IMG/M metagenome (GOLD analysis project Ga0209986, IMG submission 183168) | Deep subsurface microbial communities from Black Sea to uncover new lineages of life (NeLLi) - Black_00105 metaG (SPAdes) (version 2) | ecosystem: Environmental > Aquatic > Marine > Oceanic >...
ATCTTAAATAAGTTCATAAAATGTTGAATCCATACATAAATCACTTGAATTCCTTACTCTTATCGATCATTGATGTGATAAAAATAATACCTTCCCCAACTCGAAGATGTTATTTTTTAGGTTCAAATTATTTCGAAGATGTTATTTTTTAGGTTCAAATTATTTTAACTTTTAAAAACTATCAAAAAATGCTTTCTACTCGTTATATTCAACATTAGTAGGTTCATTGGTTACATTCGTGTCCAAGGGAATTCATGATTTTTACCATTTTATAGTAATTATTTTTCGAAAAGCATCATATGTTTGACTTATTTTAAACTTTTTTTACATTTTGAAACTTTGAATAATAATATTCTATATTAATCAGTGTTTTGGATCAGTTAAAATTGGTTCGTTATCAGAAGCATAAATTCTGATCAGAATCATTACTCTAAACAAACAAAATCACAATTTCCGATAATAAATCTAGTTAAGAAGTTCGAAAAAGTCACATTTAAATACTAATTTATCTAATTATGATCATAGCAAAAAAAATTGTGGGAATTAATTCACAATAAAAAAAAATAAAAGTGAATAAAAAATGTGTGATAATTGCGATTGTGAAAGCTACGAGAAATGTTCCATTGTCGGGTATTTTCCATTAGGCTTTTGTTGTCCTAAATGTGCTTTTTACGAAGACCGGGAAAGATGCATTCAAATACTAAAAGAAGTTGAATTTAGCAGGAATAACCTGCCAACACAGACAATTATTCACTAAAAATCGAGAGGGAATTAAAAATGTGTAATAGCTGTAATTGTAGTCAAGATGCTTACGATAGATGTTCGATTATAGGGTACCAACCGATTGCGTTTTGTTGCGAAATTTGTGTAGGACACGAAAATAGACATTCGTGCGAAAATTATATTAGAATGAAAGCAAAGGTTTTTGACTCAAATTCTCAACATATTCGAGTTGAAACTCAGGTAGAAGCAAGAAAGGAAAAGATAACCCCTATCATAGGCAAATAGAGGTAAACGCTTATGTGTAACAACTGTAATTGCGACAATTACGATAAGTGTTCAATAGTGGGATATATGCCGGAAGGCTTTTGTTGTTCGCACTGTTTTCTCTATAACGAGCAACACACGTGTTTAAAGACTAAAACGAAACGTCCTGAAGGGGATACCGCTCCAAAAGCGCCCGAAGAAGAGTTAAGACCAATTAATACATCTATAGAGGATGGGCTTTTAAGAGTTGTAATTAAGAAGAAGGGCGAAGAGATACCAATTTACATAGATCTTCAAAAGCATCTCGAGTAATTAAAAATAAAATCAAATGTAATAACAATCTGAACAAGTTAGAATGGAAATATCGATTTTCCATTATAATTCATCTAATTGTGATAGATTGTGATAAATTAATTGAACTTATATATCCTTTTTGTAAAATTTAAATTAGTTATACCATTAAAAAACACAAAAGGTTAGAAAAAAAGGTTTTGACATGAGTGTCGTAAATTATGATTTTAGAAACGAAGTGCTCAAGCATAACGCGTCGTTAAGTTATTGTTATCAATGTTCAACATGTTCTGGGGGGTGTCCTGTAGCTTTACTTACAAATGGGAAGTATAATCCTAGAAAAATAATTGAAGAGGCAATATTAGGGTTAAAGGATAAGTTAGTTGAGATTCAAGATCCTAACCCCTGGTTGTGTTCGACTTGTCAAAAATGCGTTGAGTTGTGCCCTCAAAAGGTAGAATTAACGGAGATATTTACTTTAATAAAAAACTTGTGTTTTGAAGAGCAGAAATATCCCGAAGCGTTTTACTCCCAGGGTAAAGCGGTGTTTGATAGCGGAGTTGCCATTCCTTATTCAAATTCGATCGTTGCTAGGCGCAAAAAATTAGGTCTTCCAGAGATTAAAATTGCGTCAGTGGAAGAGATTAAAACTCTAATGAAAGAGACTAATTTTGAAAAAAATATCTTGAGGGGGAACGAATAGAATGTCGTACGATTTATTTTTGGGGTGCGTTATTCCTGCAAGATTACCTTATTTAGAGGTATCTTCAAGAAAAGTTTTTGAAAAGCTTGGTATTGAGTTACGAGATGTTGACGGGTTTAGTTGTTGTCCTGATCCTACTGGGATTGAGCTAATTGATCACGAAACTTGGTTAGCTTTGGGTGCAAGGAATTTAAGTTTGTGCAATAACAATGGAGGAGTCATATCATTCTGCTCTGGATGCGTTGAAACATTAAAAGGAGTAAATTATTTTGTAAATAAGGATATAGACGCTAAGCAAAAAGTTAACAAATATCTAAAAAAGATTGGAAAGACATACGAGGGCAAAACAGAGGTAAAACACTTTGCTCAAGTTCTTTATGAAAATCTAGAAAAAGTTAAAGAAAACATAGAAAAACCTTTGGAAGGTTTTAAGGTCGCCATTCATTACGGTTGTCACTATTTAAGACCTTCAGAGATTATTCAATGGGACGACCCATTTGAACCAGTAACATTAGATGAGATCGTTAAGACATTGGGAGCGGAATCCATAGAATATGAACTAAAAATGGAGTGTTGTGGAAATCCTCTTGATAAGTCGGATAGGGATTTATCTTTGCAAATGATAGACAACAAATTGAAAGCAATTTATGAAGCTGGAGCTAACTGTGTTGTTGTAGTATGTCCTGCTTGTTATCAACAATTTGAGTTTAATCAGAGAGAACTTAACAAGAGAAATAATTCTGAATACAATATACCTATTTTTTATTTGTCTGAGTTGATGGCTTTATCATTTGGGTTTAAACCGGAAGAATTAGGATTTAACTTTCATCGAATTAAACCAAAGGAATTGTTCGAAAATATAGGGTTCAATGTTTGAACTAAATAAAAATTAAAATTAATAATGAGTGAAGGAAATTTGGAAAAAAACTCAAAGAGTGCCTTAGTTATCGGTGGTGGGATCGCAGGAATTCAAGCAGCGTTAGATTTAGCAGATATGGGAATACATGTAGATATGGTAGAAAGGAAACCAAATATCGGCGGTAGAATGGCCCAATTAGATAAAACATTTCCTACTAACGATTGTTCGATTTGCATATTAGCCCCTAAATTATCAGAATGTTATAGACATCCAAACATTACGCTCTATTCGTATTCAGAAGTTCAGAGAGTGGAGGGGGAGAGCGGTAATTTTTCGGTCGATATTTTACAGCGTGCACGCTATGTTAAAGAAGATGAGTGTATAAATTGCGGTGTTTGTGCTGAAAAATGCCCAATGAGGGTAATAGATGAATTCGATCGTCAGCTAAGAAAAAGGAGAGCTATTTATATGTATTACTTGCAGGGAGTTCCAGCTATAATGACGATTGATAAAGAAAATTGCTTATGGTTTACAAAGAACGCGTGTAGAATTTGCGAGAAAGTTTGTGAGAGGGAAGCAATTGATTTTGAGCAACAAGATCAACAAATTAAACTGAATAATGTTGGTTCTATTATCGTTGCTACGGGGTATAATTTGATCGAAGATATCGATAATGAGGTTTTAAGAAATTACGGTTATCAAAAGTACAGAAATGTCGTTACCGCCTTAGAGTTCGAAAGATTGTTAAGCGCTTCTGGACCTCAAGAAGGGCACGTAAAAAGACTATCTGACGGAGAAAAACCAAAAAAAATAGCTTATTTGCAATGTATCGGTTCACGAAACGATAGAAGTAGAAAGTACTGCTCGTCAATTTGTTGTATGTATACAACTAAAGAAGCTATGATAGCTTACGAGCATAATAATGAATTGGAATCTTACGTCTTTTATATAGATATGAGAGCAGGGGGTAAAGGCTTTCAATCTTTTATTCAAAGGGGCGAAAATGATTATAATATTAAATATATTAAGAGTAAAATTGCTCAAATTACTATCGATAATAAAGAAAATCCGATTATAGTGTATGAAGATTTAGACAATGGAGAGATAAAAGAATTAAAAGTAGACTTAGCAGTTTTAGCCACATGTATTATCCCACCAGAAGGAATTGAGAAAATGTCAGAAGTTTTAGATATTGAATTAAGCGAGTATAAATTTGTTAAAACTCCTCCTTTTAACTCAATAGAAACCAGCAAGGGAGGAATCTTTACGTGTGGGTGCGTACATGAGCCAATGGATATACCGCGCTCTGTTTCTGAGGCGAGCGGTGCGGCAGCAAGGGCAGCGGAAGTAATTAGAGGAGGTTAAAAAAAATGTCAGAAGAAGAAAAGAAAGATATTGAAGATGTAAGGGTGGGAGTATTTGTATGCCACTGTGGTTCTAATATAGGTGGTTTGATAGACTGCAAGACTTTAGCTGAAGAAGCTAAAAGTCTTCCAAATGTTGCCTATGCAGAGGATAACCTATATACTTGTTCAGAAAACGGTTTAGCGAGTATTAAGGCGGCAATCGAAGAACACAGTTTAAATCGCGTTGTCGTAGCATCCTGTACGCCAAGAACTCACGAACCCTTATTCCGAGATTGCGTTTCCGAAGCGGGCTTAAACAAATATCTCTTTAACTTTGTTAATATTCGTGATCAATGTACTTGGGTACACCAAAAGCAGCCCGAGGAAGCTTATAAGAAAGCCCAAGATTTAATTAGGATGGGCGCTGCTAAAGCTATAAAGCTTGAAGCACTCGATATAATCATGGTAAATGTTAATCCGTCCGCTTTAATAATTGGTGGAGGTGTCGCTGGAATGAGTGCGGCACTTAATTTAAGCAGACAAGGATTTCAAACCTATTTAATTGAGAAGGAAGATAAATTAGGAGGAAGGCTAAATTCGCTACATAAACTCTTTCCTCATCAATTAGACGCTTCAGATTTTTTAGATAAAATTGAAAATAACATTCAAAATGCTCAAAATTTGCATGTTTTAACCTCTTCCATAGTTAAAAATATTGATGGATTTGTAGGTAATTTCGAGGTAGAAGTAGAACATAATGGAAAGAATATTGAATTGTCCGTAGGTGCTATAATAGTTGCTGTAGGTTCTTCACTTTTTACTCCTACCGATTTATATGGGTACGACGGTAAAAAAAGAATCACGCAATTTGAATTAGAACATAAATTTATAAATAACGATGTAAAAGCAAATAATTTTGTAATGATACAGTGCGTAGGTTCTCGAATTGACGAACGTCCATACTGTTCTAGCGTTTGTTGCATGACGGCTTTAAAAAATGCTTTACTTATTAAAGAAAAAAATCCTGAAGCAAATATTACGATCTTATTTAGAGATTTATATACTCCTGGAACAGATTACGAGAAATATTATAGAGATGCACGGGAACAAGGCGTGCTCTTTATTAAATACAGTCTTGATAAAGTACCAACTGTAGAAGAAAACCATATAAAAGTATTTAACGAATATATGGGGGAAGAATTGATCCTTCCATATGATTTACTTGTATTATCAACACCATTAGTTGCGAATAACGATAACAAAGAACTTGCTCAAATGTTAAAGGTCCCTTTAGAAGGTAACAAATTCTTTTTGGAGGCACACGTAAAACTACGTCCTAACGACTTTGCCACAGATGGGGTCTATATTGGTGGTTCGGCTAAATGGCCCGTAGATATAACAGAAGCTATTACTCAAGGATATGCTGCTGCGGCTAGGGCAAGCAGAGTTTTGTCTCATGAATCGCTCGAAGTAGAAGGAGCAACATCAAGTTTACCCGAATATAATAAAAGTCTGTGTACTGGTTGCGAAATATGTATCAAAGTTTGTCCTTTTAATGCAATTATCAAAAATGAAAAGGATGAGATTGAAATTATAGAGGTATTGTGTAAAGGATGCGGAGTGTGTGGTGCAACATGTACGAATGAAGCAATTGTGATAAGACATTTTACAGATGATCAAATTTTTTCTGAAATTGAAGCTTTTGGAGGTCAATAAAGATGAGTTTTGAACCCAAAATTTTAGGTTTTTTATGTAATTGGTGCTCCTATGCTGGTGCCGATTTAGCAGGTGTTAGCAGAATTCAATACCCTACGAATATGCGAGTAATTAGAGTCATGTGTAGCGGTCGAGTTGACCCTAAATTTATTTTTCACGCTTTTGAATTAGGAATCGATGGAGTATTTGTAATGGGATGTCACCCAGGAGATTGCCATTACCTTGAAGGAAATTACGAAGCAATAACCAAATTTGATATGACCCAAAAATTTCTTAAAGCTATTAATTTTGACAAAAGAGTGAGATTAGATTGGGTTTCTGCTTCGGAAGGTACTAGATTTGGTGAGGTTGTAACCGAATTCATTAAGCACATTAAAGGATTAGGTCCTTCACCCCTAAGTGGGGGAAATCCCGACGAAAATCTACTCGATAAACTTAAAGCAATAAAATTGGCTGCGGGTAGTAATAGGATGCGAGCATTAGTAGGAAGAGAGAAAACCCTACTTGAAAGTGAAAATGTCTATGGTGAACAAATCAGTGAGCAGAGGTTTAACATTTTAATGGATAAAGCGATAAAAGATGAATTTGAGCGGCACCGAGTTTTACTTGCTTTAGAAAAAGATTCGAATTCTGTAAAAGATTTAGCGGTCGAGTTAAATATTGATCCGAGTATAGTTTTAGAGCATGTAATAACTTTAAAAACTCGCGGTCAAGTTGACTTTCAAGAAATTAAAGGAAATACACCAATATTTATGAGGATATAGAGGAGATAAGATTATGGAAAAAATTGGGGCAGTAATGGTTGTAGGCGCTGGAATTGGAGGTTCGCAAGCGGCATTAGACTTAGCAGATTCGGGATATAAAGTTTATTTGATTGAATCCACGACGAGCATTGGTGGTGTAATGGCACAGCTGGATAAAACATTTCCTACGAACGATTGTGCGATGTGTATTGTAAGTCCTAAATTAGTTGAAACTGGGCGACACCAGAACATAGATTTAAGTATTAATTGTGAAATTCAAGACGTTATAGGAGAAGCTGGAAATTTTACAATAAAAGTACTAAAAAAATCGTTATATATTAACCCTGAAAAATGCACTGGCTGTGGAGTATGTGGTCGCGAGTGTCCTGTTGAAGCGATTGATCTCTTTAATGAAGGTTTAGCGAAATACGCAGCAACATCAGTTAAATATCCTCAAGCAGTACCTCTCGTATTTGCTATTGATAAAAATTATTGTATTGGTTGTGGAATATGTCAAGGAGTCTGCAAAGCAAAAGCCATAGAATACGATAGAAAAGACGAGGAAACCGAAATTAATGTTGGTGCAATAATATTGGCTCCTGGGTTTGACGAATACATTCCACCAGAAGGTAACCTTTATGGGTATGGAAAGTATAAGAATGTAGTTACGAGCATAGAGTTTGAAAGAATTTTAAGTGCTAGTGGTCCTTTCGCGGGGAGAGTATTACGACCCTCGGACGGAGATGTCCCAGAAAAAGTTGCATTCCTCCAATGTATAGGCTCTCGTGATTATACAGGTAAAGGAAAGCCCTATTGTTCCTCAGTATGTTGTATGTATACTGCGAAAGAAGCAGTAATTGCCCATGAACATATGCATCAAATACAACCAACGATTTTTAGCATGGATGTAAGGGCATATGGTAAAGATTTTGATAAATACATTATTCGGGCACAAGAAGAATATGGAGTTCGCTATATTAGAAGCCGTGTATCTTCAATAACCGAAGTACCAGAAACGAAAGACTTAAGAATTAAATATGAAACGGAAGATGGTACAGTAGTAGAAGAAGATTATCACATGGTAGTCCTTGCCGTTGGTTTAAATCCTCCTAACGACGCTAAATTTCTTGCGGAGAAGTTCGGCGTAGATTTAAATGAATATGATTTTGCTATGACAGATATTTTTAACCCCGTACAAACATCAAAACCGGGAATATTTGCATGTGGAGCTTTTTCCTCACCTAAAGACATTCCAGATACAGTTACGCAAGCTAGCGCTGCTGCTGGTTGTGTTAATCAACTTTTACACGAAAAGAAAGGTACATTAATAACAGAAAAAACGCTTCCTCCAGAGATATTTGTAAGAGGTCAACCGCCCAGAATTGGTGTGTTTATCTGTTACTGTGGAATTAACATAGGAGGCTTTTTAGATGTACCAGAAGTTACCAAATATGCAAGTAATCTTCCAAATGTAGTTTTAGCTGATAATAATTTATATACATGTTCCGCAGATACTCAAACATCAATAAAAGATGCAATAAAGGAATATCACCTTAACCGCGTTGTTGTTGCTTCTTGTACGCCAAGAACTCACGAACCATTGTTTCAAGAAACAATTAGAGAAGCGGGTTTAAATAGATATTTATTTCAAATGGCAAATATCAGAGATCAATGTTCTTGGGTTCACATGAACGAGTGGGAAAAAGCAACCGACAAGGCGAAGGACCTCGTGAGGATGGCTGTAAATAAAGCTAGAAATATTGAGGCTATCGAAAGGATAAAATTACCAGTAACGCAAAAGACTTTAATTGTAGGTGGGGGAATTAGTGGAATGGTTGCTGCACTTAATTTTGCAACGCAAGGATATGAGACGTTTTTGGTTGAAAAACAAAAAGAATTGGGTGGGTTTGCTCGACATATATATAACACGCTTGAAGGTGGCAATGTTCAAGAATTTATATCAGATTTAATTGAAAAAATCAATTCAGATAAATTAATCCGTATTTTTACTCAAGCAGAAATTGAAACGATTGATGGTTATATTGGAAATTTTAAAACTACAGTTACTCACGGCTCAAAGAAAGAGAAAACAGAATTTGAGCACGGAGTGGTGATTGTAGCTACGGGAGCCAAAGAATATCAACCTACAGAGTATTTATACGGTCAGAATAACAAAGTAATTCTACAATCGGAATTTGAAAAATTATTAAACACCGCTAATGATATTAACGATAAAAAATCAGTAGTTATGATCCAGTGTGTTGGTTCTAGAAACGACGACCATCCCTATTGCAGTAAAATGTGTTGTGCAGAAGCGATAAAGAACGCTCTTTTGGCAAAACAGAAAAATCCAAATGTTGAAGTTGTAGTTTTATTTAGGGATATAAGAACATATGGGTTTAAAGAAAAGTATTATCGAGAGGCGCGAGAAAAAGGAGTAATATTCATTAAATACGAAGAAAATGAACCTCCAGAAATAATTTCAGAAGGTTCAGTATTAAAAGTTAAATTAAAGACTCAGAAGATGGGAGAAATTACAATTGAATCCGATCTTTTAGTATTAAGTGCGGGTATTATAGCAAAACACGAGGATAACGAAGAGTTAGCAAAGATGCTAAAAGTTCCTTTAAACGATGATAATTTCTTTTTAGAAGCCCATGTTAAATTACGTCCAGTAGATTTCGCTACAGAAGGCGTATTTGTGGCAGGATTAGCACATTGTCCAAAAACAATTGAGGATTCTATTGCTCAAGCTAACGCAGCTGTTGCAAGGGCTTGTACAATTCTCTCTAAAGATGAGATCGAGGTTGAAGGTAAAATCGGAGAGATTGACATGGCTCGTTGTACTGGGTGTGGGATGTGTATTGAGAATTGCGCTTATAATGCTATTGAATTAATCGATGATAGGCGATTCGGTAGAGTTGCATATATAAATCAGATACTTTGTAAAGGATGTGGGGCGTGTGCAGGTAACTGCAGGTGTGCTGCCATTGACATTCGCGGCTTTACAGGTGAACAAATATTTGCAATGATAACTGGGAGGAATTAATAAAATGAACGAAATTACGAGTGAAACAGAACAAATGAAAATTAGTAATGATGAATGGGAACCTAAGATATTAGCATTTTTATGCAATTGGTGTTCCTATGCTGGAGCAGATCTAGCAGGCGTGAGTAGAATTCAATACCCTCCAAATATTAGAGTAGTTAGAGTTCCATGTTCAGGTAGAATAAATCCTTATTTTATAGTAAAAGCATTAATAGATGGATGGGATGGAGTTCTGGTTTCTGGATGCCATCCCGGAGATTGCCATTATTTAACAGGAAATTTAGTAGCTAGAAGAAGATTTGGAATTTTAAAGGATTTATTAGAATTCTTTGGAATTGAATCAGATAGAGTTAGTTTTATGTGGGCTTCTGCTGCTGAAGGTGAACGTTTTGCTGTTTTGGTAAGAAAGACCACCAAATTGGTTAAAAAACTGGGACCAAATAAAAAATTTGAGAAAAAATGGTGATAAAAAAGTGGGGGATATTGAATCAGAAAACCAAAACATCGAAAATAAGATTAAAGAGTTAGCAAGGAATCTGCTTAGAGAAAAGGAAGTTGATGTTATTATAGGCTATAAAAAGGGAACTGTGCCCTTAAGCTCTTCTCCAGTTTTCATTACGAGAGAAGAAGATGTGGATAAATTATTGTGGAATAATTTATGTTATGTAAATTTAGCTAATTATTTAGCTCCTAGAATTCCTACACTATACGACGAAGAGGGCCAAAAATTGAAAGTTGGTATTGTCGCAAAAGGTTGCGTTGGAAGAGCATTAATTCACTTAGCCGTTGAGAATCAAATTAATCTTGAAAATATTAAAATGATAGGAATTTCTTGTAATGGAATTATAAATAGAAAAAGAATTGAGAAGGAAATTGGAGAAAAAGAAATATTAGAAACATCTATTTTGGGTAATAATATTATCGTTAAGGGAAGAGATTTTGAAAAAACATTTCCTTTCGACGAATATATGAATGAATTATGCAAGGTTTGTAAAGTTAAATCCCCTCCTAACGTGGTTGATTCATGTGTAGGAGAATGCTTAGAGAATCCAGTTATTGAAGATGACTTTAACGATATTTCTGATTTTGAATCCAAAACTTCTGAAGAAAAATGGGCGTATATTAAAGATACTTTAAGCGCATGCACGAGATGTTATGCGTGTAGAGAAGTGTGTCCGATGTGTTATTGCAATTTGTGTTTCGTGGACCAAAATAAACCCATTTGGTTTGGAAAAACAACTGATTTTACTGATATTTTTGCTTTTCATTTTAATCGAGCTATGCACTTAGCAGGTAGATGTGTTGCTTGTGGCGCTTGTAGTAGTGTTTGCCCCATGGGTATAGATTTGAATATAATAACAAGAAAATTAGAGAAAATTGTAAAGGAAAGATATAACTTTACTTCAGGTATGGATAAAGAAACTTTACCTCCAATGATGTCGTTTAGTATGGATGATAATCAAGAATTTATGTTGGAAGAGGATTAATATGTTGGTGAGAAAATGGAAGTAATGATTTTAATGAAAGATCAAGTCGCAAAGTTATATGATGAGTTATCGGGAGAATATAATTTCTTTGCTCCCGTCAAAGAAAAGGGTTATGTTGCTTATAGAAAAATTTCAAACCCGAAAGAAATTGAATTAAATTATTTCAATTCTAAAATACCGCCAAAAGAAATTTTGTTTCCACAGATGGAAGTTCTTTTTGAATTTAAAACAGATGGTAAAAATGTTATAGAAATTGAAGATAGAAAAGATTTAGATGAAAAAAATATTCTTTTCGGTATAAGACCGTGCGACGCTCATAGTTTTGATCTGTTAGAAAAATTCTTTGCTTTTGGGGATTTCCAAGATGAGATATTTTTAAAAAAAAGAGAAAATAGTTTAATAATAGGAATTGGTTGTAATTCTCCAAAAAGCACGTGTTTTTGTACATCGGTTGAAGGACATCCATTCCAAAAAGATGATATGGATATCTTTTTAGTAGATTTAGGCGATAAATATTTAGTAGAAGGTATAAGTGATAAAGGAAATAACTTAATTCAACAATTGTCATGGCTTTCAAAAGCTTCTAAAGCAGACACAATAAAAGCAAAAGAATTAGCAAAGAAGGCAGAAGATTTAATAACCACAAAATTAGATCTAACTAATACGAGTCAGATTTTAGAAAGTAATTTTGGCAACGAAATTTGGAAAGAGGTTAGCGAAAATTGTTTAGGGTGTGGATCGTGTACATTTTTATGCCCTACATGCACTTGTTTTGATGTTATCGATGAGAACGATCAATACGAAAATCGTGGCAGACGAATAAGAATCTGGGACACTTGCCAATTCTGCCTTTATACCCTTCATACGAGCGGTCACAATCCCCGCGATAATAATATTGAGCGATGCCGAAATCGTATATTACATAAATTTAGTTATTACCCCTTGAATTACGATCTAATTGGATGTGTGGGGTGTGGACGATGTATCCAAGTATGCCCAGTTAATAACGATCTCAGAACAATAATTAATAAAATAAATAATATAAAACCAAAAGAGGAGGAGAATGTGAGTGTCTAATCCTTATATCCCAATGCTTACCACTGTAAAAAATATTGTTTCTGAAAACAAAGTTAATGACATTAAAACTCTTGAATTAGAATTTAAGAAAGAAGAAGATTATAATAAATTCAATTATATTCCTGGACAATTCGCTGAAATAAGTTTAATAGGAAAGGGAGAATGCCCTATAGGAATTGCTTCATCCCCTACTGAAGAAGGCTCTATTCAATTTACTATAAAAAAAATGGGAACCGTAACATCTGAATTTCAAAACTGCAATATTGGAGATGTTGTAGGTGTTAGAGGTCCTTTTGGAAACGGATGGCCTATTGAAGAAATGAAGGGTAAGGATATTGTGGTTATTGGTGGAGGGTTCGCGTTTTCAACTTTGAGATCTCTCGTTATTTACTTGTTAAACGAGAAGCACAGAAAGGATTACAAGAAGATCACAGTAATTTATGGAAATCGCGACTCCGGCGAAGTTTTATACCGCAATGTTTTAGAAGAATGGAAAAAATATGATGATATCGAAGTAGTTCTAACGATTGATCGCGAAGAGGAAGAGTGGAAAGAAAAAGTAGGTTTCGTAGCCCCTATTGTCAAAGAAGTCGGACCCTCTTCCAATAACGCTGTAGCCGTAGTGTGTGGCCCTCCAATCATGATTAAAACGACAATAGCAGTTCTAGAAGATTTAAACTTCAATGACGAACAGATATTAAATTCGCTAGAAATGCGAATGAAGTGTGGGATTGGAAAATGCGGGAGATGCAATATTGGGAATAAATTTGTTTGCATCGATGGTCCCGTTTTTTCTCTGGCAGAACTTAAAAAATTACCGAACGAATATTAAAAATCAAAATTAATTTCAAATTAAAATAATAAAAAAAGTAGATTAAAAAATGGTTGAAGAGATTTTACCTAAATCCTTTGAGGATTTGATAAGAGATGTTCATGAACTGGGAATTTGTGGAGAATGTGGTGGATGTGTAAGCTTTTGCTCAGCACACGAGATAAAAGCAATTGAGATGTCTGAATCCGGGCCTCCTAGATATTATAATAAAGATAATTGCTTAAAATGTGGTATTTGTTATTTAATTTGCCCTCAAACTCATGTATTGGATAATGAGTTAAATGATAGATTCAATTACAAAGTATCAATAGGTAATTGGGCTAAAATAACTTCAAGCCAAGCTAATTCGGAAGAAATTCTAAAGAATGCAACAGATGGAGGTGTAGTAACTGCCATCCTTAGCTATTTATTAGATCATAACTTAATAAATGGAGCAATAGTTTCTAAAAAGGAAGGACCTTTTAACCGAATTCCTTTTTTTGCTACAAGTAAAGAAGAGTTAATAGAAGCAGCAGGATCCCATTATGATTTATCTCAAGGCGTTGTTGGTTTAGAAAAATATAATACATTCATTCCTACAATAACTAAATTAAAAAAAGTCGTTAGCTCGGATATGATGAGCATTGCAGTCGTTGGTACCCCTTGCCAAATTATGTCTATTAGGAAAATGCAAGAATTGAGTATATTGCCAGCACACATAATAAAGTATACTTTAGGGCTATTTTGCAATTTTAATTTTTCTTTTAGTACTGAAGGACGAAAAGAATTGGAAGAAAAATTTAACTTCTCGTTTAGCGAAGTTGAAAAGATGAATATCAAAGAAGACTTAGTATTATCGCTTCAAAATCAGAAATCTATCCACATCGATTTTAATGAATTGGGAGGAATTACTAGAGCAGCTTGTTTTGCTTGCCGAGACTTTTCCAATGTTTATGCAGACATATCATTTGGGGGTTTAGGGTCGCAAGATGGATTTACTACGACGGTGATAAGAACTAAAATTGGCGAAGAAATTTACAACAATGCTTTAAAAGAAGGTTATATTAAAAACCCAAACGAATTTAACACATCCGTCAAAAAGTCAGAGATGTTAGCTAAAGTAATAGGTGTTGGCAAAAGAAAATACGAGAGATATGCAAAAGCTTTAAAAGAGCGACAATAATTTATATGAATTAAGTTCAATTTTTTACTTTTTATTATCTTCTTCTATCGCGTAAGTTTCAGCATATTAATTAAATATCGAAGATGTTTCCTGAATTGTATATTGTATCATCTAAATCGAGAATTAATTGGCCTCCTGAAGCTATATCTATTGCATAATTAAGTCCTTCCAATACTTTGTTCATCATAAATTCATAAGCTCGAAATAAATCTTCAAGTTGAGCCGGATTTTTCCCTAAATAACAATTTGAAATCGCGGGTATTAGTTCTGGAATAAAATCTTGGCTTAACATAATTTCTTCAGCATCGATCATAATATCTTTACCAACGGTAAAAGGGTTTAAAACATCCATTTGTGCGAACATGACTTTACATACGAATAATGAAGCCTTAATTTCTCTCATAATAAATTTAATTCGATTCTTGTCATCTAAAAACTTTTTAAAAGTTATTGCGTAAATAATATCCTCGTTAGATACAATGTCCTTAAGATCCATTAATTTAATGACTCTCTCTGAAATTCTTTTCGTTGAAAGCATTAATCTTAGATTCATTTTATTCTTATGAGTGTAGTTCTTATAGAAAGAAGCCATGAACGCGTGAGCCCCTACACCCTCTTGTTCTTCAGGTAAATTTAATTTAAATTTATTTTCTTTAAATGCCTTCATAAAATGATTTATAATCAAAAATTTTAACTTTAATCTATGCAGCGCTAGATAGAGACACACTCGCGTTTTAGTGTAAGCCACTACATTTCCCATTCTAAATCGATCTTGATGGTCCCTTGCATACATCACGATCGGTTTGAGTTTATGCACAACAACATCGATAAAATATTCAATAATCCTCTCAAGAGGTTTGCATTCTAAAACACGAAAAATCTCTATAATTTTTTGGCTTGATGGTTGACTTTTGGGAACCTCTTTTATCAAATCATAGCCATAATATTCTAAAAACAAAGATGTTAATGCTTCCATCTCTAAAACCGTTCGACAAGGTATAAAAACCTTGTTAAGATCGTTTAAAGTAATGCTACTTTCAGGCATGAAATTTACCCTCCAATACACAATAATATTGCAAATAAAATGTTTTTAGATTTCGTTTTTTTCTTTATACATTTTAATTTAAATCAACATTAAATTTATTATCTACTTATATTTTTTTGAATCTAAAATATCCAATTTATAGTTAACAAGTATCAATAATAGATTTAGGTTAAAAATTATAGGACACAAATACGGATTTTATTCAGTAAAAATATCTTTAGAAGAAGTTCTAAACAAAACATTAAATTTTTGGTATGATAATAAGGGAAAAGTAACGAGTCAAATATCTTCTCCTAATAATCTATTCTATACAATAATCGTGAAAAAGGATATCTCTATGAGATCCTATGGTGAAACTTACTTTATGAACATAGGTTTCGATCCCAACGATTCAACCACCTATATTACCATAGATGTAAGTTTATCATTTGGTGCAAAAATACAATGGCTAGCACCACAAAAGATTACGAAAAAATGGGCTCAATACATCGGAGCTAAACCTGTGAAACTAATTCGTACACAAGATCCGAATTTTTTGAAAAAATTAAATGAAATAAAGAATATGTCTGGATTATCCAACCAAAATGTAGAACTGAAAATTTGCAAGAATTGTGGTAAAGAGAATCTATTAAGTAGCAATTACTGTAAGAGTTGTGGAGCAAATATCGAAAATATATAATTCGTAATTTAGAAAGATCACTATAAATCTGATTAAATCTCAAAGATATTAAACTACTAAAAACTGTAAAATTGCAATTTCCTTTTTTTTCGTATTTAATTTAAGGAATTTAAAAAATAATAAAAAAGAAAAATAAAAAATTCAAAAAAATTAGGAATTTGCCCGAAAGGGCTTAAAAACAGCGGTGAATCACTTGAGGACCCATCTCTTTATACTCCCGACGCGTAACCCACATTCTATGAAATGTCTTCAGGGAGCTTAAAATTGAACCGCCAATCCATACGGAATACATACGTTCTGGAGGAGCAATGATTTTCACATCAACGGACTCTGGGATCTGTTCCTTAACTTCTTTGGTTAAACGTTCTTTAATTCCAGGGAACATTGTTGAGCCACCAGAAAGTACAATATTACCATAAAGATCTCTACGAAGGTCAACATCACATTCGGAAATCGCACCAACAATCACATCATCGAGAGGTTCTAACTCTTTTCCGATTACTGATGGATTGAAGAAACATTCTGGTGCCAAAAATCTTTCAACACCTACATTAATTGTTTCTCCGTCAGGAAGCATGTAGCTTTTTTCCATACCAGCAACTTTCTTAGAAAGCATCATTTCTTTTTCTGGATCGATTGCTACATAGCAGAGTTTTTCTTTGATATCTCTGACGATTTCTTTCTCTGCAGAAGTTGTAAAGGAATACCCTTTTTGACGGAGTAATCTTTGTAGGTATGTTGTGATATCACGGCCAGCAAGATCGATTCTTTGGATAGCATGACTTAGAGCGAAACCTTCGAAAATAGGTACGACGTGAGAGACTCCATCTCCAATATCTATTACGCATCCCGTAGTACGACCGGAGGCGTAAAGAGATAGGACTGCTTGCATCGCAACGTAAAGGGCTGGAACGTTGAAT
>Ga0209986_10002470_pt1 | contig 16896 bp, 18 predicted proteins | sample BlataG_FD_183168 | JGI IMG/M metagenome (GOLD analysis project Ga0209986, IMG submission 183168) | Deep subsurface microbial communities from Black Sea to uncover new lineages of life (NeLLi) - Black_00105 metaG (SPAdes) (version 2) | ecosystem: Environmental > Aquatic > Marine > Oceanic >...
ATATATCCCGGCATTGGAAATCCCGCACAGTAGCCGGCAGCTCTTCCTGTCATTGGTCCTAAACCTGCTGGACCTGTTCCGTCTCCAAGTGGCATATTAATCACCTCCTTTTCAGTATTTTCAAAAGTTCCATTTATTTGACCAATGGGTACACTCTGTAATCCCGCAAGACCTTTTACCTGGCCCGGGTTCTCTTTTGAAGTTGTCAAAACGCAAAAACCCTGGCCTCTGCCTGTCATTGGTCCCTGACCTAATGGCCCCGTACCATCAAATCCCGGCATCTATTTAACCTCCTTAACTAAATCAACAATATCGTTAAATGATTCGCTCTTTCTTAAAATCATTTCGCCGACTTCGCAGCCTAAGTCCCTGGCAATAACAGGGCACTTGGCCTTTAGTATGAAAAATATATTCTTATCTGCATCGCTGAGAGTTTCGTAATTGCCCTGCCCTTTGGCAATGACCAAATCCGACTCTGCAAAACGATTGCGGAAAGCTTGTGAACAGCTTTCCAGAATTGTACCAGGAGCGTCCGAGCCGTTATCGATTACTTCGACAATTCGAGTTAAGCCGGCAACATCGGCATCTTCGATCGTTGCATCGTTTATAATAGGATTGCCCTTGACAACTACAGTAACTTTTTCACAAGGCAACTGCTCAATTAACAAACGGTCGAAAACAATCTCGCCGGCGTTATCCGCTAAATAGAGTATCTTCTCTGCTCGGCTTACTGCATTTCTAAATTCTTCTACCTGCCGACTGTTAAAATCCGCTGTCAGACAATCTCTAATTATTTTTTCAACATCAGATTCCTTTATTGACGTTTTAACACCCAAATCGATGATATTTCCCGCTATAGCCAGCCGAACGGCTGTTTCCAATGGGTCTTCAGATGTCCTGACACGTTCTTCTAATTCAGCACACATTCTCAAAGCTAAGCGATTAAATCGCTCCTTCAGTTCGTGATATGGGTCATTGTTGCAAATCAATTTTCGAATCAGTCGATGTATCCGCTGGCCAATTACCGGCGGGCTCTGGCTCATATCTAAGTCAGCCGCTAAGCGAAGAACCTCGCGCACCACCTTTTCGTGAATCTGCTCATCGTCAGTAACCAACCTTGCTGAATCAAGTGCCTGGCGAACAAAACAAGGAATACAATCTAAATAAATTCGCATCTTTCGATTTTCCCCACTTTAAAAACTAATTTCTAAATCCAATGCCCCTCAACATTAGCCTTGTTTACTTCTTTTAACTTGCCTGCTTTGAACAAATCTACCGCATCTTGAATGGTTTGGGAGCTCGCAAGAAATACCTTTACATTCACTGCGTCAAGTGTTTTGAAGGCGTTCGGGCCTATGTTACCGGTTATCACAACGTTGGCATCAAGATTCGCTATATTCTGTCCAGTCTGAATCCCAGCTCCCTGCACAGCATTTAGATTCACAACGTTGTCATGGGCCTCAAAATCACCTGTCTCGGTATCAACGACAATAAGCCATTTGGCTCGCCCAAATCTTGGATCGATCTCACTCGAAAGTTCTTTACCTTGTGATGTTACTGCAACTTTCATTTATTCTTCCTTTATTGTTAAGCTTAGACTCTGTCCACGTCGGTTACATCCCAAGTCTCATCAACCGTAACTATTGTCAAAAAAACTTGTCTTATGCTACTGCCGTCCACGACGACATCGACGCCCTCTGCGGAAGCCTTTCCGCGCACCCGGCCAGAAACCTGGTAAAACAAATTGCGGTTGCGCCAGCTTGTCCGTTAAATAAGCCTTCAATATCTCATCCACAGGGCCGACTGCATAAGGCAGAACCTTGATTCCGGATGCTGTAACCATAGAAGCTAACGAACGTGAGATCGCTCCACATATAAGCACGTCAGCCCCCAAGGTCTTTAACCGAGCTGCTCTTTGTGAGATTGGCTCCGGGGCCATAGAAATCTCTGAACGGTTAGTTTCAGAACTGTTCTGTATTTCAATCAGCAAAAGCCTGTGAGCAAAATCAAAGGCGCTCGAAACATAGCCGTTCCATATTGGTATCGCTATTTTCATTGCAACAATCCTTCGTATGTTGTTTTCGCAAATAGCGTGCCAGGAAAGTTGAGGAAATAGGAGAAAGAATGTTAACACCTTTTATGGCAATGGCTTATGAAGTGTCATAGATGCTTGGCAGCTCTTAAGAGCACCATGCAGAATTGCAAATTGCAATTACTGGTCATTGCACACCGTTGCAATTTGCAACTTGCGATCGGCCGGGACAGTGTGCTAAGAGATGTAAGCTTCAGGCTTGATATCGTATGCCTTCAGTTTGCGAAACAGCGTACTTTTATCGATGCCCAGTTCTTTAGCTGTAGCTGCCCGATTGCCCTTGTTTCGCCGCAATGCCTCGATAATAAGAAGGATTTCCATCTGTTTAAGTGTTGCTATCTCGCCAGTCTTTACTTTGTACACGCTTGAAGTTGGACAGACTGAGGCTGGCAAATGCTTCTTTTCTATTATCTCACCTTGGCACAATACGAAACAATGCTCAATTATATTCTCAAGTTCACGCACGTTGCCTGGGTAGTCGTACGCCAAAAGAGTTGCCAACACTTCGTCTGTAACACAGCTAATGTTCTTATTACGCAGGCAGTTGAAGCGGCTGATAAAGTGGTTTACTAGCAGTGGAATATCATCTTTACGATCTCGCAACAGTGGCAGTTCCAATTTCATAACATTGATTCTATAATATAAATCTTCCCTGAACTGACCCTGTTCGACGAGCTCGCCAAGTTTTTTATTGGTTGCGGTAACAACACGAACATCGGCATTAACCGAGGAAACAGCTCCCAACGGCTCATAAGTGCGTTCCTGCAAAACACGAAGCAGTCGAACTTGCACCGCCGCAGATATGTCGCCTATCTCGTCCAAAAAGATTGTACCGCCTTCAGCCATTGCAAAACGTCCGGGCTTATCTTTTTTAGCGTCTGTAAACGCCCCCGCCTTATACCCGAATAACTCAGATTCCAACAAAGTATCAGGAAGAGCACCGCAACTAACTGCGACAAAAGGCTTGTCCTTGCGGAAACTTAAATTATGAATCGCCCGAGCTAAGAGCTCCTTGCCGGTCCCGCTTTCACTTTCAATTAAAACTGTACAATCGCTTTCGGCAATATTTGGAAGAACACTGAACAGCCTCTGCATTCGATGATTTTGGCTAATTATATCCTCGCAGGACCATCGACCTTCAATTTCCTTTCGAAGCTCTTCCACTAAACTCATATCACGAAATGTTTCCACGCCTCCAATAATCTTACCACTTTCATCTTTTAGCAAAGCCGTAGATATGGCAATTGCGTGTCGCTCTCCCCTGGCATCAACGATGTGGACAGCTTTATTGATTATAGGTTTGCCGGTTGCTATTGTTTCACGCAGTGCGCAATCCGTCTCGCAAACATCCGCTCTCAAAATATCGCTGCACTTCTGCCCGAGGACCTTTGCGTAAGGAATGCCCGTAATTTCCTCAGCGGCCCGATTAAACGAGGTGATCCGCCAATTTGAATCCACCGTGAAAACACCCTCGGTTATTGAGTCCAAAATAACATCTCGTTTTTGATTCTGTACCCTATTTAACATAATTTATTTGTACCACACAGAAATGATTTCTACAACAATTAGATTCTCATAACGGTTGGGCTTTGCGTATTTTGTGGACAAGGCGAGTCCGCCAAAGGCGGAACATCCTTGTAGAAAGCTGGTCTCAAAACTGCTGATTCGTTAAGACTGAACTCATGCGATCCAAATAAGCACGTTCAACGCCCAAACGGGCAGATGCGGTCTATATCTAATAAGGCCGCTGCACCGGAGATGGTGTTGCCGAAAAACACCAAAGGTTTTCTATCATCTTTAAAGAATCGAATGATCTCGTCGATGGTACCGTTGATAATGCTGGACCCCGTAGCCAAGCCAACCTCCGACCATTCCACGAGACGCCTCAGATCGGTTTGTCCGTCCCAGACTTCGACACCAAACTTCAGGCTGCCGATGTTGTCAGGATCAAGGTCCACGACACGAACGAACTCCGGGGCAAAATGTTTTGTAAGGCCTTTTAAAATGGCTGGCTGAAGACCAACAAGGCCAAATCTTTTGGATCCGAAGCGGGCCTTAAGTTGTCCTGCAATCTCGGGGCCGCAGTTGGTCGGGTCCTCATCGCGGCAGTGGATTGTGCCGGTCGCTACCCCGAGAGAACGCAGTACCGCGTTCATAGCGGACACGAAAATGCCTCGATTGCTTACGTCCGACAGGTCCAGAGACAATAACTCTTCTAACGTCCCATTCCACTCACAGGGTGTGCCGGTAAAGGCTTGCCCACATGCATTTTCGAATGTGGCCTCAATCACATATTCTTTGCCCTTCTTGATTACGAAATCACCCTCCGCATCTCCGATGGCATCACGTGGCAGTAAGGGATGGATAATGATGGTCTGATTCAGATCAAGGCTTCGCTCATTGCAGACACGGATGAATTCATTCTTAGCTTTTTCTAAAATGCTCATGAGATACCTCACGGACAGGAGTTATGGCTGGCAACAGCATGATGCATCCAGCCACTTGCCAGTCCCAATGCTATTTCTTTTTGGTTCTCTTGATGCACTGATGTTCTCCGACGTCTCCGTGGCATTTTCGGATACGTTCAGGCAAGCAATCCTGAGGCTCTAAGAAAACTGTTCCACCTTCAGCCAGGGCGAATCGGCCGGGTTTGTCCTTTTTTGCATCAGTAAATGCACCGACCTTGTAGCCAAACAATTCCGATTCGATCAGTGTATCCGGCAGCGCCCCGCAATTTACCGCAACAAAAGGTTTGTCCTTGCGGGGACTGATATTGTGAATGGCCCGGGCGAAAAGTTCCTTGCCTGTGCCGCTTTCGCCAACAATTAAAACCGTCGTATTGCTTTCAGCGATATTGGCTAAAAGAGCAAAGAGATTTTGCATCTGATGATTTCGGCTCAGAATGTCTTCACAGTTGTAGCTGAGACTGATTTCCTTGCGAAGCTGCTCAACAAGGCTCATATCGCGAAACGTCTCGACACCGCCGATTACGTTGCCGCTGTTATCTTTCAAAAGTGCTGTAGAGATAGAAATAGTCTTTCGATTTCCATCAGCATTAAATATATGAACAGCTTTATTTATTACCGGCTTGCCGGTGTCCATTGTCTTGCGAAGGGCGCAGTTGGTTTCACATAGGTTTGCCCTGAGAATGTCTTTGCAAAAATGACCAATTGCCTGCTCTCGTGAGATGCCGGTAATATTCTCAGCGGCCTGGTTAAAAGAAGTAATCCGCAAATCCAGGCCGACCGTAAAAACCCCTTCGGTTATCGAATCCAAAATAACGCTTTGTTCGTTTTTTTTCATGTTTTTGAGAAATACACACAGTTAATATCACTCTCTTTATTAAATCATCGACGTAATCTTACCGTAAGATAATATAACACAATCACAGAACAGATGCTACAAAATCAAATCCAACTCTTGTGGTTACTCTGAGGTTGACCTACTTGGAAGCATCGCTCTACCGTTGGTTTTGAGCCGGAGGTTGTTACGAATCAATGGCGAGGGACACGGAGTTTTAGTCCTGTCTTGATTGACATGTTAAGCGAATGAGTCGATTTTCTTTTTGCAGATTTCCTGGGTTAATTCCATAAGCTTTTGGACACATTGCTCAAGATGGGCCAGGTCAACTTTTGTGATATATGAATCTTCGCTGCAGGTATGAGCTTGAGCGTTGTTCAGGAGTTTGAAAATTTTGTCCTGCCGCTCAGTTATACACGGGAAAACTGTAAGAAAAGCGGGTTCATAGCTTGCCACGTATCTGCCAAGCTTTTCAAGATCACAGTTTTGCGGTTGATAACCGCCGAATACCAATAGCATCGTTGCATAAAAACATCTTATAGATTGATGAAGTTCAAAGAGGGCCTCGTTGTACCATTTTTTTTCTAAATCATATTGGAAATGACAGTAGAAGCGTTTCGCCTTTTCGTACCACTTGTCGAAATTGTGCTGTGCGATCTGTTTTCTCTTCTCGATGTTACGTTTCCCTTTTTTTGCAAATCTGAATCTTCCTGAGTCATAAAGCATTATTCCTTCTTCTTTTATATCGGAGAATAAGTGTTGGCCCTTGTTTAGCTGAGCGTTAATATACTGGATATCGTGGAAAATAAGATTTACGGTTGTTTCCGCACGGTTAAGCTTGCCTTCGACTTTATGCTGCAGGTCTGGGTTATTGGCAGCTTCGGCATACTTAGTGACAACCAGAATGTCGAAGTCGGATTTGTATTCGTATGTGCAATCCTTCTCGCTGCAGACATCTTCAACCCAGTTGCCACGAGCATAAGAGCCAAACAGGATTATCATCTGAACATCGTCCAGTTCCTTGAGAATAGTCTCTGTTATGGTAGCAAGCTCATTGACCTTGTATTCCGGCAGGTTTGACAATGATTTCTTCATGTTGGTTTTATGGACGGCTATCGCAGAAGAATTTTCTCTCAGACCTGCAGCACGGTCTTTTATCCCGTCACCGCCCTGAGCGATATCATGAATAAAATTATCGAGAAAATTCATCTTTTCTGTGTCTGCCTCCACAGATTTTCCGTCGGATGTTCGTTCACGCTCTGTTGACGTGCTGTGAGAGCCGAAAAATTTCTCGAAATAGCCGCAACTCAAACAATCCCCCATACAGCGAATGACCCCTTTGCCGAATTGTCGTACAACTACGAAGCAGTAATCGATCTCCCTTCCATAAATGAGGCAATTCTTACATTCTCTCTCGCAGTTTGTTTTTTGCAGATATTCCCAGCAATGTCCTAATGCTCCGGATGTTGTGACTTTCTTTTCCTTAGGAGAAGCCTTATGCTGCAGAGTTTCCAGAAACGATATAGCTTCGGAGACGGGGATTCTATGCTTGCCTCCTACGGTTCTGATCGTACTAATCTTGCCTTTATCGATCCAGCTAAGAATGGTAAAACGCGAGACGCCGCAAAATTTTGCAAGTTCGGTTGTTGTTAGATACTCTTTCCGCGGCCCGGTTCTATTATTGTTCACGTTTCTTGCAGCCATTTATAATATCTTTTCCTTCAAATTGACACACACATTCCGTCTTGTCTTTCCTGTTAAGTTAACCAAAACAAGTAGGAATGGTGGAAATGGTAGGTAAAACACGAGGAAGTATCAAGATGTTTCTCTAAATATTTGTGAGATAATAAAATGTTTCCAATGGTTTGTAAGTGTAGTTATATGCAGGCCTAAGACTCCAACCGAGTCTTTTTCAACCCCTCTCTTTCTTTGAGTTGAACGTTTTTTTTGTTGAAATTCATAAAAAAATGTTTGACACGTTTTGTTGGTGTACATAAAGTGTGCAAAATGTTGATTACGACAGGTTGGAAAGGTTGCAACAACAAATACCACGAAATATGTGCTTTAAGGTCTTGCGATGAGTAAATTGGGTTCCAAAAACAAAGTTGTAACCTAAATAAACCTTGTTTCTGCAACCTGCCTTGTGGTGTGAATGAATTTGGGTGAAAGCCCGAGCGAAAAACGATGTGGATTTTTACTGCAACCGACGGGGACGGAGTTTAGAGTAATGTTGGTATCAAAGCTTTCTCATGTTTATAAAAATACTTTCACGCCGGTTGAAGACGCAACAGCAGCGGGTCATAGAGGAAAAAGCAGGGTAAATAATTTCACAAAAGTCGAGTGAGTCAAAAGACAAAAATTAGGACGATGTAATTAGACAAGGAGGTTCTTTAGTGTGACCGAAAGAGCAGCAATGTTTGCTCTTGAAGACACGAACAGAGAGAATAAAAAGCTTTTGAAAAAGTAGTGGCTCAGTGATTATCGCTGCGCTGTCCATTGATATATGATAATGATCCAATTCTGCATCTTATAGCACAATTGGGCTTAGCCTCATATATCGAGCGTGGATAGAATACCAGCAAGGACTACTGGAGTTTTTAGGGCTCCTTGGGGGGAGAGCAAAAGCGGTTAAAAAGAATTTAACCCAGCTGGTTATCCGAATGGATAGCTGGCTGGGTTTTTTTAATAACAACAATTAATAATAGAGGAAAGGGGCACAAAAATGGCAGCAGTTGGATTGGCAATTTTAGGCATAATTCTGGGTGCGGCTGGTATGCAGTATTTTCGTTCAAGTAAGCCGGAACTGGTGGAAAAAGCTGAAGATGGCGTAAAGCGTTTTGTAAAATCAATACGCTTGTCTAAATCGGACGATAAGAAAGCAAAAGAGAAATAAAGCGAAACAATTGTGTGTTGAAAAAGAAAGGAAATGTCATGCTTAAGAGTTTAGGAATTCTGATAGGTGGCGTATTCGTCGGCGCTGTAAGCGTGGAAGTTGTTCGCAAGAAGTGTCCAGACGCCTTAGATAAGTTGTATGCGAGGACCCGTGAAATAGCCTCTGAGACGAAAGAGGCTTTCAAAAATGGTTATACAAAAGCCAGTGAACCAAGGGCAGCTACTGCTTAAGGGACGCGGAACCTGTAAGGTATGAAAGGTCCGCTCTGTAGTTTATTGGCTGCTATTATTACCGTGGGTTTGCGCAGAAAGCATTCCCAAGACCAAGAAGAAAGGCAGGATGATGGATAACCATAAATCAGAACTTTTGGAAACCGTGGAGGCTGTGTCTAAATTTGCGGGTATCTTGGCTGGAAGGGTAGTGGTTCGCAGTAAAAAAATTGCCGATTGTGTCAAAAACCTGGCCACAGCAAAGCTGGAACCAAAGCCAGAACCATCCACGAAGGTAACCGAATCCACAAAGAGTCAGGCAAAAAAGAGGCTCGCTGAGATGGAAAAGAAAAAGGCAACGAGTAAGCAAGCCAAATTAAAAGAGAAGACCGAAAAATCGAAGCCTTCGAGTGGTTCGCAAAGCTGCCTGAAACCCAAAGCTGGTGAAAAAACAAGCATTGTAGCTAAATCGCAGAAACGTCAGCCTCCGGTTACCAAGAAAAAGAAGTAAATGTTAAGCTCAGTGGGCCGACTGCCAAAAACTGATTAATAAAGGTGGCAAGGCAATGGAGAACAAAGAAAAGTTTTTAGAGTTTGTTGGGACTGCATCCGAACGTGCAGGTGCCTTTGCAGGCAAGGTGGCGACTATTGGCAGCAAAATCGCCGGCTTTGCAAGCGGCGGTGTATCAGCGGGAAAAGAGACGCTTGGCTTAGCTGACGAAAAGACCGAAGGCACATCTGAAAAGAAGTCAGATACCACCAAAACAGCTAAACTGAAACTCGATCTTGCTGTAGTCCGACGAAAGCTGACTAAAGCGGAAAAAACACAATCCAAGCTTGAATCACAATTCAAGGAGCTGAAAACAGAGAATCGATCGTTAATGTCTGAACTGGACCAAATGCGGAGCGAGCTGAGTGAGACGAGGTCTCGTGAAGGTACGGTGAGGGCACGAGCGGCTGCACTGGAGTCCGAGCTTGATGCTGCCCAGCAGCAGTTGGAGCAGATGCAAAATGAAGCTGACAATACAAAGGTGGGAAAGCGAACGCCGACCGGCTCTAAAGCTAAGCTGGAATCTGGTCTTGCAGCAACTCAACGTGAATTGGAGAAAATGCGGGATGAGACGAAGAAAACTCAGTCTCAGTTTGAATCGAAACTCAAAGATATGCAAGCAGAAAAAGAATCGTTGCTCTCTGAGCTGGCGACAGTGCGAAAAGATACCGGGGAGATAGCAACTCGAGAAAATGCCCTGACCGAGCAGGTAGCTGCACTTGAAACCGAACTTGCCACAGCACGGCAAGAACTGGCCGACATGCAGAGCCGGGCTGAGTATGTACAAACTCAGCTTAACAAGCAACTTCGAGACCTGAAGGCAGAGAATGAATCCCTGGTCTTTAAGTTGGCGGATGCACGTAAAGAGGCTGGCGACGAGAGATTGCGAGCGGATTCGATGGAGGCACAGATAGCCTCATTGAAATCTGATATCGCTGCTTTTAACCTTGGGTCAGGGAAAACACGCGAAGAAGAGCCAGACATTGATGTTGCCCCAGGCCAGACAGAATCAGAGTCGTCCAATGAAGACCAGACAGAAATCGCGGTAGTACCAATGGAGGTAAAGAGTGAATCTTCAATTGAAACCGATGCTGCCAAACCTAATGGACAGATAAATGCAGGTATTGAAGAGCCTATAGATGAAGATGTTAAAAATGTTGAAGAGCCGGAACCGGAGCCGATTCTTGAGTCTGAGGCCGAGATAGATGCTGAAGTAATAGAGCCTGAGCCGATACCTAAAGTTGAGGTAACAGAACCGTTAGAAGTGATGGCCGAGAAGGTGAAGGCGGCTGATTTCAAAAACGCCTCCGATAAGATACTCTTCACATCAGTCCTTTCTGGTCTTGCCAGTGTAGATATATCTGTTCGTATAGATGCCGCCAGAGCGATAGGCGGTATCGACAACGAATTGTCAGCCAGGATTCTCGTCGCCCATATGGCCGATGAACCGTCGGCGATAGTACGAAGGGAATGCATCAAGGCATTGACAACACTTGAAATGAAAGAAGGACTAAGTGTTGTTGAACGTGCTTTGGCTGATGAGGCAGCTTCTGTCCGTCTGGCTGCAGTATGGGGGCTATATCGTTTAGCTGGTCGTGAGAGTATTCCGGCACTTACACGTTTGCTTTCCGACGATGACATAAGCGTTCGCCGAAGAGCCATTACTTGCATCGGCTGGGTAGGTGGGCAAATCACCAAGGCTGGTAATCATCATTGCCAACAAGTGATTTCCGCTCTTATTCAATGTCTGAACGACCCTGCTGAATCAATTAACAAAGCTACTCTTGATGCCTTACAAGCTGTTACTGGCAAGAAGATGTCAGCGAGTCGCCAGCCAACGGCCGGTCTCATCAAACCCGGCGTTGCCGGGTCGCCTGAGCGTTTAATTGAGCAATGGCAAAAATGGTGGCAGGCTGAGTTGTCAGGATAAAGATGAATATAATAGTATGTGTCAAACAGGTTCCTGATACCCTTGAGGTTAATATTAACAAGGAAACCAATACACTTATTCGCGAAGGCGTGGATAGTGTTATCAATCCTTTTGATTTATATGCTGTCGAAGAGGGTCTGCGTCTTAAGGAGCAGTACGGCGGTATGGTGACAGTTTTATCTATGGGGCCGCCTCAGGTAGTTGATACTTTACGGCAGGCTTTGAGCTTAGGAGCGGATAATGCTGTTTTGCTTAGCGACATCGGTTTTGCAGGTGCCGATACACTTGCTACTTCTTATACATTGGCCAGGGCGGTGAAAAAAATAGGCCACTTCGATTTAGTTATTTGCGGCAGACAAGCCGTCGATGGTGATACGGCACATGTCGGGCCATCGCTGGCGGAGAGGCTGGATATTCCGCACATTAGTTGTGTAATAAAAATACATGAAGTAACCGAAGAATATATGGTCACAGTGCGTTTGACCGAGGAGGGTACGGAAAAAGTAAAGCTTTCACTTCCGGGGCTGATTACAGTCTCCAAAGGGATTAACGAGCCGCGTTTTCCATCATTGAAATGGAAAATAAATGCCGCAAGGTCCGAGATTGAAGTCTGGTCTGCTCAGGATATCAGTGCGGACGAAAACAAAATCGGATTGAAAGGCTCTCCCACAAGAGTTATCAAAATGACCACCCCTCAGCATAACAGACAAGGTCAGGTTCTGGAAGGTTCGACTCAGGAGCAGGTAACGGATTTGATAACCAAACTACGGCAGGCAGAAGTGTTGTAAAGGAGTGCAATATGAGTATACGTGTGATTGCTGAAAAATGCATCGGATGCAAACTTTGTGTTGCTGCGTGTCCTTTGGGTGCCGTTAACGTTACAAAAAAGTTGGCCCGGATTGATATAGCTAAATGTAATTTTTGCGGAGCTTGTGTAGATGCCTGCAAAAAATTTACTGCTATCGAACTGATACGCGACAATGTGCAAACCGTTGACAAAAGCAAATATCGAGGAGTTTGGGTATTTGCTGAGCAGAAAGAGGGCAGGATAGCCAATGTTACCCTTGAACTTCTTGGCGAGGGGAGGAATTTAGCTGACAAACTTAGCGAACCTCTTTGTGTAATGTTGTTAGGGAACCAATTAGGTAGACTCGCCCGTCAGTTAATCTGCTTTGGTGCTGACAAGGTCTATCTGGCCGAGTCCGACCAGTTAGCCGTGTTTATCGAGGACAGCTTCACGGAGGTAATAACAGGACTAATTAGAGAACATAAGCCGAACATTGTTTTGCTTGGCGCAACAGCAGTTGGGCGTTCATTAGCTCCGAGAGTAGCCAGCAGGCTGGAGACCGGATTGACCGCGGACTGTACCGGCCTCGAGATAGACCCGGAAACCAGGAATTTACTGCAGACCAGGCCGGCCTTTGGTGGCAACCTGATGGCTACTATCATCTGCCCAAACCACCGCCCTCAAATGGCGAGTGTTCGTCCGAAAGTTTTCAATCGCCCGCAGCGAGATGAGCTGCGTATCGGGAGAATCGTCAGATATGACTATAAAGACCATAGTCTAACTCAGAGAGCCAAGCTGCTTGCAGTAGTGAAAGAGTCTGCAAAAACAGCCGGCATCGCAGAAGCAGAAATAGTAGTCGCCGGAGGGCTGGGGCTTGGAGATGCCGGGAATTTCGAAATTATCGAAGACCTGGCTCAAGCACTTCGTGGTGGCGTTGGTGCTTCACGTGGGGCCGTAAATGCAGGATGGACCTCTTACGCTCACCAGGTAGGGCAAACGGGCAAGACCGTGCGCCCAAAACTGTATATTGCCTGCGGTATCAGCGGGGCTATTCAGCACCTTGTCGGGATGCAGTATTCAGAGATCATTGTAGCTATCAATAAAGACCCGAAGGCACCGATCTTCAATGTAGCTGATTACAGCATCGTGGGTGATGTCCTTGAAGTAGTTCCAGTCTTAACTGAAGAAATAAAAAAGGTACGGATCGAAGATAAAGAGCCGGTCATGTCGGATAGCGAGCAGGAAAGCGAGCTTGTTCTGAGCAGTTAAGTAACCAGTAGCGTAGCACTTTTTGTAGTGAGAGGATTATTTCTGCTATGTTAAAAGAAACCATAACTAAAAACAAAATCAATTTGCGGAAAGATTGTCTGACGACGACCGAACTTGCAAAACTTTGCGGTGTTTCACGTTTCACTATCATCAATTGGGTAAACCAAGGCAAAATTAGAACAATGAAAACCGTAGGAGGCCATTACAGGATTCCGGTATCCGTGGCAATATCTTTTTATGAAGCTTTCCAAAAAGAAAAGAGCGGCGTCACATCTGAATCATTGTGCCACTGTTGGGAATATCCGCAAAAGACTAATTGTGACAAGGAGTGTAAAAGCTGCCTGCTATATGGAAGTCGGGTCAATTATTGCTTCGTGGTGGTACGCGAATTTGGTAAAGAAGTGATCCACTGTAAGGGGGATTGTTTGAACTGTGATTACTTCGAGGAGTTTTTCAGTTCTTACAGCAAAAGCGAGCAGCTCAACAAGACGCATGAGGCTAAAGGCGTAAAGGTAGCCAAAGACAAGAAAAGCTTTTTGTACAATGTCGTATACGGTGTTGCCCGTGGTGTCCACGAAGTTAAAGAGAAAGTCACAGATATAAAAGAGGTGTTCGGAGGCAGAGGCTCTCGGATCAAACAGATGGAAGATAGCAATGCATAAATGTGAAGTGGTTATTGTAGGAGCAGGGCCGGCGGGAATTGCCTGTGGGTATGTTCTTGCCAAAGCCGGCGTGGATGTTGTCATTCTCGAAAGAGGACAATATCCAGGTGCCAAAAATATGTTTGGCGGGATATTTTTCGCCGACCAGATGAACAAACTGATTCCGCAATTTTACACCGAAGCACCAGTCGAAAGATTTGTAGCTAAAAAGCACTATTCATTACTGATAAATAACTCGGAAGTTTCTTTGAATATAGACTCAGAAGAACATAAAAAGCCGCCTTACAATCATTCATATATCGTCAGGCGTTCTGTATTTGATAAATGGTTTGCTAAAAAGGCGGAAGAACAGGGAGCTACGATTATCTGCGGCACAGCGGCAACGGATTTCGTATGGGACGGCAAAAGAGTTGTCGGCGTAACTGCCGGAACTGCCGATGATGATGACAATGTCTTATTGGCTGATGTTGTTGTCTGTGCTGAGGGTGCCAATTCCATGCTCTCGGAAAAGGCGGGACTTCGTAACAGGTTGTCGATGCGTGCTCGATGTATTTCTGTTAAGGAAGTGATAGAGCTGGGAAAAGACGTAATCAACGAAAGATTTGGCTTAACTGCAAGAGAAGGGGCTGCCTATGAGTATTTTGCCGACGCAACACCCGGCATGTTAGGTGATGGATTTATCTATACCAACATGGATTCATTAAACGTAGGTGTTGGCTTTGTTATCAGTGAGATGTATGGGCGAGAAAATCCTCCCACTCCAAACCAACTGCTGGACAGGTTCAAAAAACATCCCTGCATCCAGCCTTTAGTAATAGGTGGCAAAACATTGGAATACTCGGCCCATATGATTCCAATGGATGGCTATAAGAATCTGCCAAAATTTTATACCAATGGTCTTATGTTGATTGGAGATGCTGCAGGACTTGTAAATAACAGTATATGTCACGAAGGTGTAAATATGGCTATGGCTTCAGGGATAATGGCTGCTGAGACAATATTGGAAAACAGAGGCCAGAAGAGTTACGACGCCAAGGCACTTCGGTCATACGAACAACGTCTGAAGCATTCTTTTGTCCTTGAGAATATGAAAAGCAGCAGGGATTTCATAGATACCCTGCGCACGCACAAAGAGCTGCTCAACAACTATCCATATCTTATGAAAGATGTAATAACAAAGTTTTTCGAGGTGGGTGATGTTCCCAAGAGCACCGTTAAGCGTGATATTATTCGTATGATACGAAGCCGGATGAGTTTTGTTAGGGCGGCAAAAACATTCGCAGCGATGTTGAAGGGTGGAATCTGATATGGTAACAGCAGAAGAAAACAATCAGCTTAGTCTGGATGAAAAGCTTTTTACTGTTCGCAGAAAGCCTCTTAAGACATCACATATCAGCCTCGATGAACATTTGTGTAAAGAGTGTCTCAATCGAATATGCACATACATTTGTCCGGCAGAGGTTTATGTTTGGGATAAAGCTAAAAAGAAAATCGATGTAAGGTTTGAAAACTGCCTTGAATGCGGTGCGTGCCGGGTAGCCTGCGAGGCAATAGAATGGGCAAATCCTGCCTGGGGAGCAGGGATTGCATACAAAAATAGTTAACACAAAAACAAAAAGAGGTTTGGTGACATGGATATATTGACAGGACTTTATGTCATATCTGGTTTTGTGATTGTGCCTTTGGTTATTTACGGCTTATATGCTCGTATCAAGGTCAGACAATTATACGAAAAATATTCGAAGCAGCCGGTTAAAAAAGGAATTACCGGCAGTCGCCTTGCCAGGACGATGCTCAACTCGGTCGGTCTCAATGAGGTTGTTATCGAAGAGGTCGGCGGCACACTCAAGGATCATTACGACCCCCGCCACAAGGTGGTCAGGCTTTCCCGGCGCGTAGCACGAAACTCCTCTATTGCTGCGATAGGAATTGCTGCACACGAGGCGGCACATGCCATACAGGACGGCTTAGATTATCCGCCGGCAAAGTTCAGAAATAATATCGCCCCGATTGTCGAAAAGGCTGGATATTTTATATTGCCGCTTTTATTCTTCGGGATACTGATGTCCAGAGTCGCTCTGGCATCGTTTTTTATAAACATAGCGTTGCTTTTATTCCTTGCCATAGTTGTTTTTTACCTCGTTACTCTGCCGGTAGAGTTGGAAGCCTCAGCCAGAGCGCTGCGATATATCAAAGAGAACAGCGTAGCCGATGAGAAAGAGCTTGAAGGTGTCAAAAAGGTGCTCAAAGCCGCAGCACTTACCTACATTATTGTAACGGCTCTTGCCATAGTGCAGTTCCTGAGTCTGTTGGGGATGAACAGGAGAAGATAAAAAAGTAGATCAAAGTCTGTCATTCCCGCGAAAGCGGGAATCTATTTTGTCAATAAGGTTTGTGGATCCCTGCTTTCACAGGGATGACAATGTAAAAATGAAAGGAGTTATCGTATGACACTCGGACAATTATTACTTTTGGTATTGATCGTTGTGGTATTCTGGCTTGTAAGCAAGTTGAAAAAGCATGACCAAAGAATCGATAAACTGGAAGATAAAGATGACGAATAAGGACAAAGGCCTTGAGTATTGATGAAACCCAGGCTGGTAAAAGTCTGAAGCGGTACTATTGGTTGGCCTTTGTTATCGGTGGAATGGTGGCTGGCTTTGTAGGTTGCCTTGCATATAAATACATAACCAAAGGTAGCCATAGCCTTTTGAGTACTGCTGTTGCAGGCAGCCCAAAGACTGTTGATGAACCGATTGTGCAGACCACCCTGACAATAGCTGAAGCTGTATCGTCGTCGGCTTTTCTCGGAGTAGAGATTATGTCAGTGGATGCTCTTATTGCTGAACAGTTTGGTCTGCCGAAGGCATGCGGTGTTCTTGTAAACAGTGTCGTTGACAATTCGCCTGCTGACAAGGCCGGTCTTCAAAGAAGTGATGTTATTCTCTCGGTGAACAACATTGCCGTAGAGGATGTAGACGGATTCAGAGAAATTATGGCCCAACTGAATCCCGGTGACGAGGCGAGAATCATATATGTAAGAGATGGGCAAAAGGATACAATCTATGCCACACTCGCCAATTTGTCTGCTGCTACGGCAATCGCTGAAGATGGAGATGATCCGGATTGGGGGGTGTCGCTGTCTGTTCTCAACTCAGATTTACGTGCCTCGCTGCGTATCCCGGCCGATATCGATGGGATTGT
>Ga0209986_10002471_pt1 | contig 16896 bp, 13 predicted proteins | sample BlataG_FD_183168 | JGI IMG/M metagenome (GOLD analysis project Ga0209986, IMG submission 183168) | Deep subsurface microbial communities from Black Sea to uncover new lineages of life (NeLLi) - Black_00105 metaG (SPAdes) (version 2) | ecosystem: Environmental > Aquatic > Marine > Oceanic >...
CCAAGAAGACAACCTTCGCCGCCAAGAAGACAACCTTCGCCACCAATGCATTTAACTCCTTCTCCAGTTCCTCTTCCCTCATTACCAAGCGTTAAAAGTTTGGAAAATTTGAACGAAGAGGAAGAAGATGTAGTTATTAAAGATGTGGAAGAAATCGGAGGAGAAGTGGTTATTAATGATGAAGAAGAAAAAGAAGAGGAAGAGAATGACAAAGAAACAGACGAAGATATAAACGATAATGTAGAAGATGTAGAATCAGAAAGTAAAATAGAAGATGTCGTAGAAGATGAAGATATAGAATCAGAAAGTAAAATAGAAGATGTCGTAGAAGATGAAGATATAGAATCAGAAAGTAAAATAGAAGATGTCGTAGAAGATGAAGATATAGAATCAGAAAGTAAAATAGAAGATGTCGTAGAAGATGAAGATATAGAATCAGAAAGTAAAATAGAAGATGTCATAGAAGATGAAGACAATGAGAAAGCTACTGTGGAAGAAATAGAATACAATACTGATTTCCCACCTGAAGAAAAAGGAAAAGATCCTGAAGATAAACCTGAAAGAGTACCCAAGGTTCATAAGAAACGGAAGAAGAAACGTCAGTCTAGAGTTAAAAAGTATAAATCTACAATTCCACCTTTTCTGGGTCCAGTTTTGAACGTTCCTGAAATACCGGATTATGCATCTATGCCTGAAGAAGAACGTAAGCAATGGAGAGAAGAATTTAGGATTAAGTTTGGATTGTTGAGAAAAGGTTTTAGAGATTATTCTATTCCAGATTTGGATCCTGAAGAACCACTAGAAATGATTCATCTGCGATATGAGCGATATATTCGGCATATACATATTTCTGGTGCGGCTGATAGTTATAGAAATTATCTTTTGCTGTACTTTTTGATATTGGAATTCATAGCTACCAAACTTCTAGGTCTTCCAGCTAACGGCTTTACTATGGCACAATTAAATTCTATGTCTCGCTATGAAGACTTACTTATTAAGCTTGGAGAGAAATGGTACGTTCCAGGAGGTTCAGAATGGCCTGTGGAATATAGAATTGTATTTCTATCCCTGTTTAACATGGTACTCTTCATTGCTATGAAATGGTTAGCAAAATATGTCGGTGGCGAAAATGTATCACAGGCACTTATAGATACAATTGTTGGAGGCGTTGTCAATAACAATGGTAATAACATGAGCCCAGATACTGATCCTTCAGCGGCACTAGGATCAGGATTTGATCTAGGATCTTTAATTGGTGGTATTACTAGCATGCTTGGTAATAACAGCAATATGTCATCTACACCTAGCGCCTCTCAAAGTGAAAAAGATAAGGGGGGAAGAAGAAGACGGGGACCAATGTACAGAGAATGATAACAATATAATTATACATCTATCTATAATATAGATGTATAGTATTTTCTAAAGAATTCATCGAAGACCTTAAAGCGGTTCCACCAAATGCCCCTTTACGTAGATTGTATTTTGAGCTTTTAATTTGTTATAATATTTTATAAATAAAGATATTTCTCAACATCAATTTCATCTAAAAAATTTATTAAATCTGATTTATTAAATCGGGAATAGCCAGTTAAACTAAGTTTCCGGGCTAAATAATTAAGTTTTATTCGACCAACCGTTTCCAACATCTCTCTTTTCTTTCTTTCTAAAATTTCTATAGCAATAGGATCTTTACATAAATCCCGCATTCCAGAATAACTACCACAAATTCTCTTTAAATCATCGAAATCTAATCTTTCCAACATCTCTCTTTTCTTTCTTTCTAAAATTTCTATAGCAATAGGATCTTTACATAAATTCTGTATTCCCGTATAACTACCACAAAGTCTCGTTAAATCTTCATAATTTAACTTATCCATCATCTCAAATATAGCATAAGGGGATAAATCCACTGTACCTTCCATTTTATATATATATATATATATAAAATTCAAAAGTAAAGACATATCTAACTTGACCACCTCGATTACCATCAAATTTAATTCTCTATTCCAATCCTTGATTCATTCTTTCCAGAATAGTATCTCTTTCTAACTGTGCCAAAGCAAATAGCCCTGTTAATATTCTGGAAATTCAAGAGTTAGATCCCAATGTTTAGCATGTTGTGATAGATCAACATTTTCAAAAAAGTTGTTAGCCTTATATCTCCGTATTTCCTCCATTTCTCGACGAACAAGCTGAGGCTGTCTTTTGAAATGGATATATTTAATAGCAATTTTCACAAGACTTTCAAAATACTCCCAAATTTCGTTTTCATCTTCTTTTGCAATTACAGGATTTCCATCTGCATCAGTTATTGAAAACATTCTACTGAAGGCATCTATTCGATCACATGGTAATCCGTGAAATATTTCACCTGCATTATCTAAGAAGAAACTACGATCCCGTGCTTTAATTTTTGTCCAGCAATGTTCTTCAAAAGGTATGGGATGTCCATTTTTGCCCAATTTGTTAGACCCTGAAATAAAAGTATTGATGACAGTAACATGATCTAATTTATATAATAAACATACTGTCAGTTTCACAACCTCTGGATTTATAATATTGTGACCCTTTGCATCTACTTCTGTTACAAGATCAAATATAAGTTCGCCTAACCCGACAAGATTGGTATGAAAACGTTCTTCAGGGGACGGTTTACCAGAATCCATTTTTCCTAACCATTTCTTTTCTTTAGCTATTTTTGCATTTGTATAAATGCAAAAATCCTAATAAAGAAGAATTGAAAAGTTATCGTTTTGATAGAAATTTTAAACTTTCATTCAAAAATTAAAGATGTTACCGCAGAAGGTACCACCACCACAGAAAAGGAGGAGCGAAGGGATGTTATCCAAGGATAATTTGGTAGATATCAGTAAAAGACTTAGTTCTCAAACAGTGCGCGAAGGACAGATCGAATTTGAAGCTAAATTTGGTTATTTTACTAACGGTGGGTCGCGATTTGTAAGTAGTGTGCCCTTTAAAAGATTTAATGCTTTAAAACAAAAATTAGCTGGGAAATTGCCAAGTAAACAACAACACATTACAGATTACATTACAGATAGCAGCATTCGAAAACAAGTTATTTCTGAAGAAGGAAAACCAGAAAAGGTTATTTGGCAGCGTAAAGAAAGATTAGAGGATTTTCCTTCTAGAAAGACTCGCAGAAATCAAAGTAAACGTGAGCAAGCAAGAAATAAGCAATTTTATGATTATGGGATTCGCATCTCTATTAGCGCTGAAACTGAAATTGCCCCGATTGTCGATTTTCGTCATAGTTATATTCGAGTGAAAGATCGTACATCTTTCTTCATAGAAGAATTTATACGTATCGATCTGACAACTGTAAAAGCTCATCCTGGAGATGGTCCAAAACACGAGTGTAAAGATAAGGATTCGTATGAAGTTGAAATCGAGTTGTTAAATTGGTATGGTGGAAATCTTGGCAAGAGGATTGTATCATTCAATTTTATGCTAGAAAAGGTATTTCAAAATTTGTATGATACTGTAAATCTCTTTACAGTGAATGAAAAACGTTCATTGGCTTATTTCATTAATAATAAACTTGGAGAAAAGCGTGGATCAGCATTACGTTTTGATATGGTTGCCCAAGCACGTAATCTCAAATATAGAGATATGGTGTGGGGTGGATTAGTCGGTAACGAAATGTCAAAAAATGGTAAAATAGTGCAGAATCGTTATAGTGTTACTCACAAAGCGGATGGAAAACGTAAGTTCTTGGCTGTTGATAAGACAGGAATTTGGTTGATTTTTCCTCCTCATGAATTTAATCTAGTATATCGTTTTACTAGAGAAAATCAAGACAATTCTTTGGATGGGCTCCTATTAGATGGAGAACTTGTACCTAACGATCCACAACATAGGAAATCAATGAATGATGCTCTAAGGATAAATGAAGATGTTGCTGGCATCCATTTCTTTGACGTGCGTGATAGGAAAAAACTGCGTCTTTTTCCTTCAGCCAAGTATTGGTTTCTAGTATTTGATGCATTGATGATTGATGGAAACAAATATGTACAAGATTTACCTCACTCTGAGCGAATGAACCGTGCTTACCAAGCTGTAAACCGACTCGAAGATGTAGCCGATAATGACCGACTTATGATTCATTTCAAAGCTTTCAAACAAATTGCTACACCTGAAGAGTTTTATATAGTAATGCAACGCATGTTTGGCGAAAAGAGTGCTCTTCCATATGCTGAGGATGGGTTTATTTTTATGTCTGAAATGGCAGCATACAATCCCATACGTCGAACTAACCGAGAACTCCTGCGAGAACGCGGCTACAAGCTAAAACTATCCGAACGAAGTCTTGTTAAACAAGCAGATATATGTAAATGGAAACCAATCGAGAGATTAACTATCGATTTCTGTATTGAGAAGAAACGAGATGGCACTATTAAATTATTGGCTATGAAAGGTATGGCTGAATATGTTCCGTTCACGGGTACAAAAAACAATCCTTTTGATGCTAGCACTATGGTAGATGTTGATCATCCCATGCTTAAATATTACCCTACAGGTTCTATCATCGAATTTAAGTGGGATTTTGACCGCCATATGTTTACACCACTTTTACCTCGACCAGACAAACAAAAACCTAATCGTCTTGAAATAGCTATTGATGATTGGAATGATATTCACAATCCTATCACACAGCAGGTACTCACGGGGAAAAATTTTACTCTGATGCGAAAATATCACAGTCGTATTAAGAGACAATTGTTTCAATCTGTATTAAACCGAGGAGCAGAATTTCTCTTGGATATCGGAAGTGGTCGCGGAGGAGACGTGAGTAAATGGCAAGGATTCACCAAAATTGTAGCTGTGGAACCTAATGGTGATCATATTAAAGAATTAGAACGGCGTATCGAGAAAAACGGTCTTACAGACCGTGTTAGAATTGTCCAAGCTGGTGGTGAAGATACTGAGGTGATCACTGCTGCGGTTAAAGAATTTATCGGAACGCGTGTACATATAGTATCTATGATGTTAAGTATGACCTTCTTTTGGAAGAATAAATCTACCCTTCGACGTTTAGTAAACACGGTCACGACGAATCTAGACGATGAAGGGGATATTATATTCATGACCATGGATGGAGATACTGTAGAAGAAGTGTTTGATCCTTTCTTTTACGCCATGAAAACGGGCAAACTCATCTTTCATCAAACTACTGGGGATAGAGGTTATGCCACTTTAGAACTTGAACCCCAAGAAGATGTGAAGATTGGTAATGGTAGAAAAGCCTTGGTATACATTCAAGATTCTATTGTAGGAAAAGTAGAAGTTCAGGAAACGTTAAAACCTAAGGGTAGACAATCTCCCACTGCAGAGGTTCGTTTTATAGGTATACCTATCATTAGATCCCGGAAGCTTAAAGAACAAGTTGAATTCACAGAAATTCCTATTCTTTTCTCTCAGGGGTATCAACCTCCAAAGAAAATTGTACCCCAAGAAGAGTATTTAGTACATCTCACTGATTTTGAAAGTATGTTAAGTGAAACTAGAAGTATTGTTGGTCAATCCGTATATCGTGCTGATCGTGAACCTTTCTTAACCGAAGCTGAGAAAGATTTTAGCTTGATGTATTCGTTTGGATCATATGACGTGACGGGAAGTAATCGATTCTCTTTTGAGCATGCATATTCGGAATGGAAAGTAATTAATGATATCATCCACCATTTTTATGTAAAGTATTCTCAATATGATGGGTATAAATTATTAAGTAGTTTTAGAACATTCCTTAGAGATTTGACCCAAGAAATTGGTGGTGTTTTTGAAGGAGCACCAGATAAGCCCAAATATATTGAGAATCTTGATGCATTTGAAGTAGATTTAAAAGCTTATGGTATATCACCAGAAGATGCTATGGCTATAAGAACTCACGTGGCATTAAAGATCAACGAGCATGTATCAGATCCTTATTTTTGGAAATTTGCTGATGAATATCATGTTCGAGAAATACCCGAAGAAAATGTTATCTATGTAGGTGAAGCATATTTCAAACTCCTTCCAGAAAGAATGGCTTATCTTAAAGATGTACTTAAAAACGACTTTGAAACTAAACGCTTAGGTAAAATTATGTCCATGTTGCTGAAAAATTTTACCAACATGCCACATGGTCTTGATATGTATGAACTGCCGAAACGTTTCGTTCAAAATGTAGCTGAAAAATGGCCCGAGAATTTTATCCTCGAAGCTAATGTAACACCGCTGACTACCCATATGCCTTTGCTAGAAAATGGGTATGCACAACAACAATTTACCTCATATTTCTATCCAGAGGATAAATACTTTGGATCTTTAGGACGAATTGAAGATGTTAAATTGTTTCAGAGTGATGAAGAACGATTTACAACAATTATTTCCTTTAATACTCCCTCTGGCTTCTCAGGGTTAAGTTTACAACAGAGCAAGTTGTTATTAAAAGCGTTAGCAGAAACATCTTCAGATAATTTCTTACGTGTGATTTACTTCATAGAAAAACGTGATGCTGAAGATGGCTTTGCTCGAGATATTGAAGCCTCTAATTATCTCGTTTACGATACGGATATAATGCTTAGAATACCATACCGTGTATATATTCTAGAATCTTCCCATAATCCTTCTGAAACATATGAAGAACTCTTTGAAGATTTAGAAATCGCAGACATAGAACAGCTGCTTACTAAAGAAGATAAACTTTTAGAACGATTACCTAGGGAAGCTTCTCTTCAGACAGAATTCCAATACTTTCCACGCGATGATGAAAAGGAATGTACAAATGTCCAATTGTTTTTGGATTATATATACAGATACACAGATTACGAAGACTATGTAAAAGATTTAGAAGCGTTTGAAGAACAGGAAACTAAGGATATAAGCTGCCTGAGTGAGAGAGATCTCATTATAGCAGCAGGATATCTAGAACCCCTACGAGCTCTTACTTTTGCAGCTTATCATGATCTACATGAGGTTATAGAGGAAGAATTAGGGGAGTATAAAGGACCAAAAGATAAATTACAATTCTCGTTTATGACTGCTATCAAATATGGGAATCTACAAGCAGTAAAAGTCTTTATGAAAGATAAACGCATTGATCCTTCACGTGAAGCTAGTGAGGCTATAATAAGAGCTAGCTCTTATGGTCATATTGATATCGTTAAACTATTACTAAAAGACGGGCGAGCAGATCCAGGAGCGATAAATAATGCAGCGATAGAATATGCCAGTAAAAATGGGCACACTGATGTAGTAAGACTTCTACTTGAAGACCCAAGAGTGAATCCAAGAAATAATGCATTAATATATGCAATAGAATTTGGACGTCCAGAAATAGTACAGATACTATTAGAGGATGGAAGGATAGATCCTCGAGATAGAGACTTTAAGGCCATGCGCGAAGCAGCTAAAGAACATCCATATCATGGATATAACGTAGACATTGTCAAAATGTTACTAGCGGATCCAAGAGTTGATCCAACACAACAGGGAGGTGGCGCCTACGAACCACCATTATATTATGTCAAAGACTCTGGAATTGAAATAGCTAGATTATTACTTGAAGATGAAAGAGTTCGAAACGATAAGATCACACTTAAAAATATCTACGAAAAAATTAAGGATAAGGAAAGTCAAAAAGCTGTTGCGGATATTATTCAGAAAATTATACTCTCCTAAGAACCTTATATATTTATACCCTAAATATATCAAGTCTATATTCCCATGTTAAAAACTTTCATGATGTTAAAAAAACAATGATGCATTGCGATCCAGATATAGGAATAGCTAGAGATCTGAATTGGGAAAAACATGGCTTCGAAGATTTCAAAATGGTAGCTATTGATACCATTGGCGACGGCAATTGTTATTTTCATGCTTTAGCCCATGCAATTTATGTACCCTATCGAACCCAATCCTTAAATGGGAAAACTGTAAGTAGAAGAACTATTGTACGCAATTTGAGAGATGGGCTAGCTAAACGTTTAGGAGAACCTGTAAATCCTCTATATCCGACTGGACCGTCGTTTTATAACAAATTAAGTCGAGGCAAATTGTACGAATTTGGTAAGGATGTACCTGAATATTCCTTTGAAGAAATGAAAAAGCGACTTAGATCAAGTAATGCTATAGGTTATGAATATAATGAGTTCATTTCAGATCAACTCGGTAAAGACATCTACATTTTAGACTCTGAAAAAGAAGATGTCTACATTATAGGTGATGATGATGATCTATATTACAAAAATCGTCCTTCTGTGGTATTGTTATATCTTCCAGGTCATTATGAATTGGTTGGTATTAAAGATAAAATGGGTAAGATACAAACCTATTTTTCAACAACAAATCCTTTTGTCCAATTTTTACAAGCAAGAATGACTGAAGCAAGGCTTAAAAATTAACCAATATCTCACTATCTATGTGAGAGAGTAAAAGTGCTAAAGTTATTAAGGATACCTGGAGCCCTTATTCGGTCTCTGAAAATATGAATATTTGTTAGTATAACAAATATTTTAGCTGGAAAGTTAATATTTGCCATTTTATCATTAACTTTTTCCACTAACACCGCTTAAAAATGATTTTCTCTTCTATATTAATAAGCTAAAATTATGGAACCTTTCCTTCGTTGTATACAAAATCCGGAACATTCTATATGTACCTATAACTCCCCAATACTTGATAGGACTATACAAGAAAGAAGAGAATCTGAAGTACGAAAAGCCGTCAGAGATTTCGCAACTGCTGCTGGTACACTAGAATGTTTTTCTTCCATGTTTTTAGATTATCATGGATCTCAAGAACACTATAAATGTGTTTATACTAAAGAAAAGCGTCCCAACACCTAATAATCTTGAGATTTAACAATGTATATTTTATTATCACTAACTTGTAAACATCTACAAGTTAGAGTTAAATATGTGCTCCGACTCTGGAAAATATCATCTACTTGATCGTGAATTCTCTAAGCGAACCCGGAAAGATAAGAGAGGTTTTCGCAGTTCTGGTAAGTAATGTTATGTTATCAAAAAATTGATTTTTACGTGATGTTATTGATTGATAATATCATGGCGATGTGCAGTATTGATATTTCCGACAAAGTACCTTTTTTGCATTTATGCGAACTTTTTGAACGTATGAGTGTATCCAAGAGTGCTAAATCAAGGAAAGTTCTCTTACATAAGCTTGTAGATCAATATGTTGGTCTAACTAAAAACTATTATCCTATATTAAGATTAATGGCCCCAGAAGCTGATCTTAAGCGGGTGTATAGTATCCGAGAGAAAACATTGGCAACAATTATCTTGGAAACCTATAGTATTGCCGAGAAGAGCGAAGATGGTAAGCGATTGCTAAAATGGAAAGAAGGTGAAGGCAATCTACCTGCTATCATCTATAGTTTAGCATTAGCTCGCTCTACAGCAAAGTCGAGATGGACTATCCAAGATGTGAATACATTTTTGGATGAATTAGCGTTGAATAAAGGCATGGATAGTAAAAAGCGCGTTTTTAGGCAAGTTGTTTCCAAACTTCATGCACGCGAAGTGAAATGGCTGTGTAAAATCATTCTCAAGAAATTAAGATACGGCACTTCTTTGCCAGTCTTACTTGAAGCTTTTTGTCCCAGAAGCTCAGAGTTGTTTGCCTTTCAAGCAGATTTGCAGCATGTATGCAAAGCTATTGAAGACCCAACATTTAACATTGAGGAGGCAATGGAATTGAAATTGTTTATACCTTTTCAACCCATGCTATCCTCGCGGCGCAAACCGCTGGATATTCCCAATACTATGGATCCACCTTACTTTGTAGAAACTAAATACGATGGTGAGCGTGTCCTAATTCATATTCAAAAGAAGAAAACTAGGATCTTCTCTAGGTATCTGCAAGATTCCACATCGTTATACAGCAATCTCATCCGAGAAGTCAGACGTTCTCTAAATAAGACAGTTAAAAGCTGTATTTTGGACGGAGAACTCTTAGTATGGGATGAAGAAAAACACGCCATTGAACCCTTTGGAGGAGCTCGAGCTGTTGCAACTGCGGGGATTAAGGAAGATAGCAAACACTTTTTCCTTAAAATATTCGATGTATTACATTATAACAGCAACAATCTTCTAGACCACGCATTATACGAGCGTAAGGAGATATTGCACAACATCATCACGGAAATTCCTACGCATGTAGAAATCGTCAAACATATCGAATGCAATAAGATCGAAGAAGTTGTGTACTTGTTCCGAAAAGCTGCTGCTGCAAAAGAAGAAGGAGTTGTAGTTAAAAATCCACGAAGTCCTTATCTTCCTAATGTTCGAAATAACAAGGCTTGGGTGAAGCTCAAGCCTGACTTTGTGTCTAATATCGCTTCTGATTTAGACGTATTGATATTGGGAGGCTATTATGGAGAAGGAGTAAAAGCGGGCGGGAAGTTATACAGTTATCTTGTTGGTGTACAAAACAACGATGGTACAGAATACTATCCCGTAGGAAAAGTGGCTACAGGAATTAGTGAAAGAGAACGAGATTATCTTTTGGAAGAACTCGAAGACGATTGGGTTGCTGAATGCCCCGTGAATGTAATCCCGGGTTCAGATGTTCCTGACATGTGGATTGATCCTGAAGATTCACGAGTGTTGGAAGTTCGGGCAATGCAAATCATTCCTTGTGATAAGAGACTTGTAGGTGTAACTTTTCGCTGTCCACGCATTGAAAAAATACGTTATGACAAAGATCCTGAAGGTATTATCACGCTTGAAAGGTTGCAGAATCTTATCCGTGAAGCACCAGAAATGAAAGAGAGCGGTATGAGGTCCAAACCTTCTCCGCCTCGCAGGGCAAAAGTCTATACTCCTTTAACGCTACCCACAGATACATCTCGCGTTGAAACGATTTCTGATCTTTTTCAAGGCAAGGTGTTTTATATTTGTGGACATGCGTGGGAAAAGGACAAACGTAAAGAGTTGGAGACGATAATTCATAAATATGGTGGTATCTTCCATCAAAACTACGGACCTCAAGTTACACATATCGTTGCTGAAAAGTCTACAGTTCAACTCAAGCGACTTATAGAGGAAGCTGCACGAAGATGTCAACTCACAAAGAAATCTATAGATTATGAGAAGCTTAGAGTCTGTGATCTTAAGGTTCATTTAAAAGAAAGAAGACTCAAGACGACAGGTCGAAAACTGGATTTGATCGAACGTTTACAACACTATGATACGTCAGTAAAACCATTATATGTTGTGAAAGTAGATTGGTTGACGCAAAGCATCGAACAAGAAACATGTTTGGAAGTAAAAGAAGACAACTGTTGGTGAAATAAATCTAATAATTATACTTATTTATATTAAATAAGTATTTGCTTATAAACGTGCCTTTTCAAAACCCGAAGCTATAATATCACGTAAAGAAATAAGTTTCAACGCCAAAGCTATATTCCCTGTAATTTTGATTTTTCCTTTCAAAAAAGCTAGTTGTGGATTTATTTCTTCTTTTAGTAGTTCTTGCAAAGTAGATATATCTAAACGTATAGTCAAATCTGGGGAAGCATTTTTAATATCCACATTCTTAGCATCTACAATACATCTAACAGATCTTTCTTCACTAATATCCACATTCCACTCCAAAACAGCATCAAATCCATTTCTCAACTCTTCTATAAGAGAAAGAATTTCTGCAGATTGTGGGAACTCTACACTTATTTTATTTACCATACCATTTAGATATTCCTTACTAGACACACGGTATAGTCGCATACATTCTTCCGTACTCTCTAAAATCCACGTTTCTTTTCCTAAAAATTGGAATCTGCAAGTTTCGTTTTTCTGTAGAAATCTACGTGGATCTATTGAAGCAATGATATTTAATAGAGTCATCTGGAAAACAAGTGCGAGTATTTCAAATTTTTATTCTTGACTTCATCTTTTATACGTAGACATATTGAACTAACAAAGAATTAAGTTTATAAACCTATGTTATACAGAATAGCAAGTCCATGGAGAATTTCAACCCTACAACAACGAGTATGTTATTCGCAAGTTATCTCATTATACATAATCAAGAAGACTCTGGAGATCTATATTTCTAATAGGTATAAGAAATATAATATATTTCTTATTATATTTACGGTTGAAGGTTGCTATAAACAACATAATAATGTCTTGATTAATTCCAAATGGACGTCACCGTTGAAGATCAAGATATGTATGATGCTATTCAGCTGAGTTTGTTTGATTATAATACACAAAAACTAGAAAATTATCACAAAAGAAGTCTTCAACAGAAACTTGAAGATATGGAAAAATTATTTACACAACCATTATGGATTATTGAAGATAGAATTCTTATGAATCATGAGGATAGAGCTAAGTACCTTATGACTATGCGACAAGAAGCTAGACGTGATTTTGAAAAGAATATTGTTTCACAAGAATCCAAGAAAATATATCAAGTTCCAGAATAATTTGTATGCTAGCATACAAATTAATATTATTCGAGTTTTATGTCTTTGATGTATAGGATAAGTTTTCCATAACATCCGATAGGACTAACAATCTTTAGTGGATTACCTTCTTCTAAGAAGAATTTGATTACACCAGTCGGAGAAAGATTGTTGAATTTTGTCATAGCACGAATCGTTTTACCATTTACACGTACTCTACAAATTTCTCCAGGCATAGCTATGTTTAGTTTAGGCTTGGAAGATATACCATTTTTACTTCCAAAAGAGTATTTATTACTTGTCGCCATCAATGGTCGCATATCATGTATTTTACCATAGGTTTCTACACCACGCACTGCTCCCGATTCTACTCCTTGGAACATAATACCTTCTTCAAAGCCAATAACATTGGTAAATGTACATTTTAATGACGAGAAATCAGCACATATCTTAGAAAATTCTGTTGAAGCGGACCGTGCATTGGGTGTCTTTCTTTCATATTTGATATCTGCAAAGTCGTTTACTTCCACTTCTATGATAGACACGATTCTCAACCCAAGTCCGTTATCTGATTTTGATCCCGCATGAATTACTTGAATATAAATTTTAGGATTCTCTTCTTTCTTAGTATAAAGCTTGATTGCATCCTTCTTTCCAACCATTTTTGTAGCTTTCTGCATTTCTAATGTAATAAAACCACAAGCTAATGCCTCTATAAGTTCACCATCATCGTTATAAGCATTATATTGGTATTCCGTTAGATCATCAGTTTTAATTTTACAGTCTGCAAGAATAGTATCTGATGCATCTGCTTCTTTAATAGAAATTCCATCAGGAGTAAAAATTAGATTGGCACGCGTGCAAGTTTGACGAAAGAAACCAAGCACGTTACGGAAGGAGTATCCGTCTGTGAAATAAGCAACAATCAAAGGTGGGTCTTCATGCGTTGTTCTGTGCATTATTTTACATCGTGATAGATTACTTTTATAGAGATCGCCTCTATAAAAATATTTGTGTTTATGTGTCTTTTTTCTTGGATCGACTTAGTGACAACAGGAAAAATAAAAATCCGAAAATTACTATCACTACCACAGCAGATACAGATATTAATATAATGAATTGCCTATTATTATCATCAGTAGATTTAACACAAATACCACTCGTACAAATCTCTTTTCCGGGACAATCCAGATTACTGTTACATCCTGTAGTGCCAGTACGTGAAACACACTTACCATCTACACATCTTTCGTTATCAGGGCAGCCTTTATCTCCTGTACATCCCACAGGAGTGGTTCCAGTACATCCCATAGATCCACCTACAACACTAAGAACGGCTTGTGAAGCGTTTTGTCGCTTAACAACACTGTAAATGCTAGTAGTAGGATTAATAGTAGGTATCCCACAAAATTCTACGGCTTTAAATGGTATTTGACAATCGGTAAAATTAAAACACCTCAAATCAGATTCTTGAGGTTTGTTACGACATACAGAAAAATTTAATCTTGGTACATTATCTCCTACACCAATATTATACGAGGCATCAATTTGCAACGTTACATCTGATCTACAACAATTATTAATACATGATGCAGATCCGCGAATAAGTACCGTTTCGCAAATGTCAATTGTATTGGGGGGTGGAGAAACCCATCCTACCGTAAATGGTGGAGGAAGCCATGGCGGTCCGTCCCTTAATGTAATTTCTTCACTTACTTCATCAGATGATTCATTAATTTTTAGATTGATATCTGTATTCTTACTTACAAGATGAAGTTTCTTATCTGTATTATTAATGATGTAAATGTCGATAATAGACCATTGCCACTGACAGTTTTTCTTTGGATCATTACCTCCTGGAAATTTTTGTATTGGGCATATACAATTATCAAGATTTTTAGAACAGAAAAGTATTTGTCCAGATGAAGGAATACAAGTTCCAGCATTTCCCGCACCTCCGTATTCCACCCCATTTCCATATTCCCCTTTTGCACATATACCTTCGCTAGTAGCCGGTTCACAATCTTTAAAAAATCCTTTAGGAAATGGCGCTATTTTATTTGATTCTAGCATTTATATTCAAATGGTAAAATCTAATAATCTCTTGGATATTTCAACAATCTCTTAAATTTTCAAAGTGGTTTTGAAAATGTTAATACATTTCCTTCTGATTACTATTGTAGTTTTAGTTTTTATCTTATATCCATATTTATACACGCCATCTAGTAAGAACGAGTATGAGTATCATCTCCCCAGAAAGAAAGACATAATCCAAGAAAAACAGCAAGAATTGGAGAAAATGGTATTAATTGTCGTGAATCATATACAATTACATCGTGCTTTTTCAGCTATCGAAAGTTCATCAAAAACAGCATCTCTTCCATTTATTTTACCTTCTTATTCTCTCATTGCATCTGAAACGGCAACATATATAGAGGAACCATCCATCATCTATATGGTATTTTGCGACGAAGGTGGTAATCTCTACGAAGATAATACTCTAAGATACGTGATGTTACGTGCAATTGCGCAGATTATGACTAAAAATGAGTGGAATGCAGTTCAAGAAGTGGAAGATGTATTAATAAATACAGCAATTAAATTGGATTATTATAATCCCGACTTACTAGACGAAACCTATCCATGTAGATTTTAATTTTCTGTTTCAAATAAATGATTTTTTATCTACATCTTTTCAGCCGAAAAGTATTTTACATAAACTTTAACTAAAAGAAACATGGTTGTTTCAGGATATGTGGCACTAAAACTTCAAAATTTAAAACTGCTCTACTATGCGGACTGGACAAACACACGACGAAAGTACTATTTGTCTCGATTAGCAAGTAATACTATTTCCGATTTAAGACGCATTTTTAATGGACGAACTACAGTACTCCTTGTGAATCAACATAAAATGTTAGATGTATTGGAAAGTGTGTTAGGTCCTTTAAATACATCTAAATGCATTGATGTTAAAAATACTGGGACGGCTTCAAAGGTGCTTGCTGATTTTATGCTTGAACACAAGAAAAAGAAAAGCTATTACAATTATCAACGTGATCATTGGTTATCGATCATTTCAGTAATCAACATTTATCTAATGTTGAATAGTGAGGTGTCCAAGTCAAAAATTCTCAAAATCATTGAACGTGAATTGGCAAAATATAATCGAGATATAACATCTCAAGTATTACTTCAAAAATTTATAAATATGGGTTTGTACAACATCAAATCTGTGTATATTCCTCGTGGTGAAGAATTTTACAAAGAAGAGATAATATCATTCCCAGATAATAGAATAGATCTGACTTTAGGGTGAAAAAGAAACACTTTAGAGGATTGGATTCGTTCTTCTGGTTGCTTTAGACCAGAAATTAATTGTTCTTTCGAGAGAACAATTAATCCTCTCGTTTCATCTCCGGGCATATTTCTTTCTTTGAACTCTTGCATCTTTTTAGTAAAAGGAAAATCGTTACTATACTGAACAAAGAATAATACACCCTTTTCCGTTTCATGATATCCTGTTTCACCAACAATATATGGCGCTTTAATTAGGTTTCCCCTCTTTATTGTTCCCATAATCCCAAAAGTTTCTTCCTGAAATTCACGGAGAGCTATTCCGTAAACATCTTTGTCAAAATCTTCCCTAGTACCACCAAAATCAGAAATACTCGCAATGCCTTCATCCAATCCAAAGATAAAAAGCACTGTTTTTTCGTTTTTCATATAAGGAATAACGCCAGCCCTTCGGATAGTTTTGTCTTGCAGTTCATACGGCAATTGGGGTTCGTTTACTATCGAGTGAGATACGAGACTTTCGTCTATAGAAGATACGGTATTCATAATAAAGTATACAAGTGATTTAATTATTCCAAACCGAATATACTCAATCATTTTTTCTACTATGAATAGCTAATTTGTAGTAACTTTAATTCCAATATCTCTCTAAAAAATATTGGTGCTGAAAAAGTAAGGAATGGCTGATGTGAAAAAACTTGTGGATCCAAAATCATTTGGTCCGGGAGCGTGGTTAATAATCCATATTTTGGCTTATAACGCGAAAAGGGACGAAGCGAAACGAGATTTTGAAGCTGCAATGCATAAAATTTGTTCTGGATTAAAATGTAAAAACTGTAAAGTTCATTGTGGGGAATATTTGAAAAATCACCCTATACAAGATTATTGGCACGTCAAAAATAAGAATGGTGTGGATATAGGGATGTTTAAATGGTCTTGGACTTTTCATAATGCAGTAAACCAGCGTTTAGGTAAAGAAATTATGGATTTCGACACTGCATATCATCTCTATTCAGAAGATTCAGATATGGTATGTACCAAAGACTGTGGAGGTGAATCTCATTCACCCAGACTGCCAAGACACGGTGATAGTCATACGCATCAATCCCATCATGCGCATCAATCCCATCATGCGCATCAATCCCATCATGCGCATCAATCCC
>Ga0209986_10002472_pt1 | contig 16894 bp, 13 predicted proteins | sample BlataG_FD_183168 | JGI IMG/M metagenome (GOLD analysis project Ga0209986, IMG submission 183168) | Deep subsurface microbial communities from Black Sea to uncover new lineages of life (NeLLi) - Black_00105 metaG (SPAdes) (version 2) | ecosystem: Environmental > Aquatic > Marine > Oceanic >...
AACCTTCTTGAATCCGAATACCTTTCCTATAGCTAGCCAGTTAGGCAAACTGATGCCTGGACCGGTGAGTAATAAAGCTAGAGCTGGGCCTTTGCCCATTCCCAGACTCATCAGGGTATCCACAAATGGGGCTTCAGTCATGGTGGCAAAGTAAGTTACCGCACCAATCATGGTAGCAAGGAAAGATTGTCTTAGCCCTGCTCCACCCAACCAGGTCTCAATCCATTCTTGCGGGAGGACAGCACCGATAATCCCAACGATGAAAACTCCCACTAGTAACAGCGGGAAAATTAGACGCACAAACCACCATGTCTCCTGGAGCCAAGCCTTGATCCTGTCTCTATCGATAGCTCTCCAAGCGTAGGCAGTTACCACCACCAGCCCTATTGCCCAGACCACCACCTTTTGCCAGTATGGCCCGTGAATTACTAGGTAGTTTGGTGCCAGCAGCCACCCCACCAGAAGGAACAACAGGACCAGGTCCTTTCTGCTCATCAGCTGCCCACCACTCGCCTTGATGGTGGAAATGCGGTTTTTCTCCTCCCGGTAAAAGGCATAAGCCATAACAGAACCAACGACGAAGGACATAAGCAAGGCACCTATCAGCCTGGCCACAACCATCTGTGAGCCAAGAATTGAGCCGGTATAGACCAGAGCCAGGATGTTAGCTGCTGGAGCAACCCAGAGGAGGATGAAAGCGGCGCCGATACCGGCACCGCCGTAGTAAATGCCGCTGGCCACCGGGATGACAGTGCAAGAACACGCAGCGATAAAGAAGCTACCACCACCAGCAATGCTAAAAGATTTGACCTTGCTGGCAGCGCTGCCCAGATAACCAATAATTGCCTCCCGGGAAACAAAGGATACTATTGCTCCAGCTAAAAGGAATGCCGGGACAAGACAGGTGAGCACATGCAAAGCGATGTACTCTTTAAGGGCAATCAGTCCAGCCAGTAAAAGTTGCTCAGCCATTCAATTTCGTCAAAGTGTAAGCATCTATGCACATACCTAGATATAATTTCCAAAAAAATTATTTGTCTATTGCTCTCAGCCCAACTCGTTCAGCGTGACTTAATTTCTTTCTATCCTGCGAAATAATCTCGTCATTAACGAGGGAACTGCGGAGCATCTCAGTTAGAGACGCAGCATGGCTATTCATTGTTTGCTTGTCGATAGAATAAACAATCCATAGCCCATCTCTCCTTGACTTAACGAAGCCAGCGTTCTCCAGTATACCGAGATTGCGTGAGGCACGGGACTGGGAGATGTCCAGCGCTTGCATTACCTCACAAACGCAGCACTCTCTTTCCAGAAGGACTTTCAAAATCCTGATCCTGGTCTCATCGGAGATTGCCTTAGCTGTTTTAATAAGGTTCTTCATGACCAAATTATGTGACTATATGTGCATATATGCATTTAACCTAGCATTCTATCCCTGTAATCTTGTGTTTGTCAAGACGATTGTTGGTTTGAAGATGCTTGGCGTGGTTTAGTTTCGACTCTCTCGCCAGGTCCAGTAGTCAGCAAGTTTTTTGATGGAACCTGCTGCTATTCTGGGGTCTCTATAAACGGGTATCTTTGCCTTTATAAAGTCGTCGAAGATATTCAAGGCAATCTCTTCCACGGCTGTGGCTAGTCTTCTTCCTCTAATGTTACCTTTATTTCGTCTCCGATTTCTATGTTGAGGAAGTCAGCGGCGCTTCCGTCTTTTAGCGCTATTTCCAGGTAGCCACTGCTGCCGATGATAGCCATCAAGTCTTCGCCTTCAGCATAGTAATCAGTTATACCCTGGATGAGACGCCCGGCTACCTCGATAGGGATGTCTTTGCCTGGCAGGTCAGACTTTTTGATGTTGGTAATCAAGTTGCCGAAGTGGTCAACATATAAAACAGTCCCTGTTAGCTTACTTTGATAGTCAACAAGCGGCTTCAGGATGGGAAAAACGTGAAGGGAGGTTATTTTCTCCCCCAGTTCATAGGGTGATATGTCGAGGGTCAGTGTGGCGGCGACGGGGGCGAAGATATCCCTTCCATGGAATGTGGTGCTAGTCGGATGTCTCCAGAAGCGCGGCTCGGTAATGGCTACAACTTCGAAACCCTTTCCCAGGGTCACTAAGTCCTGGTCTGGAGAATATTGAGCCACTGAACCTTTAGCTGAGGACAATTCATCGATTACATAGCTGAGGATACCGTTGTCTGGGGCAACAAATAAAGCTGAAGGCGTCTTCAGGATTACTCCGCGTCGCTCACTACCCACGCCAGGGTCAACAACAGCTACGTGGACGGTTTTCCTGGGAAAATAGCGATAGGTGTAACCAAGGATGAAAGCGGCCTGGTAAACATTCTGGGGCTCGACAGAGTGAGTAATGTCAACGATGTTAACTTCAGGATTGGTACTCAAGATCACGCCCTTCATAGCGGCAACATAAGCATCATCGGCACCAAAGTCGGTGGTTAAGGTTATTACTGAGTTCACGTTAAGATTAAATTATGCAGAAGCCCTAACAATCAATACTGCCAGGACAATGAACATAGTAACTAAAATGATAGTAAGGTTAAGCAGGGTTTTTTCCACTCCTCGCCGTGAACGGTAAACAGAGTCAGCTTGTCCAAAAATACCCCCGAGGCCACCACCATGTAGTTGAAAAAAAACAGTGACAATTAAAGCTATGGCTAATAACAGTTGGGCAACACAAAGATAAGCAGGCAATTTATCCTCCTCCTAACTGTTGCATAAGGATTTTCGTTACCACTGATGGGTTAGCTGCTCCCCTGGTCGCTTTCATTACCTGTCCAGTAAGAAAAGTCAAAGCTTGTTGTTTGCCAACTTTATAGTCTGCCACCGCTCTGGCATTATTAGCAAGTACCTGCTCCACTATTGTTGTTAGCTCGGTGACATCGCTGATTTGACTTAGTTTCCTTTCAGCCACAATGTCGCTGGCTTTCTTCCCAGTATAAAACATTTCTTCAAACACTGCTTTAGCAACAGGGCCACTGATAGTCCCTTTATCCACTAAATCGAGCATTTCTACTAGAAGGCTTGGGCTTACCCTGGTATTTTCAATATCACTGTTGGTAGCATTAAGCAACCGACTGAAATCGCCTAACAGCCAATTGCTCACCATTTTTGCCTTGTTGAGGCTTGTTAGCTTCAAGCACTCTTCGAAGTAATCGGCCATTGCCTTGGAACCTGTTAAGATATTAGCATCATATAGAGGCAAACCGTATTGCGCCATGACCCGCTCTTTTCTAGCTTCGGGTAATTCAGGTAATTTTGCTTTAATTTCCTCTATCCACGCTCTCTCGAAAAACAAGGGGGGCAGGTCAGGCTCAGGGAAATAGCGATAATCATCAGCATATTCCTTACTTCTTTGGCTAACGGTAACACCTTTCTCATCCAGCCAGCCTCTTGTTTCCTGGACCAGCTTGCCTCCTTTATCAAGGACCTCTCTTTGTCTTTCTGACTCATATTGTAAGGCTTGATAGACTGCCTTAAAGCTGTTCATGTTCTTAACCTCAACCTTGGACAGCAATTCTTTGCTGCCTGACGGGCGAATACTTATATTTGCATCGCATCGGAAGCTACCATCCTCCATATTGCCGGTAGATACTCCCAAATAGCGGAGGATAGTGCGTAATTTGATAAGGTAATCTCGTGCCTCTTCAGCAGAGCTGATTTCGGGCTCGCTGACAGTCTCCATTAGTGGAACTCCAGAGCGATTAACATCTACCAGGCTGTAATTCTCCCTATGCAACAATTTAGCCACATCCTCCTCAAGGTGGACTCGGGTGATATTGATTCTTTTCTGGTCTCCATTGCTGTTAATAGCCAGCCAACCCTGTATCCCGATAGGGGCGTCATATTGGGAGATTTGATAGTTTTTCATCATGTCAGGGTAAAAGTAATTCTTGCGGTCAAATTTGCTATATTCAGGAATGGTGCATTTTAGAGCCAGGGCGGTCATTATGGTGTATTCCACCGCTTTCTTATTGATAACCGGGAGCGTGCCGGGCATGCCCAGACAGATAGGACAAACATGAGTGTTGGGTGGAGCATCAACATAATCGGTGCTGCAGGAGCAGAACATCTTGCTCCTGGTTAATAGCTGAACATGGACCTCCAGGCCAATGACTGTCTCGTAATCCATAAAGCTGGTGTAGTATAACAACCTATCTGGTTGGTAGCAAATAATCCGTCCCTCATTAAAAATCAAACATAAAAAGTCAATCCGTTGGCTAACGGAACAACTCAAAAAGCAAAAATACTTTCATTCTTGAACTTTGCTCTGTCATTTTGCATTTTCATTTTTGCCTTTTCACTTTCCCCGGGATTGCCACGCTTCCCCCTTCGCTACGCTCGGGGTTTCAGCTCACCGTAATGACGATACATTGTTATCGCCTTTTTGATATGGACATAGGAAGTAGTGAGAAATAAAATAAGTATTATGGAGCGAGTTATCGAGCTACTGGAGAAGGAGTATGGCAAGCGGGAATGGCATCCTGACGGGAAGCCGCTTGCTGGCCTGGTGCGGACCATACTTTCTCAGAATACCTCGGATGTGAATTCAAGCCGTGCTTTTAATGCCCTGATGTCCACCTTTGGTAGCTGGGAGGTTATCGCCTCTGCTCCTGTACAGGAAATTGCCTATGCTATCAAGGTGGGTGGCTTATCTAGAATTAAGGCGGTGAGGATAAAGCAGATACTCAATAAAATCGAGGAAGAGCACAGTTGCATTAGCCTTGATTTCCTTAAATCTCTAAGTGCATCTGAGGCTAAGGATTATTTGATGCGGTTGCCCGGAGTAGGAGAAAAGACGGCTAACTGCGTGTTGCTTTTTTCGCTGGGCAATCCCTGCCTGCCGGTGGACACTCATGTTTTTCGGGTAGCTAAACGCCTGGGGCTGATTGGCGCTAAAGTATCGATAGAGAAGGCGCACTACCTGCTGCAACAGCAGGTCCCACCATCAAAGGTTTATCAGTTTCATATCCACATGATAGAGCATGGCAGGAAGGTATGCCATGCTAGAAATCCGCAATGTGATAGCTGTATATTGAGGAATGATTGCCCCAGTTCGTCCGCCCATTAAAGGTAAGTGGTATAATCTTTGCCATGGCACAGATACTGCAGAGTAAGAATCTAGCCACCAAATTCCAGATATTGATGGAAATAGCAGCAAGTCAATCGAACATACAGCAGAAAAATATCGCTGAAAAGTTGAATATCACCCCGCAGGCAGTCTCTGAATATGTTAAAGAGTTGATAAGCGATGACTGGCTTGCCTCTCAAGGTCGCTCTAGATATAAGGTGACCAAGGAAGGTGTGGACTGGATTTTGCAAATGGCGCGGCAGTTGCAAAGCTACTGCTCATTTGTGAACAAGGTAGTGAGCGATATATCGGTTTCTACGGCAATAGCTGCTGATAATTTATCCAGTGGTCAACCAGTTTCATTATATATGAAGGACGGCTTGTTATTTGCCTCCAGTGCGCTAAGTAAAGGAGAGGCAAGGGGGATAGCTGTGCTCGATGCCACGAAGGGCGAGGATGTAGGTATCTCTCAAATAGAAGGGGTAATAGAACTGGAGATGGGCGAGGTAATTGTTTGCAAGGTACCAGATGTGCGGGAAGGAGGGTCACGGAACGTTGATTTTGCCCGACTAAAGGAGGAGCTGGATAAGGGCAGGTTAGTCGGGGCGATTGGTAATGAGGCTCTGGTTACCCTAAAAAGTATCGGTAGAAAGCCAGATTATCGCTATGGAGTCAAGGAGGCGATGGTGGAGGCAGCATCCTGTGGGCAATCATTCCTGGTGGTTTCTACTGATGATGCAGCTTCAGAGATAGTTCGAAGACTGGAAGAGGAGAATCTGAAATATAAAATTGTTGATCTGGCACAGAATAAGGGGCCCGTGAGAAGTTAAAAGTCAAAAGTCAAAATGCAAAATGACAAAGCAAAAACGAGAAAGCAGTCAGTAGTCAGCGGCTAGCCAATGGCTGAAGGCTGAAAGCTGATAGCTACTAAATTGAACTTTGAATTTAGATATTAGGATTTGTTTAGGATTTAGTGCTTTGAGTTTAGGATTTAGCTTGTAGATTGCTTCGTCGCTGATACTCCTCGCAATGACAGGGGGGGGGTGTGCCTGGCAATGACAGTGGGGAGGTATGTCATTGCGCGCTTTTTATCATTGTCATTGCGAGCCGAAGGCGTGGCAATCCCTGTAAAACAAAATTCTAAATCCGAGATACCAGACATTATCAAATGCCCAAAGCAAAAGGTAGATATGAGATGCTGTGGAGAGGGACTATGCTTTCTTCCTTGACCTGATGACCAGGGCCGAAGCTATTATGGCTACTCCGACAACGATGCCAATAATGAGCCACCAGTTTATTTCTGCCTTTTCAACTGTGGTAATAGTGAAAACACCGTCTGAAACATCTTCCTCGGTATTAACCCCGTCTGTCGCTCTTACTCTCACGAGATAATTTTGTCCCTCTTCCAACGCCACAGTATTCAGTTCATATTCATTGCCCGTTATGTCGATATCAATTGGAAGCCATGTTTCTGCGCCATTCTTGCTTATCGCTAAAGAATAAGTTAAAAGGTCTCCATCCTTATCGCTTGCTTGCCATTTTATCTTATATGTTTTCCCCTTCTCCCAAACCTCGCCACCGTTGGGACAAAGCACTTCAACCTCGGGTGCGTTTGGAGAAACTTCTCTGCTTGCCAGAACACCGCCATTTTTATCCTGCAACTCTATTCTATTCGTTCCTTCCTCCCATTCGACTACACAAGCAAAACCGGCTTTGTCCAGTTCTACCGGTTCAGAAGCAGGCTGGTTAGGAGTTTCATAAAAAGCCGCATAAAATCCTGATTTACTCAAAGTTTCATCATTTGAATCAAGAAGTACAATGTAATATTCTCCTTCTTCCCCTGGTTCTATATCCAATGTTACATCGGAGAGTCTGATAAACGAGTCTAAAATAACAGTATTGTTTCTATAAATTTCTCCGCTTACCAATAAGCCTGCTGGGTCATCGGAACTGGTCAGCTCGTCAATCATATTTAAATAACCATCGTTAAACGAACCGCCTTCATCCCTTCCGACAGGGTTTAACCTCATCCAGCAGTGAGGAGCATAGTCGGAGAAATCCATAATATAGCAACCGTGCAACCATGCCTCAGTGGCGTTTGTGGGATACCTCTGCCAGGCATTGACCCACACCCCTTCATCAGCTCGACATTGGTTGCAGTCCGCCGGAGAGTCCGGGTCTCCGCAGCCATAGCAATCCGGAGCACCCATAAGCACATGGTTTACTTCGTGGGCAAGGTTATGAATATTATCAGTGTTATTGCCTATCAGGACGCCTTTTATATCCCACCCGGAATAATCATACATACAGGTCCCTCCGCAGCATCCACAGGTGACGCCGATCGCCCAGTCGTAGTCGCTTCTGACCATCCGGTAGATTCTCCTGAGGAATCCTCCCCGCTCTTCCTCCGTCGTATCATAGGTTATATCGGGGTTGGGCATTATGGAAAACGATAGCTTATTATCAGCTATTGGATATGTTCCAACCAAGTAATCGAAATTATTCTTAAAAGCCTGATAGACACTATCAAAGCTCGGTGTACAGGTAGGGTCTCCTTCACCACCAATAACTCGAAAAACGGCAAAACTGTAACTCCTTGTTGTGACAACTTCATAGTCAGGAGAGCCCATTCTGTTGTTTCCTTCATTTGTTTCTCCAACTTCATTGTTGGGGTCTATCTCCACAGTGAAACTCACTCTATCCGCAATTGGTCGTGGCACTACTCTTGTATCTGGCCAGAAAACCCCTCCTCTTTCAGCACCGGGTATTACTCCTGCGTATGTTACTCCAACAGGACTGTGCGCACCAAAACCCATCCTCGTCTCCCATTCTGGAATTATCGGAAGAATAACTTCATAATTTCTTGCTCTGGCAGGAATTTTTATTGGACCCCAAATCTCTGGATAGCTCCAGTCAGGAGGCATTGTAAAGTTTACACCACCGGCACTTGGCCACTTATACCACTGCGTATCGGGCAATATCAGCCCAAATTTTGTCTCGATGGGGTAATAAAATGTTGAGTTAACTCTAACTCTGAAAGCGGTGTTTTTACCTTTAACCAGAGGTGCTCCATAGATAACCTGCACAGGTTCTATTGAAACAATTTCTAAATCTCCTTCTGGTGTGTAAGTTTTGTGATAACTGTTGCTTACACTGTTACCTGCTCCGTCGCAAACTGAAACATGAAAGTCCAAGCTGATTTTGGTGAATTCGGGATAACCGGCACAAAACCCACTGAAGTTGACAACACAAGGGGAGCCATTACACTCTTGAGATATATTAAAGAAGGTTGTACGGTCAGGATTGGGATAGTCAAGTATTAGTAAAGGACCACTCTCATCTGAAATGAATCCGATGGCTGTTAAGTTCCCATTAACCTTTATTCGTTGAATTCCGCTTGCATCAAAGGCTCTTATCTCTACAAATTCTCGTGGGGTACCCCAACAACTACTCAGATCCAAGCCATGTAAATTTTCTGGATAACTTACTTCAGTTATTGCTGGAGCTAGTCGCTCCAGTGGTCTGAAGGTGAAATCATACTCTTCCTGGCTCGTGCCGTTCATCGTGATGAAATTGGCTTTGCTCGGAGTCCATGTCCCCTGCCATTCACATTCGTCTTCAAAGGGTTGAAAAACAGGTCGTATTAGATAAGTACCATTACAGGAAACTGGCGCTCGATACTCCATAGGCCCGGGCATTCCATACCTTTCCTCTCCTGCCCAGAGCCGCGTGACATTTTCATACCAAACCGCACCATCTGGTTTGCATGTAATCATTGGCTCTGTGCATAAAAATGGAGGGTCAGGAGAACAGCCTCCGCCAATCATTTCAGCCTCACATATCTGAACCTTTAGTGTTCCTGAGTAGTAAGTGAAATCATATAACCTGCCAGAAATATAACAGGGTAATACTAGCTCTACTGGCGGAGGTTTCCATTCTACACCGGTTACATTTATCGTTTTTTCATCGGAAACCCCTTTATTGTCTTCAGTGTCGTAAGCCTCGGCACTGTAAGTCAGAGTCCCTCTGGGATAAGGACCTCCAACATATATGCATTGCCAGAAATTATCCTTCCAGAAGTATTCCGGCGGTTCACACTCAAAAACAGCAGTTTCATTTACGTAGATTACGATCTTGGTCACATTTGTGTTGTCTGTTGCAACTACAGTAAATGTTACATTGGACACGAGGCTTACGTTAGCAGGTGAATGGACAATCATAACTACTGGCAGAGTAGTATCCTTTTCGGGAGGTTCGATTTTTTGTTCTAAACAGTTATTTTGTTCATTCTCTTCATCTATGTTTTGCTCCCAGTCAGCGCAAACCTTTACGATATGTTGAGTTGGCGTCATCTGCCACTGGTAATCAAAGCATCGCTCCAGTTCCTGGCCAGAGGCCAAGGGTGTAGTAACAAGGTCCTCTGCCACCCGCTCCCCATCAATGAACAGGACATTATAGAAGCTTACCGGGGCGACAGCACCACCGACGCTGCCCTCACCGATGTTCTTTATGCTGTAGCAGAGCTGGCTATCACTGCTCCACACATCAGTTATCTTCAGGTCAGGGAGAGCAGGTGGAGCCTCGACGTCTATTTTCGCCTCAGCCCAGGCTGCCCAGTCCTGCCCCGAGCCTTGTCCGGCGTTGACATACAGTATGAAATATCCCGTCCTGCCAGATAACGAACTCAGGCTCTTAGTTGTCGAATCAAGCTTGCCATCATAAGTTGCCTGAAGGCTTAGAATTGTCTGTCTACTCTGGCCTTCTTCAAACTGAACCTTAAAGGTAACGCCATCAGTCTCTGTAGCCCCTTTGAGAAATCCCACGGTAACTTTAAGCTCTGCCCCTGAAGGGATGGTCAATTGGGGGTATCTGCCCATAATCCAGCCATTGCTTACCCATTGAGGGTGCGTTTCCAGGACTTTTGCCCACGTGCTACTATCCTCAAGCTGCCGATTGTTTCTGTAGCAGGCAAAGCCCCTGCTATCACTATCACTCCCCGGGAATGGCAAGCTGCCTGCTCCACTTCCCCAGGATGCTGTGGAAGCTTGGGTTATAAAGTCATAGAAGACGCTATCAGCAGAAACAGTTTTATCATCTACATTTGTGTTGAAGAGAAACGTCGTGCCTAAAAGGGATGTAATGAGGGTGATAATCATAAGAGCCAGCAGAGTTTTTCTTCGGTTGAGATGATTGTGTGCTGTAGAAATTCTTAGCAGTTTCATCCCTTTCCCTGGAGATTTGCTACTCCTATTATCCCACCCAGAGAGTGTGAAGGACATAATACCACATAGTCTGTAAAGGGTGTACAGGTGAATCTAGATTTCATCCAGTCCGCGCTATTGTAAGATAAAGCATAGCATTTACTTCACAGTGGCAGAATAAACAATCTCCGGTTGAGGTATTGACAGTTCATTACAGGATTGTTTACACTATTGTAATCAAGTATACTTGTCTATAATAAAGTAACCTTGTTTAAGAAGTGAAAGGAGGGCTCGAAATGGCTGATATCAAAAAGAGGATTGGTGCTTTTCTTGCCAGTTTATTGCTAATTTTTGCGGTTATATTGACTGTTTTGCCTATACCCATAGTTGCATATTCTAATTATCCTTTATCGTGCAGCGATACTGAAATAGCCAGTGCTTTAGATTACTTGTGTAACAGCCAGACAACTCAAGGTGACATCGGAGGTTTTGCTACCTCAGCGTGGGCGACTATGGCAATAGCTGCTGTTGGAGAAGACCCTCATGATTGGAAGGCGGGAGGTGATTCTATTGTCGATTATCTCGCTGCTAATGCGGGGGATGCCACTTCAGTTACCGATTATGCCAGGATGACTCTAGCTATAGTTGCTGCCGATGAAGACCCAACGAGCTTTGGTGGCAGAGACTTTGTAAATCTGTTGAAAGGGCAATACAACAGTGGTCAAATTGGTGACACGTCCCTGCTCAATGACGATTTCTGGGGTGTGATGGGGCTTATCTCCGCTGGGGAAAGCGCAAGCTCGGAGATTATCGCTAATTCAGTGGCTTTTATTAAGAGTAATCAGAACGATGATGACGGCTGGAGTTGGGGTGTAGGGCAAGATAGCGATGTCGATGATACTGCCTGCGCTGTGATGGCTTTGATTGCTGCCGGGGAAAGCTCAGGCTCGAATGCTATCACAAATGGCCTAAATTATATTAAATCCCAGCAGGCGGATAATGGCGGCTTTCTTTCCTGGGGAGCAACTAACCCGTCCACCGATTCCTGGGCAATTGACGCCATTGTAGCTACGGGACAGAATCCGACGAGCAGTTACTGGACAAAGAATAATAATACCCCTATCGATGACTTGCTTGGCTTTCAGAACCCCGATGGCTCCTTCCCTGATTGGCAAGGCAACCCTTCTCCCTGGATTACTGCTTATGCCATACCAGCTCTTTTAGGCAAGCCATACCCTGTCGAGGTTCTTCAGCCTCAGGCCCCCGGTTCAGTTTATGTTAGAGTTGAAGGACAATCCAGCACTATCTGGAGTGGGAATGTAACAGTTTCTGAATCAACTATTACAGATGACGAAGGCAACCCGCATTATCTGTCTGATCCCACTGCCTTAGGAGCTCTGGATGAAGCTTCTCAAATTGGTAACTTTACTTACACAGTGCATTATTACGAAGGACTAGGTCTATGCATTTGGTCCATAAGTGAAGAGGGGGATTGGACAAGTGGTCCGTGGTGGCAGTATAGGGTGGATGATTACCCTGCTGAGGTCGGGGCAAATAGCTTTGTATTGAATGTAACTAGCACACCTGCCCCTCCACACTATGAGATACTCTTCTATTCCAGCACCACTTTTAGCGAAACTCCGTTGAAAATAGCGCTAAATAAAACAGAGGTGGATGTGGGTGAAGAATTCGCTGTCACAGTAAATGCCTATAATGATACCACCCACAATTGGTTACCTTGTGCCAATGCTACTGTTCATGCTGATGAAGACTATGTTACTGGTTCTGACGGGACGGTAGATATTTCTATAAGTAGAGACGGGAGCTTTAAAGTCTTTGCTGAAAAGAGTGGCTATATAAGAAGTGACAAGGTTTTGGTCAAGGTAGGAACAGGAGAAGGTACACAGGCTCAGGTTAGCCTGAATGCCAACGTAGTACCGGCAATCTCTATCAAAATTTCGCCCCTGAGCATTGATTTTGGCAATTTAGTACCGGGGCATACCAGTAATGCTCATACTCTGAGTATTGAAAACAAGGGGGGTATGCCAATCAAGGTTACAGCTCAGGTAACCGATCAGGCGCAAGGTTTGTTTGTCACCGGGCTAAAGTTGGATGATAGCTCCTGGGAATCATTTGATACCATAGTCGATGTTAACGATTGGGAGGAAATGCGGGCTAAATTAGTTGTGCCCCTAAACTATGCTGGTGTGGGGCAAAAGGCAGGGGCTCTGATCTTCTGGGCAGAGGAAACAAGTTAGCATGCAAGGCAGATGGCTGCTCACTGCTTTTTGTCTGGTGATTGCCGTCATGCTTTTGTTTCCTGTTTCACTGTTAGCAGCAGGGGTGGGAATTGCTCCGAGGGAGCTAGAATTCAATGCTTACCCTGGGAGTTCAGCCAATGAAACTCTCTATGTGATCAACACTGGAGATAACGAGGCGGAATATAGAGTCTACTCAGAGGAGAAGTATAAAAATTGGTTCGACATCGCACCGAACGAATTTACCTTAACTCCGAATGAGGTTAAAGAAGTGCAGATAACCGTCTCTCCTCCCTTGCTTTCGGTTGGTGACCATGCAGTTTACATCTATGTAGCTGCCACAAATCCATCTCCACAGCTTGGTATGGGAGCGGGGATCAAGGTGCCCGTTCACCTTCATATCGCTAGCTGGCCGTTGTATGTGGCGATTGGCATGGTTGCCTTACTTGTAGGTTTAGCAGCGTTTCTGGTCTGGAGAAGAAATAGAGCTTATTGATATTATGTTGTTGGGAGCAAAGCAAAACAACCTCTTAAAACTTGTTGTAATTGCGGTTATTGTTGCTTGCCTGCTTGCCATTCCGTTAAGCGGCTGCCAGTCAACGCCATCAGGGCAAATTGAAGTAAGGGTAATCGTTAGCCAGGACTTCAACAGCACGCTAATACTGGATAAATTGGTGACATTGGGTGATGGTTCCACTGCTATGGATGCCTTGCAACAGGTGGCAACCGTGGAAATGAAGTATGGAGGAGGGTTTGTGCAGGCGATAAACGGCGTCCGCTCTCAGTATCCAGGAACAAATAAGGATTGGTTCTATTATGTTAATGAGGTATCCCCAAATGTCGGAGCTGCTGCCTACATACTCCATGATGGTGATGTAGTGTATTGGGACTTCCATGAATGGTAAGCTACAAATATAGTGACAAAGGCACGGTCATCCACAGGCTTAATCCGTGGTGTAAGTTAGCCTGGATTGCCGCCGTTTTTGTCCTTGCTCTGCTGTTCGATAGTCCCGTTTATCTTCTTCTACTTTCTTTATCCACGTTACCGGTAATTTTGGCAGCTAAGATATGGAAAGAATGGCTTTCGGTGATGAGGTTCGCCTTCTTTTTATGCTTATTAATCATAGTCATCAATGCATTGGTAAGCAATCAAGGTTCTCACGTCCTGTACCAATTCCCCGTTGCCCTTCCCATAGTCGGTGCCCCTCGAATAACCCTGGAGGGGATACTCTGGGGGATAGGGAATAGCTTGAGATTGCTGGCGATAATCTCCGCTTTCACTGTGCTTATGTTTGCCATTCATCCTGATGACCTTATGTTGGCTATGGTGAAGGCGAAATTACCTTATAAATCAGTTATGGTGACAAGCTTATCCACTAAATTTGTTCCTGCTTTGATTGATGATGCTCAGTGTATTGCTGATGCTAAGAAGAGCAGGGGATTGGAGCTCGATAGGGGAGGGCGTATCCAAAGAGTTAAAAGCTATGCCTCTATTGCTATTCCACTGTTATCTAACTCTCTGGATCGTGCTGTCCAGGTGGCTGAAGCAATGGAGGCAAGGGCGTTTGGCTCGGGGGAAAAGAGGACTTTTTATAAGGAGTTGAAACTAAGTAAAATTGACATAACTATTTTATCGTTCGTTTTTCCCTCTATTGCCTTTGGGGTATTCTTGCGCTGTTTAGGGCAAGGAGGATACCAGTATTATCCCGTTGTCGAAGCTGTCAGCCTTACCGCTTCAGAATGGGCTATGTTATTTGTTTTACTACTCCTGGTTAATGCTATGCCTATCCTTGCTTTACTAAAAAGGAAGGTGTCTCTTGATTAGCATAAGGAATCTAACCTTTTACTATAGCGGCGGTGATAAGCCGTCTCTTCGCGATATCAACCTTGAAATCGAGGATGGTGAGTTTGTGTTGCTTACCGGTCCCTCTGGAGGGGGAAAGTCGAGCCTGTGTCGCTGTCTAAACGGGTTAATACCTCATTTCTACGGTGGGAAGATAACCGGCAAGGTGGAGGTTAATGGTCTTGATGTAACCAAGCATTCCACCAGGGAACTGGCTACCATGGTGGGGATGGTATTTCAAGACCCCGAAAACCAGTTGGTGGCTATGGATGTGGATAGCGAACTTGCTTTTGGATTGGAAAATCTCGCTTTTGCCAAGGAGGTGATCGCTAGGAGGATAGAGGAGGCGCTGGATACAGTAGGTATTGTCAATTTACGGCATCGAGCAACAAGTGAACTTTCCGGCGGGGAGAAGCAGAGAGTGGCGATAGCCTCTGTGCTGGCGCTTTACCCTGATATCCTGGTATTGGATGAGCCTACCTCGGAATTAGACCCCAAGGGTGCTGAAGATGTCCTTAATGTAGTGGAACGGCTAAATGATGAGCTGGGCATCACTGTGATATTGGTGGAACACAGATTGGATAGGGTGGTGGCGCACTCCGACAGGGTTATTGTGCTGGAGAATGGCATGATTATCGCTGACGGAGGTCCAAGGTCAATTCTCAGCGATGGAAGGGTTTCCCAAAGTGGCGTTGGGATACCTCCCATAATTAAGCTTGCTCAGGCTGTGAAGAGCAGAGGAATGTCATTGCGAGTGAAGCGAAGCAACCTCATTGATGATACTCCACTGACGGTCAAGGAAGGCAGAATAGCGTTAGCTAAGACTCTTCGTCATTCTAAGCCCTGCGCCTCTCGGCATTCTGAGCTCTTTTCCCCTGTCATTGCGAGTGAAACGAAACAATCTCATCTTAAGCCTCTAATTGAGGTGAAGAACTTATGGCATGTCTATCCTGATGGCTTCGTTGCCGTAAAGGGCATAAATTTGAAGGTGTGCCCCGGGGAATTTGTCGCCATTATGGGACGAAATGCCTCAGGGAAGACCACGTTGGTCAAGCACTTCAATGGCTTGCTTAAACCGACAAAGGGCGATGTTATTCTTGATGACATCAATACTAAGGAAGCGACTGTGGCTGAGTTATCTAGAAAAGTGGGCTATGTTTTTCAAAATCCCAACGACCATTTATTTTGCGACACGGTGGAAGAGGAGCTTACTTTCACCTTGAATAACCTGGAAGTCAAGGGTGGAGAAGCTAAGCCATTGATTAATCAAACGCTGGAAAGATTTGATCTGATGCAATATAGATACCAATATCCCCGCTTCTTGAGTGGTGGAGAGAAACAAAGAGTGGCTTTGGCTTCTATCCTGGTAGCTCAGCCCCAGGTAATTATTCTTGATGAGCCTACCAGGGGGATGGAATACCGGCTAAAGGCTGAGTTAATGCGATTCCTGGACCAATATCGAATAGATGGCAGAGCGGTAATTCTGGTGACCCAGGATGTGGAGATGGTAGCTGAGTTTAGCGATAGAGTGGTATTGCTCAGCGAGGGAAAAATCGTGGTGGACGGTCCCAAGCGGGAAGTGCTATCACGAGCGTTGTTATTCTCGCCCCAGATAAACCGTCTGGCACAGGCTCTTAAAAGTTATGGTGTCCCTGACAATATATTGACTGCTGACGAGATGATTGAGGCATTAGCATGAATAAAAGATATTTCCCTCTGGCATTGATGATATTTCTTGGCGTGGGTCTTTCTATTTGCTTTGTGTTAATGCCTTCGTTAAATACCCTGGTGAACTGGGCGTTAATGGCAACCCTGCTTGCTATCCTGGTCATACTGGCCTTTTTCTTCAGTTTTGAGTCAGTTACCCAGAGCTCCAAAGAGATAGCTTTGATTTCCATGTTAGCCACTATGTCGGCGGTGTTGAGAATTCCTTTTGGTGCCATTCCCAACTTTCAGCCATGCACCTTTTTGATAATTTGCGCTGGATATGTCTTTGGTCCTGTATCTGGCTTTATGGTGGGGGCGATGACGCCGCTCATCTCCAATTTCTTTTTAGGGCAGGGTCCCTGGACGCTATACCAGATGCTTGCCTGGGGGTTGATAGGGTGTGGTGCTGGCTATCTGGGGCGATTCATGCGTCGTTCCACTCCAGAGTATGTCATTGCGGTGAGCCAGAGCCCTGAGCGTAGCGAAGGGACAACGGAGCAATCTCGTAGCACTCAGGGAAGCTTCCGTGAAGCAATCCCGTTAACTGGAAAATGGCTGGTAAGCTTTGGCGTTATCTCTGCCTTTATCTTTGGACTTATAATGAATATCTATTTCTGGCTCTACTTTGCTGGCCCTCTGACGCTTAGCACTCTGCTCTTCGCCGAGCTCAGCAGCTTCTGGTTTGATGTTTCCCACGCTGTGGGGAACGCTATCTTCCTGGGACTGTTTGGCACCAGGACCATAGCCATAATGGAAAGATATAAGAAGCGATTCACCTGGGCCTATCAGGCTGAATAAC
>Ga0209986_10002474_pt1 | contig 16890 bp, 16 predicted proteins | sample BlataG_FD_183168 | JGI IMG/M metagenome (GOLD analysis project Ga0209986, IMG submission 183168) | Deep subsurface microbial communities from Black Sea to uncover new lineages of life (NeLLi) - Black_00105 metaG (SPAdes) (version 2) | ecosystem: Environmental > Aquatic > Marine > Oceanic >...
AAAATTATAATGGGAGTGTGGAAATTGTAATCATGAATGGTGGGCAACACCTCATAATATTAAAAATGGGCATTGGTGTAAAATTTGTGGCATTCAAAACATGATAAAAAATCGTTATTTGAATTCATAAAAAAAAGATTTGTATTTATAGAATTTCCCCCCTTTCTGCTTATTTTCATCAATTTATAATTTTATTAAAATCACCAAGGTTATCTTTATTTATAATTGTTATCTTTAAAAGCATATTAAGATTAATTGAAATCGGACTATCCATATTTTAAATCACGATTGAGTGATGTATTTGGGAGAGAATTTACTAACTAAATTCCTTAAATTAATGTCAAAAGATATAACCGAGTCTGATTTAGAATTAATTCAATTAGGAAATACCTTAGGACTTAATTTAATCTCGTTCGCGGAACTTCGTTCATCTCAGGAAGATAATTTTGTAGATCGAATGAGAGAAAAAGCTTTGATAAAATTAACTAAACATGGAGATAATGTTCTAGTTAATACTGACACATTTTATGCGGGTAGCATTGATTTTATGGTGTATGATGGGCCCGAAGGTAAGAAATTTTTTCTTCTCGAAACAAATGGAGGTTCTAATCGAGGTTTATCTATACTTACTAACAAACAACAAGATATAATGTACAATGGGTACTTTCAAGCAATTAGTCAAGCAATAGAAAAATCTAAAGGAAATAATGAAAAAGTATTAGTGCTAGTAGGCGTCCCCGTAAACGACGCTTTAATCCATGAAAAAGTAATTATGGTTGAATATTTTAGGAAAAAAATTAAATCCATGGGATATTCACTTAAGATTTTTAATTCTGATAATTATTCTAAGGAATATAAGGCAGAAATTGTGTTTTTAATAGCGGATTATAAAGAATTAGATCAAACATTAACATTTTCTAATGGATGGATTAAATATCTAGGTGAAAAAGTTAATGTTTTGATTGGAGATGGTATAGCGAGACGTCTAAACGACGAGGAATTTGCTTATCAAATTAAAAAAGATTTTCGCAGAATAAATACAATAATTGTAAATCCAATTTTCAAAATTACTGATAATAAATCTCTCACATATTTAGCAAGTTTTTACAATAAAAACCTCCTTGAAAAGTTTAATTTGAAATATCTATTTTTCACAAAAGTTAATGATGAGAAGGAATTAAGCCAAAAAATAAATTATTTAATAAAAAATTACAATAAATCTTTTATCATTAAACCTATGGGAGGCTCTGGCGGAGCAGGAGTAATCCCAATCTTAAAGAATGAAAAACCTCAAAGAATTAAGCACATTATAGAAGAAAGTAAAAGAGAGTTCTTTGCAAAATTTATGAAAAATCGTAATCCATATCCTTATACAATTCAAGAGATGGCTGACTTTAATACTATCATGTGGAAGGGTGAAAAACATACCTATGATATAAGACTCTATTTAGCCCAAAAAGAAGGCCTTATAATTCCAGTTGGGGGTCTATCAAGAATTGCTAGAGGCGTATATAAAGGCTCTTTAAAGAAAGAAGAATTTGTAGTAAATTTATCTGGTTTCGATGGTCAAATTGAAGTTGAGCGAGGTATTGGATTCTCACAGAAAAATAGTAAACTATTAAATTTGTCTATAGATGATTTTGTTAATATGTCTTGCATTGGATGTACCTTATTCGCTAAGATATGTAAAAATTACCAACAGTTAATTAATTTCTCAGATTGGGATAAAATTATTGGTTAGAACAAGCATATATCTTTAAATATCCTAAATATAATGAAAACTTTCAGAAGATATTGGCCTTTTCTTAAAACCTATTGGCTTTTCAGAAATGTTAGTGGAAGCAGCTAATAACACTTATTATTTTATACTATTAAAAGCTCTTTCTCATTGAGCCTTTTCTCACTTAAACAATCCTTATGATAATAAAAAGTCTTATTACCGTAAAATTTCCCGTTTATTAAATTTCCTAAAGTTATTTTGAAGTGTGAATTTAACTTTTGAAGTTTAATTTCTTCTCTACAAATAGGACAAATCATTAAAATTCAATATATATATTTTAAATTAAATTAAAAATGAAATATTTAAAGTTAACAATTTTAAAATTCTAACTTAAGATTGAGTTAAGAGTTAAAAAATTTTAGAGAAGCTGCGACTAAGACTAATTCGTTTTTCTTTTGAGTGTGACCACCCTTATTTAAAACTAATGTATTTTCTTCTGAAAGATCTAACAGTTTAACATTCTCCTTGAAATTCTTAAATTTTATAATTTTATCATTTCTAGCATGAATAAGAAATATTCTCTTAGAATAATTACGCCATATATCTTCTGATAATAAGCATTTAGATTTCTCGATTACAATGTATGGAGATAATTTTTCATTTTCTTCTTTATTGGGGAACAATTTTACTCCCTTTAAAAAATAGCTAAGCATTACTATAGGATTATATTTAGGTAAGTTTTGTTTGTAATAAGATATTGAAGAAATGGCAATTATTTTTTCAATATGAATATTTAAAAACCCTCCACATAGAACAGTTATAGCTCCGATGCTAAATCCAACGGAAAAGAATTTTTTGTTCTTAAGCTGGTCATGATCCTTAACCCATTCAATTATTTTTCTGTAATCATCTATTCTCTTTAAAAATTGACTCCTCCTTCCTACCTTTTTAGACTCTCCAATGCCACGTGCATCATACGCTAAGATTGTATATCCTTGGTAAGCTAACGGTAAATAATAGTATTGTAGAGTTTCTTTTGTGTCTGAAAAACCATGGCAGACAACAACAATAGTATTTTTGGATTTAACAATTTCTTGATCGTTTGAACATATTAAACTAGCTACAATACACCTACTTTTTCCTTTTTTGCTTTTGCTAACTTCGATTTTAATTTTAGAAGTTATTAAACTCCCAAATTTAATAGGAGCCCATCTATCGAAGTACAAATCCCTAAAGCTCCAATATATTTCAAATGGTGTGTAAATGATTAAAAAAGTTGTTGTTGATAATATCAAACACGTTTCAAAAGGATTACCCCACGAGGCATTTACGTTCCAGATATATGCACTAAAAATAATTCCAATAATGATTATAATAATGCGTTTTTGATTCTTTGAAAGCATTAGTTATCCCTAAAGTTAGTTTATAAGGCTGAATACGATAAGATTTGAATAAAAAAATAAAAGGAAATTAGTATTTTATGGCTTATTGGGCTTTGGGCAGCCGTGATCATGAGCAATTTTACAACCTGGTATGCTCTTTAAACCAGGACATGGATCGCATTTCACTTTTCTTAACATTTTTACAACATCGTCAACTTCCAATCCGAGCTCCTCTTCTTCTGTTTCGTCCGCTAACATATCATCTTTAATTTCATTTAGATTGTAATCAATATCATCTTCTAAATTATCTTGCTCATCATATAAATCAATAATCTCATCTCCATCCTCATCCCTTTTTCCTTCGGGAACATCTTCAGGTTCGGTTTCTGCTGGTACTTTCTTTTTTTTAGCCATTGATTTCACGATTAATTTTAGTTATTTTTTTAATATTAATATAAAATAAAATTAATTCAATAAAATTTAGATTTTATTATTTTATCTTCGAATAGTGAAAAAATTTTTCAATTCGTACTTGGTGTTAAAACCTAAAATGATTAGTAGTGAATATTTTAATGCCTTAATTGTCTAAGGTTAAAAGATAATAAATTTTATTGAAGTGAATTGTTAATGTAGAGAACAAAAGAATTTAAATAAAACACTTATTCTACTTAAAATAAATAATAGATATGTAAAAAACAAAAAAAATATTAAATTATATTCTTAAAGATAAAATGGGCAATTGGGGACGCTTTGAAGAAAAAGAATCTCAATGGATAATATTTTCCGTAGAGAATCCTTATGAAGGTCATGGGTTAACTTTAGCTCCAATAGGAGGTTTAGGAGGATACTTATTTGCAGGAGGTAAATATATCGAAGCGTTGGGTACAGAAGAAGACGACAAATATGGGTTTTTGAATTGTCTAAATGGTTTGAGAACTTTAAACAATGGTAAGCTTATTGGCGAACCTGATTTAGGGCACCTGATACATCGAATAAGTTTGGAAACAAAAATTCAAATCATTAATAAATTTTTATAAATTTATTTTTCAGAATTAAAAAAAAAAATTAAATTTTGGTTAAATATTCTAATTATTGTTGATTTCTATCTGGCTTTTGTTGTTTTTCCAATTCCATCAGTTTATCATGTTTTTCGTTGTGTAAAACAAGAATTTCTTTTTGAACTTTTGCTAAATACTCTCCCTTTAATGGATAAAGTTGCAGAATTAAAACCTCAATAAACAATGCAATGGCTGGAATTAACCCCATAAAAGCTCTAATTGCAAAATCAACTTCAGCCGGATTGGTTTGGGTTTGAATCTCCCCCAATGCATTTCTGGGAACGAAGTGAGCTAAAGTCAACAAAACAGCTGGAAGAGCAAGTGCAACGCTCTGTGCGGGTTTAGTAATAAAAGCGTTCATGCCAAAATAAACTGCTTCTCTTCTGACTCCCGTTTTTAACTCATCTTCGTCGATCACTTGAGCGAACATTACATTAGTCAGAACTAATGGCCCTACAAGCCCAATACCTGCAAGAACAAAGGCAAAATATATTATTGTAACCGGAATAAATGTTAAAAGCAGTAAACCCGTAGCTCCTATTGTCAATAATATTTGATCAGCCCTTACAACTCCAAATTTTACAATCAATTTTGGGGTTATCCATACTCCTAATATAAGCGGAACGAATACAGCTACAAGCAATAGGATAGTAGATGATTGCGTTACATAATCAGCCAAGTAAAACATCGAACCAATAATCAGCGATTGCATAAATACGCTCATAAAATTGGCTGAAACAAGAACAATAAACGATTTGCTTTTAAAAGTATATTTTATAGCATCTTTAATTTTGAGAGGCTCATCTACTTTTGCAAATTCTGGACGTTCTTTAAACTTAAATGTAGTATATAAAATAAAGAGAGTTCCAACGATTCCAACTGCTATCATGGCCATTTGTAGAGGAAATATTCCTTGTTCTTTTCGGAAGAAGTCTGGAATTAGGAATCCTAAAATCATCCCTACTAGACTAAAAAATGAGGCAAATACAGATAATTTATTTCTTTCTTGTTCATCTTCAGTTATCTCCGGAGGAAGCGCTGAATATATTAGGAACACGATAGTATAGCCAGCATCATACAGGAATGTTGTTACTAGCATCCACCAAAAAACAAATATTTTGTCAGGACTAATCGGGGCAAACCAAACAAGAATAAAAAATAAACCAAGAAACGGCGCTGTATAACGCATGAATGGAATTCTTCTTCCTTTTTTTGATTTTGACCGATCAGAGTAGAAACCAAAAAGAGGGTCGTTGAAAGCGTTCCAAATAGCGTAAGCTATACTCATAATAACCACTAAATAGGCATAAGGTCCAACAAGGCCTAAATAATCGACATAAAAAATCGACAAAAGCGAAGCATAAGTTCCACTTATCATTGCTCCACCAAAACTCGCTAAGCCCCAATGTATACGTTGCTTTGTATTAAATTTCGGAGGTGTCAAACCTAATTTTTCTGATGTAGAATTTTCCATTTTATAAATCCCTTTTTTTTTTTATAAATTTTAATTAAATAATATATTAGATTAGCATCTATTTTAACATTTTTTTTTTAATAGGAAAAGTTAAAATTTATAAACCAAACATTTGTTTATTTGATCCACCAATTTCGAATTACCATATAAATAATTAAACGACTTATTAATTTGATTTAGGTTTTCCTTCAATTCTCCCTTTAAATAAGTAAGGTATTTCGGCAGATCAAAACGACATTTAAAATTTTTAATTTTTATATTTGGTACCGAATTAGGAGAATTTAATAGTTTATTTAATTCATCATAAGGCTCGAATTGTAAATATAGTTGAGCAACTAAAGAATTTGTTAGACTTTGATAAAAATTTAAGAGTTTTTCGATTTCTAATAATTGAATTTCATCGTTTGGTTCTTGGAGAATTTCAAATCTTAATTGCGCTAAAAATTGAATTATTTTACCTAGATAAGAAAGCAATGTGGGAAAAATCTTTGGCATAGGCAGTTTTTTTATAAAGCTTCCATTATACCTTAAATACCCTCCAGACATATGAAGCGTTCCGTATAATGCTTTAAATACTAAATTAATAATATCTGAATTCATTATCGATAGTAAACAAAAATAGTCGTTTGTTTTAAATGAAGGTACTCTTAAAAAATAAAGCCCCGTTAAATTAACATAAATACCAGGATCATACACACAAGTAATATCCTTAGCAATTTCCCTAAAAATTATTTTTTCACTATTAAGGTTATCCCAAACTTCTTTTTGCTCTGATGGAAAGCTAAAATATGATATTTCGTGATTTAATTTTGCGATTTTTATGCGTTTTTTGAAATCAATATAATATTTACCAACATTTCCGGTCCCTATCAATATTAAATCTTTATTAGAAGTCTTATTTTTACTAATATTTTTGAAATGTTCCGCCCATTTAATGAACCCGAAAGGACGATATATAATTTTTAAACCCTTTATAACTTGTATCATTGGTTTGAAATTTATATACAAGAAGTTAACTAAGTTTATATCTGGGGATATTGGTATTACGGATGAAGGGAAGTTTTTTATTGAATCTTGGGGTAATTCAGTTATTTTTTCGTTTTGCAAATACTTAAAATCTTTTATGCTCTCAAACTTTTTTATTAGAATCGCATTGCTTGTGTTAGTTCTTTTTTTAAAAGAAATTATTATTGGATAAGCTGCTGTTTTTTGAAATATCGGTAGTGAAGATACATTAATAATTTCCTTAAGCTCTGTATCTCGCAATAACATCTCCCTAATTTTCAGACCATAATCGGCTGATAAAAATTTATTAGTAGTTAAAAAAGATAGGCACCCAACTTCTTTTTTCAATAATTTTATCGATTTTTCAATAAAAATAATACTAAGATCAAACAATCTATAAGCAGATTCAAATTTTTTTTTGATTTTTTTTTTGAACTCTACATCTAATATCTTCTTATTTTCAACGTAAGGAGGGTTTCCGATTATAATATCAATATCAGTTGAATCAAATTCAAGAAGATAATCTAAATTAACAATATTAAAGTTCATGTTGATTTTAATGATATAATTTTCAATTTCGTCTAAATTTGAATCGATACAAGCCCAATCGTCTAAAAAAGTGCGCTCCACATCCGAATAAAGCCACATTATTAGTCTTAGTTTTGATATTAAGTATGCCGACTTATCAATTTCGATTCCGTATAGATTGTTTTGAATTATTTTTTTCTTAATATCATAATCGGGGCACCCTAAATCAAATATTTTATTGATATTAAAAAGAACTTCGGCAATGGCGATCAAAAATCTTCCCGTACCACAAGCTGGGTCTAGAATTTTAATATTTCTTATTTTTGTTTCAAATTTAACCTTAAGACTTTCATTTTTTGCGAGTAATTGTTTTAGACTGGTGTAATCACAGTTTGTTTGAAAGACTTTTCTTAGCTCTAATAAATCGTCAAAAAAGATTCTAAAAATGTTTAATACCATAAAGTCCGCAATTGGTTGAGGAGTATAAACTACTCCACGATCTCGATTATTCTTCTTTTCGGTAACTATCTCATTTTCGAAATTGTTAATTATGTTTTCCAAAATTGGTATCTTGTTTTTAGACGATGGCATTTTCATGGAATCTTCAAAAAAAAATAGTTTCCTTGAGATTTTTTATTAACAATAATTCTAATAATCAAATCCTTTATTTATAGAAATGCAAGATATTAATTTAAAAGTTAAAGTACAATTAATAGAGATAAATTAAAAATTTTACTTGCAAATAAGATTAAAAAGTGATAGATAAACCGTTTTTAGATAATATTATAAAGGAACCATATAAGATCTCTAAACTAGATTTCCACTATATTTCAGAGATTTTACGAAAAGCAGAAGAGATTTTTAAAGAAGAAAAACTGTTATTAGAGTTTAACCTCGATGATTCCAAAAGCGAAATATGGGTTATTGGAGATATTCATGGAAATTTAGAAACTTTACAGAGATTGATTGAAATAATAGATGAAAAAAAACCTGAGTTTGTAATTTTTTTAGGTGATATCGTTGATCGGGGTACAAATCAATTAGAATGCTTAATTTTGGTTCTTGCGTTAAAAATTAGATATCCAAATAGATACTATCTATTAAAAGGGAATCACGAAACTTTGGAAATGAATAAAGCTTATGGATTCTTCAAAGAATTCAAATATAGATTTAATGATCAAAAAAAATTTGACGATGTTTTAGCCGTATACAATGTACTTCCCTTTTGTGCTTTAGTAAATAAAAGCATATTATGTCTGCATGGCGGGATTCCCGAAGATATCGCGATTTTAAGGAAGTTGAGAGGATTAAAACCAAGAGATATTGTTTCTGTATTCAAAACCATAGCAAAAAGCCTAGTACAAATTATGTGGAATGACCCTAAATCCGATTTGAAAGGATTCTCAGAAAGTTTTAGAGGTCCTGGAATAAAATCTTTTGGAGAAGATGTTTTTAATGATTTTATGAAAGAGAATAATTTAAAATATTTAATTAGAGCGCACGAAGTATTCCCTGAAGGTTATAGATGGTTTTTCAACGAGCGGTTGTTATCTATATTTTCTTCTGCTAATTATCGAGGTAAGTTTTCACCAAATCCAGCGTCCTACGCCGTTATAAAAAATAATTTGGTAAAACCAAAATTAATCATATAATCATAACACCAATTCGGGAAATTTTTCTACAATCTCGGGATATTTTTTAATTTCTTCCTTCCATCGATCGGTTTTATCTAATTCCAGAGATAATTTTTGTGAAGCTATTGTGTTTTTTGTAGGTATATAGATATAAGCAGATATTATTCTATTATTTTTTAAATAAACTTCAGTAATTATTCGTTCAAATAAATCATCAAAAACTCCTTCGATTGAATCTAACAATTCAAATTCTTGTTGGTTCACATCAAATTTTAAAGTCCAAAAGGAATCTTTTGAAGGTAAAGCGTAAGGAAACCAACTATTTTTAGGAAAAACTCTTGTAAAATTTTTTACAAGACATACTTCAACATTGAGTTTATCCTTCCACAGATTCCGAGTTATGAAAGTTCCATAACCAATAATTGATACGAGATTGGAATCTGAACTTTTATTATCAATCAATTCAAGCTCTCAATTTCCATAATTTGAGAATTAAAAATTGAGCATTTGAAACGAGGGAATTAGATTAGATGATAAGCTTCCGATTTTTTGGTTTTTATATTTTTAGCTGATTTGCGTCCGGTTTTATGAAGAGGAGATTATTCCCGCGGATGAATATCTCGTTGTACTTAGCCACAGGGCTGCCTTCCATGATTTCAGTCGCATTTTCTAAAATCATGTTCATGTACGCATCAATTTCCTTTAATAGCCCCTTATATTCAGTGCCATCTTTTAGTCTGAGCAATATCTGACTGTTCTGGGCATTTTGAAGGATTACTAGAGGGTTCTTATTTCTATTATTCTGATTTGACATATTTTAACCTTTACTGTAAAAACATTTACAATATAATTATTGAAAAGATAATTTAAAGAAAAGCTTTTTTTGAATTAAAACCTTTTTATCGGATATTAATTATTCTTATATTTTGATCTGTTTGGTAATTTTCTTGAAACCTTTAAATAAAGATTTAGATAAGAAAAAAAATATTATTGAGAAATATAATTCAACCTCAAGCTTCTATGATAATAGATATAGTAAAATCCAAAAAGAAAAGTATAAAATTCTTCTTAGAAAATGTAATTTAAATTATAAAACCATTCTAGATGCTGGTTGTGGTACAGGCCTATTAATTGAATATGTTTTTAACTTAAATATTGATAATACAAAGAAGAAGGTCAAATATATTGGAATAGATATCTCTTGGAAAATGCTAATGAACTTTTGTGACAAATTTAAAAAAATTAAAGATATTGAAAATATAAATCTAATTTTAGGAGATATCGAAAACTTACCGCTAAGACAGGATAGCTTTAAGGTAATTTTTTCAATCACATCGCTCCAAAATTTACCAGTCATAAAGAAAGGTGTGGGTGAATTTATTCGAGTCGGTCAAAAGGATTCGCTTTTAAAATTATCAATCTTACGAAAACAATTGAAAGTAGATGATTTAATATCATATTTAAAAACACATACAATAAATCTTAAGACTGAGTTGTTAGAGAATATAGAAGATGTAATTATTCAAGGAAGTCTAAATAAGCATTAATTCTAAATTTACTTTTTTTGAAATGATTGAATAATCTCAAAAGGGTTACTTTCTATATGGTATTTCTTTTGAAAGAATTTACACACATTTTCAATATCTCTTTCTAAAATTGATTTTGCGTTTGGGTGATCTGACGGAATCCATTGTAGCCAATCTATTATTAATATATTTCCTTTATTATCTACTATTATATTGAATTCTCCTAGATCTCCATGGATCATGTTCGCTTTTTGATAAATTATTTTAATTTGTTTGATGATCTTGTTAAAAATCTTACTTGGATTTTTAAGATTTTGATAATACGCTAATTCTTTTCCTCTTAAGTATGACATTACTATTATATGTCGATTAAATCCTATTGGTTTAGGTGTATCTAATTTAAGTTCGTAGATTTTACTTAAAGCGTCAAATTCTTTTTTAGCGGCAAGTCTGTTAACATACAACCAAGATAGATGTTTTCGATTACCAAGAAAGCTTCGTAACATCTTAATGTTTTTAAAACTGGTCCTTCCCATCCTATATATTTTTAAAGCGTAAATATTTTCGTTATCGTCCATACAACCATAGACATCTGACTCTTTACCTTTACCTATTATAGGTCCTAACTGACTTATTATCTCTCTCTCAACTAAGGTGTGAAGACCTAGTACATCATAACCAATAGAATTAAGGGTATATGCTATATCATTTTTAGAAGAATCTCTTACTATTAAATCTAATTTATGTACCTTTTTAAGACGAAATAAGGTTTCTTCTATTGGATTCCTAGAGTAGAATTTTATGTTATTTACCGTAACATATTTAGATCTTTTCATTCCGATCTCAATCCCCATTAAAATTCTTAAATCTTCCTTATCCAGCTTTTTTTTCTCCAGTAATTTTGCTGCTTCAGCCATATTGATAATCTTATAATTTCTTATAATTTAAGATACTTATCTAAAAATTATTAAGTTAATATTTAAAAACATTTCTTTAAAATTGAAACTTAGCAGATCAAAAAATATATTTTTTGTAGGCTATAATGAATGAGTTGAGTTTTTTCACATTTGGTAACTCAAAAATCATAATGCCTGTAATAATTACAATTAAAAATATAAAGATATCATTTTGTTTGATATAATAAATTGAAGCGGTTGATCCATCTTGGAATAAAAACAAGAAGATTCCTTGCTGTAGATAAAACGCTATTCCGCTGCAAATTATCACGCCTAATAAGGAAAAAACAATAGCTTGATGTTCTTTCTCAAAGATACCTATCGCAGTAATAATAACAAAAGAAATTAAAGAAATAACTATTAATATATACGAAATATAGAGCCAATTACGGTACAAATCCGCACTAACCTCAAAATTATTGCCAATATTCGTCCAAGACAAAGAAGAACCTAAATTTAAAGCAGATAATATCGGTAAAATCAAAGACACTATTAGAAAAATTAAATATAACCTTATTGTAATAAATCTTGTAAACTTATGATGTTCTCTTTCGTCTTCTTGTTTTATTTCTTTTAACATTAAATCCAATTTATTTTGAATATAATCTGGAATTTCTTTCTTTAAAATAGATAATTGGAAATGGATGTGAGGATAGTTGGATATTAAATTTTCTAACAATTTGTATCCTCTATTAAACCTTTCTTTAGAGCTTTTTGGTCCGTTCCATAGATAGATTATTTTACGCTCTTCATCCAAAATAGCGCATAAATCGTGGTAAAGTAAGCTTGTGCTTTCCTCGACCCAGCTTTTATTAGGCTCGTTGAAAATGTATGTCTTCAGCATAGATAATCAATAGTTTTTAACTCTAAGTAATTTATATTTTTTTCTATATCTAAACTATGTTGTTAAAATAGTAAAATTTGAAAAAATTAAAATAACTAAAAAAATTCTGTTGAAAATAAGTTATTTTTTTTCAGTTCTTTCTTTAATCGCTTCCCATTGATCATTAATATATTGTCTATAATTCTCAATTTGGCTATCAGAGATGGTTCTAAATCTTTTTTGGATTTTTAAATATTCTTCAATAGGTTTGCGTTTTGTTGGGTCTAAAAATCTTTTACTATCTTTTGATAAAATAAACTTACCGTTAACTACTTCATATAACGGCCAAAAACCCGTTTGAACTGCTAGTCTCCCGATCTCAATTGAATCTTTTGGATTATATCCCCATCCCGGAGGGCAAGGAGCAAGAATATGTATATATTTTGGACCGTAAATATTTTGAGCGTTCTTAAATTTATCGTATATATCAAGCGGATACGACGAAATAGCTGTTGCAACGTAAGGGATACCGTGTGCTTCCATAATTTTAGCCATGTTTTTTTTATATCCTACTTTACCATTAGGAGTTGTTGTGCTAAAAGCACCAGGTGGTGTACTTCCACTTCTTTGAACTCCTGTATTCATATACGCCTCGTTATCATAACAAGCAAAAATAAAGTTGGTTCCTCTCTCAACCGCTCCGCTCAAACTCTGAATTCCAATATCTACAGTCCCGCCATCTCCCGCAAACGCAACGACATTAACATCGTCGGCTAATCCTTTATCTTCAAGTGAAGCAACAATTCCAGAAGCAGAAGCGCCCGTAGTGGCAAACGGAGTATGAAGCACAGAAACTTTAGTTGTACAAAACCCCTGCATTCCGTGTAAAACAGTTAAGCACGAAGCGGGTACAGTAATAATTGTATTCGGTCCAAGGGCTTTTAGAGCAATTCTATATATTAATGCCATTGAGCATCCTGCGCACGCTCTAGTACCGGGGTAAATAAATTCTTCTTCAGGTATATCCATTAATTTAACCAATATATCTTAACCTCCTTTGAAATATTCTGATTCGTCATAATCACCTAAATCTTCCAATCTTAAACCAATAAAATCGGTTTTCTGTGATATTGTCCCTTTTTCGGATTCTTCAATTGCTTTATACACTCCCTTTATAATATGTTGGTCAGTAATATCTCTACCCCCTAACCCTACTATAAATCCTTTAATAAAGGGGCTATTTTTCAAACCATATAAAGCAGCTTTCAACTCGTATGATAACACGCCTTCGTATCCATAACCAATATCCCTATCAAAAACGATGACTTGTTTTTTATTTTTGAAAAACTCTCTTAAATACGAAACGGGAAACGGTCTAAATAGCTTCAAGCTCACTAAACCAACTTTTAACCCGTCTTTTCGAAGTTTTTTAATCACATTTCGAGCTTGAGAGGCTACTGAACCAATTGCAAAAATAATAGTATCAGCGTCTTCAGTTAAGTGCGTGTTGTAAATTCCATTTCCGTAAGATCGGCCAAATTTATCGGCAAATTCGTCATGAACCTCTTTGATCACTTCAATTGAATTTTCAAGAGCTTTTTGCATCGCATATCTATACTCAAAATACCCGGGAGCGATTCCTTCTTCACCCCGATCTATTAAATGAGGCGTGGTGACAGGATCTATACCCTTCACTTGAGATGTATCTGATAAATTTATATGATGCTTTAGGGGAGGTAGAAAACCATCAATATCTTCTTGATTTTCTAGGATTACGGGCATCATAGTATGGGACAATATATAACCATCATAGGCTACAACTGTTGGAAGATAAACTCTTGGATCTTCCGCGATTCTAAAAGCTTGAATATTGGTATCGTAAATTTCTTGATTGTCCATACAAAACATTTGAATCCAACCAACATCTCGCATAGTAATAAAATCTTGGTGATCCGTCCAAACCGACCAAGGAGCTCCTGTTGCTCTAGTTGCCAGATTTATTATTATCGGTAATCTGTTGCCCGAAGCCCATGGTAACATTTCATACATAAACATCAATCCGTGAGATGATGTTGCCGTGCCCACTCTTGATCCTGTAGCCGAAGCTGCGCAACATACCGCTAATGCGGAATGTTCTGATTCCACTTTAACAAAGCGGGTATGCATTTTGCCTTTCGAAATAAATTCTGCTATTTTTTCGACAACTGGACTTTGAGGCGTTATAGGGTACGCCGCAACGACGCCAACTTTAGCTTGCCTGAGGGCTTGAGCTGCTGCATGGTTTCCTGTTAAAATCTTAATTTTATTATTAATTTTTTCAGATTTCTTTTCTGTAATTGTCATTCAATTTTCACCTCTACCATTTCAATTGCATTTACAGGGCATTCTTCCATACAAATCCCACATCCTTTACAATATTCTAAATCTATTTTAGGAGGAATAGTCCTAAATACTACTGCTTCTGGACAATATAGCCAACAATTAAAACAGCTAGGTTTTCCCGATTTTGCCGGAATACATTTTTCTAAATCAATTACGGGTTTTTTAGGGCTCCATGTGCCTGTTTTCCCGGCTTCTCCCTTTACAGGTTTTTGAACGGAACCTAAGATTTTTTGATAATCCTTTTTCGTATTAGCCATAGATATCACACATATTAATGAATAAAAGCCAATATAAAAATTAATAACTATTGAAATAAAATTCTTCCGATTAATTAAATTAAGGCTTTTTAATAGAACTCAAAGAAATTATCTAAGAAAAGGCGATTAATCTACTCATACATTTATAAAAAAAAAAATTAGTCTTTCGAAAAAGAAAGAAATTTATATTCACCAATTTTATTATTTTTTTAGAAAAAAACATAAATTATGAATAAATATCAGTTCTTTTGGTGATGGATATAGATTATAATAAAGAAGAATTTCGAGAAAAATTCAAGGATTTATTTGAACACTCTTTGGATTTAATTTATGTAAATGATTTATACGGTAATTTTCTCGATGCAAGTGAATTAACTTTAATTTCTCTCGGTTACGAAAGGAAGGACATTCCTAATTTGACTTTTCCTGATTTGCTTGACGGAGATGATTTGATTATGGCGTATAACACATTGAAGGAAATAAAAAAAACAGGGAAACAATCTGCCCAGAGGGAATACAAGCTTAAAACAAAAACGGGTGATTATATATTTATCGAAACATACAGCATTCCCTTAAAAAAAGATGATAGATTGTACGGAATATTAGGAATAGCCAAAAACATCACCAAACGGAAAAAGACAGCACAAAAATTAAAAGAATCAGCAGAAATGTTCAAAGCTTTATTTAAGAAAGGTCCAATTCCTACTTATACTTGGAGAAAAATAGGAGATAATTTTGTGTTCATTGATTTTAATAACGCCGCAGATAAAATAACTCAAGGGTATGCAGAAACTTTTTTAGGAACTTACGCGTCTGAGATGTATAAAGATCGTCCAGATATTTTAAACGATTTGCATCTTTGTATAAACGAAAAAACTCATATTACGCGAGAAATGAAGTATAAATATAATTTCTCGAAGGAAGAAAAATATTTATTAGTAAATTACGGTTATGTAGGTCCTGATTTAATAATTGTGCGCACAGAAGATATAACGGAAAGAAAAAAGGCAGAAGAGAAATTAAAGGAATCTGAACTTAAATATCGCAATATGATTAATAATCTAGATGTTGGTTTTTACCAAGTATCTCTAGATGGAACGATGATAAACCATAATCCAGCCCATAACAAGATTCTAGAATATGATCAAACAGAGAGCCATATAGGTAAAAAAGTGACAGATTTTTGGCAATTTCCTGAAGATCGAGATGATTATTTAAAACAGATATTAAAAGATGGTTATGCTAAGAATTACATTTGCCCATCCCTAACTAAAGAAGGTAAAAAAGTTGTTGTTCAATTAAATTCTCATTTAATGCGGAATAAAGAAGGAAATCCAATTGGTATTGAAGGAACTTTTATCGACATTACAGAAAAATACAATTTGGAGCAAGATTTAAGAGAATCTGAAGAAAAGTTCAGATCTATAGCCGAACAATCGTTATTGGGCATATGTGTAATACAAGATGATTTGGTTAAATACATTAATACACAATTTGCTGATCTAATTGGATATACAGATGAAGAAGTAAAGAATTGGGAACCTGGTTGGTTTGCAAACGTTATCCATCCAGACGATAGGGATTGGGTAATAGAACAAGCTAAAAAGAAACAGTTGGGTTTAAAAGATATAAGAAATTATTATCAATATCGCCTAATAAATAAATCTAAAAAAATTATTTGGTTAGATAATTTCTCTAAAACAATTTTATTTAGAGGACGAAATGCGAACTTAGTTACTGTTGTAAATATTACGGAACGAAAAATTACCGAACAAAAATTAAAAGAATCAGAGAGAAAATATCGTATTATCTATGAGAACACTCCTTTTTCAGTAGTATTAATCAATTCGAAAGGTGTTGTTGTAGATGCTAATCCAACAACCGAAGCAATGTTAGGTTATAAGATAGACGAAATAATTGGTAGAGGGTTTATGGATCTTTCAGTTATACATCCAGATCACTTATCAACAATTTTCTCACTTTTTAAAAAGTTTGTAAAAGGAGAAGAAATGCATCGAATAGATATTCAAATACAAAGAAAGAATGGGACGATTTTCTGGGCAAATCTTCAAGCAGCTTTGATGAAAATCAGGGATGAAACATATGTTCAAGTGTTATTTACAGATATCACTAAAAAAAAAGAAG
>Ga0209986_10002475_pt1 | contig 16889 bp, 14 predicted proteins | sample BlataG_FD_183168 | JGI IMG/M metagenome (GOLD analysis project Ga0209986, IMG submission 183168) | Deep subsurface microbial communities from Black Sea to uncover new lineages of life (NeLLi) - Black_00105 metaG (SPAdes) (version 2) | ecosystem: Environmental > Aquatic > Marine > Oceanic >...
ACAAGGTTTTTAACAGAATTTTTAATTCATTTAATATAAAACTTAACAATAGCCAATCAACTGAAGTTTTAGGAGAGTATTATAAATCATGGTCAAATATGACAAAATTATATGATGATGTACTGCCCACCCTTATTTACATTCATGATAAAGGTATCAAATTAGCTTTAATTTCAAATACTATATTTGAAGGAAAACTTCATGATAGTGACTTAAAAAGGTTAGGAATATTTAAATATTTTGACTTTACTATCTACTCATCAGATGTTGGGGTAAGGAAACCAGAACCCAAAATTTTTAAAGTTGTATTAGAAAAATTGAAAGTCTCACCAGATGAGGCTATTTTTGTTGGTGACAGATTATATGATGATATAAAAGGAGCTAAAAGTGTGGGAATGACAGCTATACTGAAGGAGAAGAGACCCTATACAGGTGAAGAAGAAATAGTACCTGATTTAGTTATAAAGAATATATCAGATTTAAAACTTTACTTATAAATGTATATTAAAATCAAAATTAATGAAAAAGATTAATATTGATATCTGAAACAAGAATAGATTTTTAAAATGAAGATTGATTTAAAAAATGAAATTAAAATTTGATCCCATTGGAATAATACACTCGCCATTTAAAAGAAAGGAAGATATAAATACTCTTGGCTTTTCTTCAGCTACTGGATTTGATGAAGTTGAAGGCGAAATAGAAATTTTTAAGAAATATGAGAAAGGATTAAAAGATATTGAGGGATTTTCTCATTTAATTATTATATTTCTATTTCATAAAATGGGGGATTACTATTTACATGTGAAACCCTATCTTGATAAAGAATTAAGAGGTGTATTTTCAACTAGACACCCTAAAAGACCAAATAAAATTGGTTTTACAATAGTTAAACTACTTGAGAGGAATAAAAATATTTTAAAAGTTAAAGGAATTGATATGCTCAATGGTTCTCCTGTTTTAGATATAAAACCTTATACACATCGAGATAAAAAAGAGAATATAAAAATTGGCTGGTTGGAAGGATTACTTAATAAATATTAACATATAAATTTATATCTCTTATTTTCTTTTCTTTCGATTTATATAAAGGGTAACCAACAGCAAGAATTGATACTAATTGATCTTTACTTTTTAAAATGTCTTTAATTTCAGATTCTTTTAGCACTGGTATTCCCATCCAAACGGATCCTATTCCCATTGAATGTAGTACTAGTTGAATGCTATATATAGAATTCGAGATGCTTTCTATCTCCATATCATGAATAAACTTATAAGCAATATCACTTTTTTCGTGATTACCCTTTTTATAGTCTCCCAGCATATTTAACAAAGGTCGAGTATTCCAGGCTACTATAATTAATGATGCTTTCCTAATAACCTTTTTAGCCATGAGCATTATTAATCTAACTCGCAATTTATTTGGAAAGCTGGCACCATTTGTTAATCTTTTATCTAATTTCCCATCATGAACTTCAGCAATTTTATTTTTTAAATCTTTATTATAAATAACATCAAATCTCCAGGGTCTTGAGTTGTGAGCAGAAGGTGATAAATCAGCAAGTTCCAACGCTTTGAATATCTTTTCTTTCCCAACCTCTTTATCAGAAAATTTTCTTACGCTTCTTCTACTTAATAAGATTTCTTGTAATTCCATATAGATACCTTTCAATTAGAAAATATTTAAAAAAAATTATTAATATTAAGTAAAACTGTTATTTTTTTGAGTCTTATTGATGAACTTAAGGAGAATGGTGATTATAAGGGTAAAAATAAATAAAGATAATATGAAAGTAATAAAATTGATCAAGGGATTTTTGACTCTAAAATCCAATATCTGATTTTATTTTCTGCTTTTATTCTTAGCTCCTTTTCTAATTCTTCAGAAGATATCAGTTTTTCTAATGCTTTGTTCCATGCACCAGATTCAATATATTCATGTAATATTTTTGTTCTCTCTACAATTATTGCATTTTCAGGGCTTACAAGTCTGCATGCTCCACAGAACAAACACCATCTATCTTCTAATTCTAATTTATCTTCTTTCTCATCATATGTGATTGCCTTTGTAGGACATAAATCAGCTGCAGCTTTAAATCCCTTAGGCATTAGTTCATAATTAATGGAGATTTTTCCTTCAATTGGTTTTGTAACCTTTATAGCATCATAAGGGCAGTCATAAACACATTTTGAGCAGTAAGTACATTTTTCTTTATCTATCCTTACATCTATTATCTTTTTTATTTTTTCTATTTTCTTCTCTTTCTCTTGAGATTCTGCTAACTTTCTTTCTTTCTCTAAACCATCAGTCTTCTTTTCTTTTTTAGAAACTTCAATTTCTTTTTCATATATAACTTCTATAGCTCCAAAAGGGCAACCTTCCTGGCAGGCAAGCTTACAATCGGGTATACATTTTTTTACATCTACTTCAATCTCCTTAACTAAAGGTGGAAATGCTTCTAAATCTACCGAAGGGATTGTTTCTTTATCATTTACTTTTAATTTAAATGCGTTATATGGACAGAGGATTACACATTCTCCACAATATATACATTTACTTGGATCAGCATCAATTTTTGGTTTTTCAATTAATGAGCCATTTTCAATTTTTGCATCTATTAAACTAAGAGCTTCCTTGGGACATACTATTGTGCATATCTCACAACCACAACATAAATCCCTATCAAGTGTTAGTGAATATTTTTTTGTAATTGTATTCATCTCAAGAACCAACTCGGTTCTCTGGTCTCTCTTTACAGGAGTTCCCCTTTTCAAATTAAAACCTCCAAAAACAATTATTAAAACTTATTAAAAGTGATTTTTAAATGATTTTATTAAGTACTGAATCAACTTTTACTCTGTGTAGGTCAAAACCTAATTGATTTGGATCCACTCCAAGCGCAAGACAGAGCAATTCCGGGTAATAAAATACTGGTAAATTATATTCTTTATTAAACTTCCTTTCTACTATTTTTTGATTTCTATCAAACTGAGTCTGACAGAATGGACATAATGTTACAATGCAATCTGCTCCAGATGCTTTCATATTATCTAAATTTTCTTTAGCGATCTTTAAAGATAGTTCCATATTTACTCCTAAAAGAGGGGCACCACAACATAACACTTTTCTCATTCTTGGGACACTATCAGCACCTAAAGCAGTAATTAATTCATCTAAACTTTTTGGATTTTCTGGGTCATCAAAATTCAAAATACCACTTGGTCTGAGTATGTGACATCCATAAAATGCAGCTACTTTTAATCCATACAAAGGTTTTTTTATTATTTGAGATATTTGATCAGGTCCTATATCTAAATATAAAACTTCAGCAATATGCTTAACTATAGTATTTCCATCATACTCTCTATTGAAGGAAGACAATATTTTGTTTACTTTTTCTAAAAGTTCACTGTCTTCTGATAAAGTATGGCTCGCCTCTTTTAATGTCTCATAACATCCATTACAAAGAGTAAGAATGTCTTTTCCTATTTCCTGGGCTATACTGAGATTTCTTGCTGCCATAGAAAGCCATGTTAATTCACTTACTGCTTTTATTCCAACAGGATCTGGACAACAGGAAAATTTGTCAGTTTCTGTAATTTCTATTTCTAAGATTTCTAATGCTCTTCTTGCAGCCACTTCCATATAAGGAAGAGAAGTTGGTATTAAGCAACCTTTAAATAATAGGTAATCCCTATTATCTTTTTCTAATTTACCTTCTCCTTTTAATTTACCCTCTTTTTTATCTATATTAGTTCTTTCCATATCTATTTATAATAAATTAAAAGCTCTCTAAAACCTTTTCAGAAATCTATTAATTAACTGTATTTTGTTTGCTCTTTTCAAAAATTTAAGATATTTTTGATATTAAAATATTTAATATTTCTCATTTTAGTCTGATTTATTATTTTTCTAAGAATAAATCAATACCTGTTTCTTTAAAAATTTTTTCTATATTTTTTTTCCCCGGAGTTTGTGCTAGTTTTGGTAAATTTAACTGTTCTCTTCTTCTTTCTGTAGCTGAGCTGATAGGAGCTGTTCTGCCTGTTCTGGATATCATTTTTAGTTCATTTACATATCCCTCCGGGATACCCCTTACTTTTGCTGCGATATTTTTTAATTTGACTATGATTTCAGAAACAGCTATCTTTTGAGGGCACCTTTCTAAGCAAGTATGACAATAAGAACAAAACCATAGTGAATCATTATTAATTATTTCATCTATCTCGCCTCGAGAGAGTGCCAACATAATTTTTCTTGGATTAAAATCTTCGTTTACCCAAGCTACCGGGCATCCTCCAACACAAGCGCCACATTGATAACAGACCCGAACTTTCTTTTGAAAATCCTTTCCTCCAATTTCCTCTATCAACTTTTCAATATTTTTCTCAATTTCCATATTCAAATCCTAAAAATTAAAACACTAAGTCATAATTCCTTTTTTATCTTTTCATCAGACTCTATTATTTTGACTATATCTGGATCTTCCCTGAATGCCTTTATTCTCTTTTCTAATTCAGGTTTTGCTTTTTCATTTTCTTCTTTTATTCTTTCAATTCCTATCGATTTAAGAGTTTCACTCGATTCTTTCATAACTCTTGAGAAAGTATGCCCTTCTGATGCACTCATCCATTTAACTCCGAATCTTTCTGGTGAAATACCCGCTCTCTCTAATATCTTTGGCACAGCTTTTAGCCTTCTTTCAGCATAATGTTGACCAGTTATGTAATGGCAATCCTGAGGATGGCATCCTGAAGCTAAAACCATTCCTGCACCCATTCTAAAAGATTCATAAATAAATTTTCTATCTAATCTACCAGAGCACATAACCTTTATTATTCTATTATCAGGTGGATATTTCAGGTGGCTAGTTCCAGCAGTATCAGCAGCGCCAAAACTACACCAGTGACAGGTAAAAACTAATATTTTCTCTTCAGGTCTTTCTCTTAATATGGCATGAATTTGAGATACAATCTGTGCATCTGTGTAATGCATCTGTGTGATTGCACCTTCCGGGCAATCAGCAACACAGGTTCCACAACCATGACATTTTGCACTAACTACATAAGCTGCTTGACCTTCTGGAGCAATAATAGCTCCATATGGACATCTTGTTTCACATATACCACATTTTTTTCTCACATTTCTACATTTATCAGCATCAACAGAAGCTACTAAAGGTTCAATCTCCCATTCTGGACTGGACAAAATCCTACTCGCTCTTGAGGAAGCAGCACTACCCTGAGCAACACTATAAGGGATATCCTTTGGTCCTTGAGCAGCTCCTGCTAAGAACACCCCTTCTGTAGGAGTATCTATTGGTTTTAATTTCGGATGGCTCTCCATATAGAAACCACTTGTATCACTTGTTACTCCAAGTTTACTTCCCAATGTTCTAGAATCTGGTCGAGGTTCAGCTGCTGTTGACAATATTACAATATCTACCTCATCTCTAATTGCCTTTCCTTTAGCCAGGTCCTCTGAATATATATAAAGGTTGTGATTGTTTGGGTCCTGTGCTATTTCTGAGGGCTTACCCTGAATAAATTTTATTCCCTCTTCCCTTGCTCTTTTATAGAACTCCTCATATCCTTTAGCTGGAGTTCTTATATCCATATAATACACAGAGATATCTAAATCAGGATATTTCTCTCTCATAATAAGTGAATTTTTTATTGTATACATACAGCAAAATCCTGAGCAGTATTCATGAATATCATCCCTTGATCCAACACACTGGATAAATGCCACTTTCTCTGGAGTCTTCATATCTGAGGGTCTGTATAATTTTCCCGTTGTTGGACCACTTTCATCAAGAAGTCTTTCTAATTCTAAAGCAGTCAAAACATTTGGATATCTTCCATATCCATACTGTTGTATCGGGGTTGGATCATAAATATCATATCCTGTAGCTACTATAATGGTTCCAACATCCAACTCTATTATTTCTTCTTTCTGTGAAAAATCTATAGCCTCAAGCTTACCACATGCCTTGACACATTTATAACATTCAATACATGCATTCATATCTATTGTATAAACCAAAGGAACTGCCTGAGCAAATGGAACATATATTGCTTTTCTTGTCGTGGTACCTTCATCAAATTCATTTGGAACCTCAATAGGACAAACATTAACACAAAGACCACAACCAGTACATTTATCAGCTATAACATATTGAGGTTTTTTCTTTATCTTTACTTTGAAATTTCCAACAAAACCGCTTACTTCTTCTACCTCACTATATGTGAGAACATTAATCTTCGGGTGACGCGCCGCGTCAACCATCTTTGGGGCTAAAATTCATATAGAGCAGTCCATGGTGGGGAATGTCTTATCAAGTTGTGCCATTCTCCCACCAATTGATGGTTCTTTTTCTATAAGATAAGTTTCATATCCCATATCACCAAGATCTAAAGCAGCACTGATTCCTGCAATGCCTGCTCCAATTACTAAAGCTTTACTTGTCACAGGAACTTTGATTGTTTCAAGTGGTGCTAGATATCTTGCCTTAGCTACAGCGGAACGAATCAAATCAAATGCTTTCTCAAAAGCCTCTTCTGGATAATCAGGATGAACCCAGGTACAATGTTCTCTGATATTTGCCATCTCCATTAAATATTTATTTAAACCTGCTTCGTAAACACAAACTCTAAATGTAGGTTCATGTAATCTTGGAGAACAGGCTGAGACTACAACTCTGTTGAGGTTATATTCTTTTATGCTATCTTTTATCAATTTCTGACCGGGGTCTGAACAAGCATATCCATGATCCTTGGCAAATACAACACCCGGAAGTTCTGATGCCCTCTCAGCTAATTTCTTGGGATCTATTACTCCCGCAATATTTGAACCACAATGGCATACAAAAACACCTATTCTTAAATCCTCTTCCATACTCTCCTTTTAATGAATATGTTTAACAAAACTTTTATTATAAATCAATTATATTAACTCTTTGCTAATTCTTCTAATAGTTTTCCTACAACTTCTCTTCTCATCTTCTGTGCAACTTCTTCCGGAGTTGAGAGTGTGAGAGCTTCTTTTGGACAGAATTCAACACACTTTGGATTTTCTAAGTCTTTACACAAATCACATATTCTAACTGTTTTTTCTGCAGCATCTAATGTGATAGCCCCGAATTCACATGCCTCTATACACCAACCGCATCCATCACACTTATCATCATCAATAATTATTATCCCTGTTTCCTCACTCTGAGTAAGTGCTTTATGAGGACAGGCTGCAACACATGGTGGGTCTTCACATAGTCTACAAGCAACAGACATCATTAAAACTGGCTCTATTCTAACATTTCGTATTCTTGATTTAAGTGGATTGAAAGTACCAGTTTTAGTGAGTGAACAAATAAGTTCACACATCTGACAACCAATACATTTATCTGGATCGCAAACTATATATCTGTGTTTCATTAGACTCCCACCTCCTCTACTATGTCATCTAAGCCTAATTCAATCAACTTCTCCTTAGGTATCATACCATCCTTTGTCCATCCTCTTGCTTTGTAATAAGCATCCTTTAAGAACTCTAAGTCTTTTTTCTTTATTAAATGTCCCTTCGCAACTCCTTCTGGAATAGGGTCTTTCATCAATCTTGGAGGAAGAGTATCATCTTTTCTTGTCCAACCTTCTCTTATATTAAATGCTTTTTTTAGATTCCAAACTCTTTCTCCGGTCTTTTTCAACTCATCTGGTGTCATCTCTATACCTGTTGTGAGAGTATATAAATCGCTTGCTTCCTTATAGTAATCCTCGAAGCATCCTCTGATGAATTTACAGAGTACGAATGAATCAAAAGTGGCAGCATAATTTTCTCTTTCAGCAGCATATTTCCCTTTTTCTTTATCATATGTGAACCTATCTGTCCATCCTTTTATGTCAGCCTCATAAGCTCCGGATCTATTATGACAAGGTCCTCTTGTACCTACAGCACATCCTAAAGCAAAAGTTTTAAGTCCTCTTGGGTCATATCCTGCAAGTTCCAAGCCTTTCACATTCATTGCAAAATGTTTTGAACCCTTACCAACTTTTTCCGAGGCTCTCTTTGTTCCCTCTGCTAACAAGTCGCCAATTCCTTCTCTTTTGGCAATCTTCTCAATTAGTTTTATATATGACTCATGATTTCCAAATTTTATATCTAATCCATCTGTTTCTTTTTTAGTAAATATCCCTTTCTCATAACATTCCATTGCCCATGCAACTGTTACACCAGTACTCATAGTATCTATTCCATAATAGTCACATAATTCACAAGCCTTGATAATTGCTGGGAAATAATCAATACCACAACAAGGGCCTAAAGCATAAAGAGACTCATAGTCTATAGAAACCCTTGCACCTGCATAGGGTCCCTCTTCAACTTTGGTAACTTGCTCACATGCTATAGGACATCCAGAACAAGCTACAGATTTTTCTGTAAAATGCTCATGCATATATTCACCACTTACTAACTCTGCCTTGTCCCACGTTGCTGACTGAAAATTTTTGGTTGGTAAAGTAGCTAATCTATTCATAACAAGTACATTTGCAGGAGTACCAAGAATTCTATATTTTTCAGTTGGAGTACCCTGTGCTATTTTCATGAGATCCAGACTTGCTTTAGCCAACTCTTCAGGATTAGCCACACTTATTGGGTGTGATCCTCTAAGTGCAATAGCTTTTAAGTTCTTTGAGCCCATAACTGCTCCTTGACCTGTTCTGCCAGCTTGTCTCCCTCTGTCATTAGAAATGCAAGCAAACCTGACAAGATTTTCTCCTCCTAATCCTATAGTACATACCCTTACATTTTGATCTCCTATTTCTTCTCTTATTGCTTCTTCAGTTTCAAAACTTCCTATTCCTGATAGGTGCTTAGCATTTTTAAAATGAACATCATCGTCATCAATGAAAAGATAAGTTAAATCTTCGCTCTTTCCTTTTATAACAATTCCATCATATCCTGCTCTCTTTATTACTTGAGACCAATAACTTGATGACAAAGAATCTCCAAGAAATCCTGTAAGTGGTGATTTTGAAGCTATTCCATGTTTTGTTCCAACTGGTACTATCGTCCCACCAAAAGCACTTGCTGAAAAAACTAAAACATTCTCAGGACTTAATGGATCAACTCCTGGTTTTATATTGTCATATAATAGTTTTGAAGCTAAGCCTACACCACCTAAGTATTTTTTTAAGAACTCCTCACTAACAGTTTGAACAGATGTTTCCTTAGTGGAAAGATCAATATGTAAGATTCTTCCACTATAAGAGTACATTATCTACCTCCTTTTTAATAATTTGATAAATATTATCACCTAACTTAATATTTGTATCTTTAAAAATTAATAATCATTAACAAGTTTTAGAAATAAATATTAAATATAATATCTTATCCACCAATAGTAACAAATAACAAAAGTAATTTATTATCTTCCTGTAATTTGAAATTTAAATCAGTTATGGTATGTTTTCCATCTAAATTAAACATATAAGGGGGAATAGTCTTAAATGTTTTTTCTTTAATTACTTTCCCTAAAAGTTTTGGGTATTTTTTAGTTAATTCTTGGCTTAAATCTTTGAGGGTATTTTTATTTTGTAGATTTATTTTAACCTTTTTCTCTCCAACAATCTGTTTTGCAAGTCCAAAGAGCTCAACACTTATTCTCACTCTGTTATATCTCCTTTCAAGGAATTCATAACATAATGCCTACTTTTGTTAAATTTCAGACGATTTTTCTCCACGGTAAGCATTATTTTCAATCAAGCATAATTTATTTTATTAAATTATAACAGATAATAAAAAATAGTCTGCAAAAAACAAGAATTATGCAAATTTAAGATATAATAAGCTAATTATTCTATCAAAGATTTTTTAAACTTTAAAGACTAAAATTGGGAGGTTACATGTATATATCAGTTATAGGAGCCAGTAAGTGTGGTAAGGAACTATATGAGATGGCTTATGAAGCAGGAAGAGAGATTGCAAAGAAAAAAGCAATACTTATTTGTGGAGGATTGGGTGGAGTGATGGATGCAGTTGCAAAAGGAGCTAAAGAAGCAGGAGGTATTGTAGTCGGTATATTACTAGGAGATACAAGAATAGGTGCAAGCAAGTATCTTGATGTTTCACTTCCAACTGGAATGGGTGAAGCAAGGAATGTACTAATTGTAAAAGCAGCTGATGTTGTCATTGCAATTGGGGGAGAGTATGGAACATTATCTGAAATTGCTCATGCTCTTAAAATGAGTACCCCAGTAATTGGTTTAAAAACATGGGATATTGGCAAAGATAAGTTTGGTGTATCAAGAATAATAAAAGCAGATGATCCAATATCTGCTGTGGAAAAAGCGTACGAACTAGCGAAAGAGTGAACAGGTATTATCTAATCAAGCATTTTTGCACATAATTCTCTAATATCTTTTTAAATTTCAGCATCTGGTCATCAGAAAATTGATTCTCTTTTAAAAATTTCAAATTCAATGTTTTTGAAGGATAAAATTTTTGTAAAATGAATAATTTAGCTCCATTAACTAGTTTTCCTATTTTATGAATTTCATCCTCATTATGAAACTTTGGTAAAACTGTTGTCCTGAACTCATAATTAATTTTAGTATCAATAGATTTATAATCAATTTCTTTATTTAGAGCATCTTTTGTCTTATTACACTTATTTAAATTGAGTATTATTTTAATGCTCTCATTTATTTTTTCTAAATTAACTTTAGTTCCAACTATCTCTTCATATTTACCTAAAGAGCCTTTAATATCTATAGCTAAGTAGTCTAAAAGATTATCATTAATTAACTTATTTAAGATACGGGGATTGGTCCCATTTGTGTCTAATTTAATTAAAAAACCCATTGATTTTAATTTTGAAATGAATTGATGAAGATCTTTATGAAGTGTCGGTTCACCACCAGTTATGACAACAGCATCAAGTTTTTCCCTTCTACTTTCTAGAAACTCAAATACATTATTTTCTGGGATTTTTTCTGGATAAAGTTCTGGATTGACTAATTCAGGATTATGACAAAATGGACACCTGAAATTGCAGCCAATAGTAAAAATTATGGCACTAATTTTATGGGGATAATCAATGAGTGAAAATTTTTGCAGTCCACCAATAATCATTTTATTTTATATTATTTACTTTTTATCTATTACAAAGGTTTTGCGGTCTTTAAATTCTGATCTCTTTCCTTTATTCCATTGCTTAACAGGTCTTATATATCCAACCACTCTGGAATAAACTTCAGTAATTGCTCCACATTCTGGACAAGTTTCATGCTCACCAGACAAATAACCATCTTGTGGACAGATACTAAAGGTAGGAGTAATTGTAAAATAAGGAAGTCTATAATTTTCTGCAACTTTTTTTACTAATATTTTAGAACTCTCACCATCAGGCAATTTTTCTCCAACAAAGCCATGAAAAACAGTGCCACCAGTATATTTGGTTTGAAGTTCATCTTGCAAATCTAAAGCTTCAAAGATGTCATCAGTATATCCAACAGGAAGCTGTGTTGAATTTGTATAATAAGGAGCTGCTCCATTTTTAAGAGTTTCCTCATTTGCGCAAATAATCTCCGGAAATTTTTCCTTATCAGTTTTTGCAAGTCTAAAGGTTGCACCTTCACCAGGAGTTGCTTCAAGATTATAAATATTGTCAGTCTCATTTTGATAATCCATAAGCTTTTCTCTCATAAAATCCAAAACTTTTATGGAAAAATCTCTACCTTCCTGGGTTGTGATATCTTTTCCCAAAAAGTTTAAACATGCTTCATTCATTCCGATTAAACCGATTGTTGAGAAATGATTTCTCCAGTAGCCTCCAAATCTTTTTTTGATTGAATTAAGATAATATTTTGCATATGGATATAAATTATTTTCTGTGAATCTTTCCAATACTTTTCTTTTGATCTCAAGACTCTTTTTTGCCAGATCCATTTTTTCTTTAAGTCTATTAAAGAACTCCTTTTCATCTTTTGAAAAGTACCCAATTCTTGGCATATTAATTGTTGCTACTCCAATACTACCGGTTAGGGGATTCGCTGCAAAAAAACCACCACCTCTCTTTCTCAATTCTCTCTGATCAATTCTAAGGCGACAACACATGCTGGTTGCATCTTCAGGTTTCATATCTGAGTGGATAAAATTAGCAAAATAGGGTGTTCCATACTTAGAAGTCATTGTCCATATAGACTCCAGTGTAGGGTTATCCCAATTAAAATCCTCGGTAATATTATACGTAGGAATAGGAAAGGTAAACACTCTTCCCTTAGCATCACCTTCTGACATGACTTCTGCAAATGCCTTGTTAAAAGTATCTATCTCTTTTTGGAATTCGCCATATTGAGCATTCTGCATTTTTCCACCTATAATAACATGCTCATCAGCAATTATACTTGGTGGTACTAAATCCATCGTTACATTTGTAAATGGAGTATTGTGGAAAAGCAGAAGTCCTGCACCACCAGAAAAATTCTCCCGGGGTAAATCAACAGAAAGATCATACTCAAATTCTTTATCATATTTAAATTCCTCCAACCGACTGCAAATCCGAGCAGCAAAATCACCAACAGAGTAAGCCTCTTTTCTTTTTTTGTCTTTATAAATTCTCAAAGTATATTGATTACTCCACTCTTTTTTTCTTCCTTCTTCTTCGTAAACACTAAATTTATAACCATTCATACTCAGAAGCAAAGAAAGTCCGGTTGAAAGTTTTTTGGAAGTCGTTGACAAATCCCAGTATTTCTCATATTCGGATCCATCACCAGACAGGATGCTTTTAATAAAAGCTTCTTGAAGTTTAGGCTCCAATTGATAAACAAACCAGGGAACCTCTTTTCGTGTACTATAAGTACCACAAACTGCAACCACCAAAGCAGTTAAAAGACCATTACCAGAAATTTTGTAAACTGGCTTGGTTTTATTTCCTTTTTGAGAATAACCCTTTGATTTTTCTATTCTTCCAAGGATTCCCAAACTTTTTAAAATTCTTTTAATCTCCCTAAGCTCACTCTGAGAAATAAAAAATGAGTTACTGATATCAGCATGACCCTCAGCCATATACCAAGCACAAATCTTTACAAAATTCAAGAGATCTTTTCCTTTCAAAAATCTTGAAGTCTTAATCTTACTATTTCTAAGGTAAAATCCTAAGGCATCATTTTCTTCTAAAAACTTCAAAAAGATATCAAGTCTGACAATTTTCTTTCTCTTCCAATCAATCCATACACTCCGGTTATGGAGATTAAATTGAATATAAAATGGAGTTATTCCGCCATAATACTCTTTTACCTTTTCTTTTAATTTATCAATTGTTCCCTCGGGAACATTCACATAAACCTTTTGCCAGAGATATGGAAATTCCTGAAGAATTTCTAAAAGATCAAGTTTTTTCTTATTTCCTTCATTCTTTACTGATTTAATGGCTATAAAGTGGTTATTGGGCTTTAATTTACTATTGAAATGTTCATCTCTTACCTCTTGAGCTGAAAAAGGTTTAACAATAAATTCTCCATTAAGTTTTTCAAATCTAAAAAGTGAATGAGCTGGAGAGACAGAAGCTGTTCCTTTACTTGTTCTGACTTTAACAAACTTACTTCCTTTAGGAACTTTATGTCTTATAAAAGCTTTAATATTTGCCCAAACCGCTTCACCTTTTTGATTAAATGACAAAACTTTGAAATTATCATCATTTTCAATAGCAAAACTACCAGGATTATCTTCCAAAACCCGGTGGGATTTTTTTTCAAATTGGGAATCAACTATCTCACCAATTTTTTTTATTTTAATCTTTCCATTCTCTCTAATCACCACCAGCTCATCCCAGACTAAACTTTGGAAGCCAACTCGAGTTGGGATGTTTATGTTAAACAAGAATTCTTGTATAGCCTGCTTAGTTTCTTTATAAGACAACTTATCATATTTAATAAAAGGGGCTAAATATGTGTCTACTGAACTAAATGCCTCCGCACCAGCAGTCTCACCCTGTAATGTATAGAAAAAGTTTACTATCTGACCAAGAGCAGCACGGAAATGTTTAGCTGGCTTACTCTCAATCTTTCCAGGAACACCACCAAATCCACGAATTAACAGGTCTTTTAAATTCCATCCCGCGCAGTACGGTGCAATCAAGGCTAGGTCATGTATATGGAAATCTCCACAAATATGTGCTTTTCTGACATCTTTAGGGTATATTTTATATAACCAATAATGTGCCGAGATTACTGAGGCAATATGATTATTTAATCCCTGAAGAGAATAAGTCATATTGCTGTTTTCATTAACTCTCCAATCTTCATTCTCAATATATTCATCTACTAACTTAAGGCTAACAGCCCTTTTTACATCACGAATCTTAGCATGCTGATCTCTGTAAATAATATATGCCTTTGCGGTCTTTATATAACCAGATTCAATCAGAACTGTCTCTACTATATCTTGAATCTTCTCAACAGTTGGAATTTCATCCTTAATAATTTCTTTAGCTTTTTTAACAACTTTATTGGAAAGTTTTCGTGATGTATTTAGTCCAAATTCTTTAGTTTCCTGACCTGCTTTCAATATTGCATCAGTGATTTTTCTTTGATCAAATTTGACAATTCTTTCATCTCTCTTTTTTATTTTTTCGAACATTGTTGCAACTTTTCTACATTTATAACTATATTTTTTGTAACATTTATTAGAAATTAGTAGTATTTAGTTGTTAGTGAAAAAAATTTTATTTTGAGAAAATATAATAAATTTAATATTTGGCAAAAATTATTGTAAATATAAGAATCAATAAATGAAATAAGAATCAAAGATAAAAATAATCACAAAATTAGAAATAAGAAATTATTTAATATATGAAAAATTTTATATTTTATAATCTAATAAAAGGACTGGAGATAGCTTAATAATAAATTTGTCTGTAAGTGAACTACCCCCAGCTATCGCAAGGGGACTTCTTAGCTATGGAGTTAAAAAAAACAAAAAATAAATAAAATAATAGAATTTAAAAATATAAAAGGAAATTATCTATACATACAAAATATAGTGTTTTAAAAATACTAATACGCAATATATTGTATGTCAATGGATTTTTAAAAAAATTTTAAAAACTTTCTATAAGACAGTTTTTTAAGTGGCATTTTGTTTAAAATATTTTTTAAATATTTATCTTTTATAAAATATTAAAAAAAATTCTTTAATTTCAGTATGTTAGACTTCTTTATGATTTTAGGGTATATTTTAGGGACATTTTTAGAATAATAATTTATAAACAGAAATAAAAGGTTATGAAAAGAGAAATAATATTTTTTTCAATTTTAAATTTAGTTATTGGGTTAACGGGGATAGTAATAAGACCTCTAATCCCAATAGTATCTAAGGATATAAATATTGGATTAGATATGATTGGGATAGTATTATCTGCTATTTCATTTGGATTTTTTATTTCCGTGATTTTAACTGGTTATCTGTCAGATAGATATGGCACTAAACTTGCTATAACTTTAGGTCTTTTAATATCAATTATTAGTGCTCTGGGATTTGGTTTAACCTATACATTTTTTATTTTACTAATTAGTGGATTACTTATGGGAATTGGGAGAGGCACACTAATGGCTGGAATAAATGCACATGTAGTTAATATTTATCCTGAAAAAAGAGGGGCTAATCTTTTAAAATTAAGTTCTTTTTTCTGTTTAGGGACAGCAATTGGAACTTTTATTGTTTCTATAATTCTATTTTTGAAATTGAATTGGAGATTTTCATTTATCATATTCTTTTTTATTTATATTTTTATTACATTGTATTTTTTAAGAAAAAAAGCTACGGAGCACAAGATAAGTTTACAGGAGGAAAAAAATACAAATTCTTTACAAGATGAGCAAATTAAGGATTTTAATAAAGAGAATGTAAAAAATATAGAAAATAATGACATAAGGAGCATAAAAAATCAATCAGAAAAAATTCACTTAAAAGAATATTTAAATCTTTTTAAGAATCCGATTATAATTTTTTTGGGAATACTTCTAATATTTTTTGGTGGAACAGTAGTTGCTTTTTCTACCTGGTATACAACATATTTTTCATCATTTGGCATTAAGGTAGCAGTTAGTTCTTTAGGTCTTTCATTATATTGGTTATCATTAATGGCTGGCGTTAAGCTTAAGCAAATTGCAATGAATTTTCTTGAAGAATATAAAATTATTCTTTTAGGATGCTTATTAAATGCAATTTTTATGATAATTATTACATTTTCAGGAAATATTGTTATTAAGGTTATTGCCTCTATAATGATAGGTCTTTTCTTGGGAGGTTTTACTCCCTTAACAACCTCCTTGGCAATAAGTCAAAAACCTGAACTATCAGGATTTATTTCAGGTTATATTTTGGGGATGTTATCATTGGGTAATATGATTTTTCAGCCCTTCATAGGATATTTTTCTGAGAGATTTGGAAAAGGATCCGGGATATATATTCAATTAACAGGTTCACTTTTGCTTTTTATAACAATAGTTATTCTAGCAATTTATTATAAACGTAGAAAATTAAGTGGTGAAATAGCATAATTTTTTTAAATTTAGGTCCTACTTAGTGACAGGTATTTATAAGAGTAATTTTTTCAACTGCCTTTCCAAATTCATTTTCTGCTGTGGCTATTAATGTAAATTTTTCCCCTTCTTTTGTTAAATTTATTTGTGCAATATTATCATTTGCTGGTAAACCATCATCCCTGTTGAAATATAGTTTTGGAAATGGATCTCCTTCAACATATGCTCTAACTCTATAGACACAAAAACCTGTTTCAAGAAATGGTCCTTCAATTATCTCAAGTGTAATTGTAGGCTTATTTATAGATTCTAAAACTGTAAGTGTAAATGAATCTTTTGACTCC
>Ga0209986_10002476_pt1 | contig 16887 bp, 14 predicted proteins | sample BlataG_FD_183168 | JGI IMG/M metagenome (GOLD analysis project Ga0209986, IMG submission 183168) | Deep subsurface microbial communities from Black Sea to uncover new lineages of life (NeLLi) - Black_00105 metaG (SPAdes) (version 2) | ecosystem: Environmental > Aquatic > Marine > Oceanic >...
TTTTAATTGTTTCAACCGTTCTTTAAAAATTTATAAATAATTAGAAGGATGTATTATTTTTATACACAAGATTATTAGGAAATTTTTCTGTATTATTAAAAATCTAATTTAAAATTATTATATACGATGAATAATATTGTTTGATTATAATGAATATAATAGATGGATAAATGAAGCAGACAACACATTAAAATCAGCAGAAATAGATAAGAAAAATGGATTTCTCAATTGGAGATATTTTAAATGTCAACAAGCTGCTGAGTTTTCATTAAAAGCGATTTTATATGGTTTAGGCTCAACTCCTTTTGGTCACTCTTTAACAAAATTAACTAGCGACCTAAAAAATCATTATATTAATGTTTCTTCAATATTAACTGCTTGTAAAAAGTTAGATTTACATTACATTCCCTCTCGATATCCAAATGCATATTCCACAGGGGGCACCATTCGAATATCATGATGAAGTTATTGCCAAAGAGGCTTTAAATAATGCGTCAATAATAATTAATTTTATTAAAGGTTTTAAAAAATGAATACTTCCTTAAAAACTATTAATTATGGCATTAAAAAATTTTGTGAAAATATTATTAAAAAATTAAATCCCAAATGCATTATTTTATACGGATCATTGGCAAGGGGGGATTTTAACGAGCGAAGCGATGCTGATTTAATTGTGATATCTTCGAAATTACCTAAAAATTATTATGAAAGGGCACAATTGCTTTATGACTTAATCGAAACTCTTGACCCTATTGAACCTATTGGTTTTACTCCCGATGAATTCATCAATATGATCGAAAACCGGCATTGCACAACCTTATTTGCAATGGAAGAGGGAAAACCTTTATTTGGAAAAAAATATTATTCTTTTTTAAAAAAAATTCATAAGAAAATATTCAATAAGTACAAAATCATCAAAGGGAATTCATCTTGGATTGCCAAAATAGGATAATTCTAACGATGATTTTAAATTGAAGCTTATAAATAAAATAAATCTTTCAATGGCTACATATTTAAAAGATGGTATTTTTAATGAATAAATTCTCGTATCACTTCATTGAAAAGGAATCAGATGTCACTATAATCTCTGAGTCAAAAAAAGCAATTAAATTAGCTATTAAATCTTTTTATAAACATAGAACGATTCTTGAGAAATTTGTGTATAAAAATGAAATTTTCTTAAAATCTCTTTCACCAATAAAAGTCAAAAAGCCTCCCAAAATTATTAAACTTATGGTTAGATATTCTGAAATATGCGATGTTGGTCCGATGGCAACAGTTGCCGGCGCTCTGGCTGATATAATGGTAAAAGAGATGAAGATGAATGAGAAATTATACCCATTGAAAATTGCAGTTGTGGAGAATGGCGGAGAAATATCAATTAATTCTGAAGAATCTATTAAAGTAGGGTTATATGCAGGAAAAAATTTGCTGGGTGGAAAATTAGGCTTTCTTATAACTGAAAAAGATTCTCCTTCGGGTATTGGCTCAAGCTCCGCAAAAATTGGTCATGCAATAAGTTTCGGAGAAGCTGACGTCGTAACTATTTTCGCAAAAAATGCCACACTTGCAGATGGAGCAGCAACAAGAATTGCCAATGCCGTAAAAGGGAGAGATATTGAAAAGTCGATAAAAAAAGGTTTAGATCTTGTGGATGATCTCGAAGGAGTATTTGGAGCGTTTATTAGTAGGGAGGAAAAAGTAGGACAGGTAGGAAAAATACCAGAAATTATTAAGATTGTAGGTGATGAATTTACCTTAATTAAGAAAAAATTAGCAGATTTTTTGCCACACTACGAATTCTTTTATTAAATTTTAATTAAAAAGAAGGGAAATTAAAAATAACCTTAATATTATATAGATATAATAAAATAATATTATATATATTACATAAATGTATTATGAAAAAATATTAAAAATCTAAAATATTGTAATGACAGAGTATATTACAATTTCTGCAAGAATAAAAAAAGACTTAAAAAAGAAAATTACAAAATACGGAATTAATATTAGTCAATTAATGAGGAATGCAATAGAAGCAGAGATCGAAAGAATTGAAGAAAGTGAGTTAAGAAAATCATTAAGGAAAACTGGGAAAATTTTCGCAAAAATTGATATGGAGACAATAACTAATTTAATTCGAGAGGATAGAGAGAATAGATGAATTTCTTATTTGATGCAAGTGCTATTCTTAATGCAATCAAACAACACGCTGAGAATTCAATTTTTATTTTCAAAAAACAATATACAATCAATTTAGCTTTTTACGAAATGGGAAATGCCGTTTGGAAACTAGTTTATAGGGAGCTAAGTACAGAAGAAGAAGCCTTCCCAATTATTAATACTATAAAAAATTTATGGCAATTATTTAATATAATATCCCTAAAAAAAGAAGATCTAAATGATATACTTCAGATTGCCATCAAAGATTCCCTCACTTTTTACGATGCTTCATATCTTTATTATGCAATTAAAAATAAAATTATTTTGGTTAGTGATGATAAAAAATTAAGGAAAACTGCTGAATCTTATGTTACTCTATCTATAAACTTGGACATATTGCCCTACCCCATCGATAGAGGAGATGGGGTAAAATTATTACTTGAGTGAACTTGATGTTTTAAGAGCAACGCACTCACATGTGCCGCATTGGAATGACGGTCGCTCAACTTCCCGCACACCTCGCACTCGAATTCATCGTATGGAAGTCCTTTTTTGAGCGTTCTTCTCATTTCTCCCGTTCTTTTATAACACTCGCCGCACACTTGACTTGTAAAAGGAGATACGACTTCTGTTTTTATGTAATTACTTAAATAACCTTGTTTTTTAAGATCCATTGCCCACGATTCAAAAATATCGTACAATTCCTTTTGCTTGGGCATGTAAGTTATTGCTTTAGCTAATACACCCTTCTTTCCTCTAGTCATGATGCCAACAATCCCGTCCCACGACACGTGCATTGCCCCCGTTCTGTACGCAACGTAGAGCAACACCATCAGCACCTGACGCTTCCGTTCCTTCATGAGATTCTCTCGCCTCTGGTGTAAAAGCGTGATATGTGCCTTCATTCTATCTGCCTTCTTTAGACTTAAAGGCCTGCCCCTTGCGTCTAAACCTGTGCCCAAGCATCTCTGAAGGCGGGCAATCTCTTGCTTGCGAATCTTTTCAAGCTTATTGTGTGCCTCTTCAAATAATTTCATCATTGATAATATATTAATCTCCTCGTTTTCTGTTGCAACTGCGACCATATATTTTCCAATTCGATTAAAATCGCTGCCAAGAAATTCACCCTTCGGAATCTTTAGGCTCTGATATTTTTTATCCAGCGCATCTATAAATCTTATTTTATGGCTAAATGCGTTCAAGTCTTTTGAGGTTAAAATTATATCCGCAACGATCTTATTGACAGGTCCTTTCGGCACGTTAAGCCGAATGTCCCTTACCTCTGCACCTCGATTGAGACATTCAGTTATTTTCTTGCCGGGTATTAATTGAAACCAGAAAAGTCCCTTTCTCTTGCCTTGTAATTCCCCGTTTACCAGTTGGTCAGGAGAATATATTGGCATACCCAACCAGATAGGTTTCCCTCGCCTAAATATTTGCGTTGCGTTCGGCTTGCTCGGCTCGAACCTATTCACAAGGAAATATTCACTGCTTGGGTGGTCCTTTCTTTCTACGATAAATTTATTAAAGATTAAATTGACGGGAAGGTGCTTTCTCAGTCGATTTTTCGATTTGTAAGGTCGAGTAGTGCAGTTCTCGGGCGTGAAGGCTCTCTTAATCTGACCAATCGCATTAGGATATTTTTTTGCGAGAGTGAGGCTCACAATCCCTCTGAGCGCACTGAACAATCGAATAATACGGGATTTTTTCCCAATAACGTTTTGATTGAAGATATTGCAAACATTTCTCGTGAAGCGGTTTCCCACCACATAATTTTGAAGTATATGAATAATATCAGGAGAATGCAAACAATTTAAAATTAAATTGAGTTTATTAACGAAAGCCCGGCAATTTTTATACGGACGAGAGTCTGTTTTGAATCGTCCCATATTTTTTTGCACCTCTGCTATTAGTAATTTCCCGGAGTTTTCAAACTCGGTAATATCGATAGGTATTGTATGGGAGAGAATTTTTCGTTTAATATCGGAAGACCAACAACGACCAATTCTACTTTTTAAATCAAAATATTTCGCTTGTAATTTTGATGGTAATAATGGTGAGAGGTCTATTTCTGCAATGGGTAATAAGTGAAGGACTTGCTTTTTTTGAAGGCGGCTTACGACAGAAACCTCCTCCAAATCATGAGCGAAACGTTTGCAATAATTCGCAAGCATCATAAACAAGTCGTTAAGCGGTTCGATTTGGAATTTCTTTGGAAGAAGTTGATCCAACTTTCGTCGCCAGCCCACAATAGTATTTCTTACCCATTGTGTGTCGGTATTCCACGCTTTTGCTAAATATTTTCTCAAATGGTTTGGAATTGAGTAATAGGCGAGAATAATCGGTATTACTTCGGAAAAATCCGTTGATATGAGAAGATCTCTCACAACTTCAACCTTCTTTTTCATGTCATAGTATGCTTTCAAAGACCACGCCATCTGCTCAAAAGCAGTCAAATCGATATTTCTGCTCGTGCCCGTAATCAGCTCGATAGCTTTCTGGGGGTACGTTCTGATACTTGTCTCCGTTATTCCGCTCCCTTTTGCCCGCTTTATCTCAAGCGCTTTCTCGACTAATTCTTCTCTTGACGACGGGATCGTATCAATATATCTCAATGCAATCGTATTGAGGTGAGAGCAAAGCATCTTAAAGCCTCTACCGGCTAAATACTGATAATCTCTAAGCGAAATCTCACCGAATGAAGGATTTGCGGGATCGGCAAATTTGGGAAGGTCTGCTCGTGAGAAATGCCCTGAATTTAATGCAAGATTGTAATTTTTAGAATTTTTCAATTGCTCCTTATTTCTATTTAATTCCGCCTCAATGTTTTTGACACGTTTAAGATTATCAAATATTTTCTTATATTGATCTATAATCTCGTTATTTGCATCGATAAGGTTCTTTTTTATAATGAAATTTTCAAAAGTCATCGAGTAGCCTTTTATTGGCGCTTTTCTTAAAAATTGAAGCACTTCCCTCTCCCGTATCAATTGATTATATTCTTCTAAAATACTTTCGGGAACTCTAAGACCAATCTTATAAGTTCGAAGATATTCCGGTTCCGACGATTTTTTTCCCTTATTTGGCTCTCTCTTCATTTACTCCAAAAGTAGTTGTTTTCTATTTTAATTGAACTCATTGCCATATATAAATAGGTTCTGTGCCCCAGTTTAGAAAAATATTCTATTTTTTTTTCAAGATTGCCTTTACATTCGATAAAGCCTTCCCATAAACGCGTAGAGAATTGCGGTCAAATTGGTGATAAGCTCCGCATGAGGCGTGTTATTCGCAATCTTTGGGTGGATCACTTCAAGCTTCACGCCCCAGCTGTTCAGATACTCTTCAATTATATGAAGCCCAAATCGTGATAACCGATCGTTGTAATTCGCCACGACAACGTCGTATTTACCTATAGAAACGCCCTTCAATAGCTTTAAAAGCCCTCTACGGTTATCATTCAACCCCGAACCTACATCTAAATACGCTTTAACCATATCATACCCCTTTAAATCGGAATATCTTTTTATTTCCTCTAATTGTCTTTTTAACTCATCCGATTTTTTCTGCCTTGACGAGGACACTCTGCCGTAAATCGCACATTTTAGCTTAATTGCACCTCCTTTTATCGAACTTTTTGCTCATTTCTTAATTTTCAAAAATTCTAAAACCTTACTTCGGCTATACCTTCTGTGATTTCCAATTGTTCGAAAACAAGGCGGAAAAGTTCCCACCTTATCCCATCTCCTTAAAGTCTTAGAACTCACACCGAGCATTAAGGCGTTTAATCCTATACTCAAAAAAATTTCTGCCATAATGTCCATATTCTTAAAAAATAGCAAATTTAATTTAAGAGAGATAATTGATTTAATAAATCTGAGCAATGTCCAAGTTTGAGTAAATTTTCAAAAACTAGTCACGACTGTTATGACAAGCTTAGATTTAAAAATTCCCCGAGAAGATTCATGAAATTTTTTCATTAAATCTCATTGATGCAAATTTAATAATTATGAATTACTTAAATTTTTATAATTGTAGAATTCAATAATTTTTGCCAAAGTTTCAAATTTTGAGGGATTCTCTAATTATGAAAAATTAGTAGAGTTATACAAGAAGGAAAAAATCTTAAACTCAAGGAGCGATATCAAACTCTCTTTTTAATGCATGAGTTTAGGAATTGCACTTTTTTTAATAAATTTATAATTTCTTTATATATGTGATTGAATTATTAAAAATATTCAATAATCTTATCACATATAATTAATTATGTGATAAAAGGATCAGAAATATTTAATAAGTTTATCACATATAATTAATTATGTGATAAAAATATTGAAAAAATCTAATAATTATACCACATTTCTTATATGTAGATTTTAAAAAAATCAGAGTGAATCTTATTGAATCATAAAAAACTTTATGAGATGGAAAAACTTTTTCAAAAATTTAATGGATATTTAAAAACAAAAGATTTTCTAAGTTTTAATTTTACAAGTTATTATTTATCGCAACTTAAAAAAGAAAATTTTGTTACGGAAGTAAAAAGAGGATTATATAGATGGAATGATTATAATTTAAAAGGTTTTGAAGAATTAGTTGATGTTTCCAAAATTGTTCCTAAGGGAGTATTTTGCTTATTTTCTGCCCTATTTTATTATGATTTATCTTCTTTTGTTCCTCTACAATATTATATAGCAATAAATAGAAATAGTTCTAGACCGACTCCTCCAGAATATCCCCCAATTAAATTAAAGTTTTTTTCGGGAAAATATTTTAGTAAAGGGATTGAAAATATCAATATCAATGGCAATATTGTTAAAATCTATAATATTGAAAAAACAATTTGCGATTGTATAAGGTTTAAAAATGAAATTGGGAAGGATACTTTAAAAGAAGCTTTGCATGATTATGCTTTATCTCCAAAAAAAAATATTTCAAGACTAATGAAATATGGAAAAATATTTAGAATCGAAAAGAAGCTTAAAATTTATCTGGAGACTATTTTATGACAGAAGAGATTAAAAATTTATCCGCATCTATAAGGATGCGACTTAAAAATTATGCTAAAAAAGAAAAGAAACAAGTTAATTTAATTTATCTTTCCTTTATACAAGAGAGGTTCTTATATAGACTCTCTATCTCGGATTATAGGGAAAAATTTGTTTTAAAAGGAGGAATATTACTTTATTGTTTTGATTTAATTACAAGACCAACAAAAGATATTGATTTTTTAGCTCAAAATGTTCCTAATGAAATAAATGAAATCAAAAAGATTATGACACAAATTTGTAAAATAGAAATTAATGATGGAGTTTTATTTGATACCGAAACATTAACAGCAAAAATAATTGCTGAAAATAGAAAATATAACGGAATAAGAATTAAATTATGGGCTTATATTGGGACAATAAAACAAATTCTTCAAATAGATATCGGATTTGGAGATATCATTATTCCTACTTCATCGATAATTGAATATCCGGTTCTTTTAGACGGAAATTCGCCTAAAATTAAAGTTTCTTCTATAGAATCATTAATTGCAGAAAAATTTGAGTCAATGATAATTCTTTCAATAATAAATAGCCGAATGAAAGATTTTTATGATATTTATTTTTTATCAAAAAACAAATCTTTTCAAGGAAAAATACTTTATTCTGCAATAAAGACGACTTTTCATCAAAGAGATACTCTTTTTACAAGAGATCCTGCGATTTTTTCAGAAATTTTTGTAAATGATAAAGAAAGAATACGAGATTGGCAATTTTATATAAAAAAAATAAGAATAGAACCTATTAATTTCGAAGTAATTATGTCAAGGATTAAAGAATTTCTGCAACCTATTTATAATAAACTTCTTGATAGAAAAGAATTTTTCCACAAATGGGATCATAAGAAAGAAAAATGGATAATTAATTGAGGGTATTTATAAATTTAAGTAATTAACAGAAAATTTAAAATCTTTAATTTATTGCCGATAAAATTTCAGAATATGTCAAATCAAAATTCGTCGGAAATGGAAAAGTTTTCAAAATTAATCGATTTTTTAATTTCAGATTTACATAAATAAGGGAATAAAATCATCTTTTTTTTTGATTTTGGTAAAAATTATAAATTTTTATAAGTTTTTAATAAACAGTTAAAACAATAATTTAATTGTAATCTAAATATAAAAAAATCAACATCTTAAAAAATGACTCAAATCGTTGTTACTGGTGGTGGGGGCTTTATTGGCTCGCATGTAGCCGAATATTACGCAAAACAAAAGGAAAACCATGTTATAATAATTGATAATTTATCTCGTGCGAAATTATTGCATAGAGATGATAAAAATGCAATGTATAACTGGAAATATTTACATCAGTATAAGAATATTACATTTTATCAAGAAGATATAAAAGATTTTGACTTTCTAAAGGATTTATTTAAAAAAAATGAAATTGATGTGTTAATTCATACTGCAGGACAAACTGCTGTAACCACTTCAGTAACTGACCCAAAAGAAGATTTTGAAAATAATTTAATTGGTACATACAATATATTGGAAGCTGTGAGAATTTCAAAGTCGAATCCTGCAATAGTATTTTGTTCTACTAATAAAGTATTTGGAGATAACGTTAATAATTGTAATATTGAGGAAAAAGAAACAAGATATGTATTTACTTCAGAATATAAAAATGGCATATCTGAGGATTTTTCTACAGATTTATGCGAACATACACCATATGGCGCTTCCAAATTTTGTGCTGATGTTTATGTTCAAGAATATGGACATATATATGGATTAAAAACAGGAGTATTTCGTATGTCGTGCTTAACAGGAGATACAATTATTCAAACAATACTCGGTTCTAAAAAAATAATAGATATTAATGAAAATGATATTCTTCTTTCATTTGATGGTAAAAAAATTGTTTTTTCTAATGTAATTAAACAATTAAGGACAAATTCTGAAAATAAAATACTTTATAAAATAACTACAAGAAGAAATCATATAATAAAAGCAACAGGAGACCATAGATTTTATACACCAAATGGATTTAAGAGAATAGATTCATTAAATTATGGTGAATTAATATGTATTTATCCTCAAATTGAAAAAGAATATATAGATTTTGAAGATAATTGTGAAATATTAGTTACTAAGGATGATATTTATAAAAATCTAAAAAAATTAAATATTAGAGAAATAACAATTCAAAGAAAAATAAAATCTATGGAAGAAAAAGGATTACTTCCCTTTTCAAAAAATGCAAGAGGTTATCAAAGAATAATAGAATTAGTTGGTTATTGTTTTGGAGATGCTAATCTTTATACATATCAAGCTAAAAATAGGAATAATATCTCTTTAGCATTACAGATTTATGGTAAAGAAGAAGAAATTAATTTTATAAAAAAGATTTTGGATTCATTGGGAATACCTCATTCTAAAGAACAAATTACTATTTCTAAATCTAAATTAACTAATGGAAGAGTAATAAATGGAAAAAGTATAAGAATAGTTATAACTCAAGCAGAATATAGCTCTTTATTTCAATTATTGGGTGTTCCATTAGGAGATAAAGCTTTAAAATCCTTTAATATTCCAAATTGGATTTTAGAAGGCGATAGAGAAACACGACGATGTTTTTTAAGTGGTCTATTTTCTGCTGAACTTGCTCGAATAACTTATACTGATGAAAGATACGGGGGTCTTTCATTTGCACAAAGTAAAGATGAAAGACTCGAATACAATTTATATGATTATCTTAATACAATAAAAAAAATAATTTTAGAAGAGTTTGGAGCAAATACAAGTGAAATTTTTAATGGTGGTGATTATAAAAGAAAATCTGGAGTAACAACAATTCAAAGAGTATTTAAAATTTATGCAGGAAAAAAAAACAGAACAAATTTTGCAAAAGTCGGATTTGCTTGTCATCCTTATCGAAATTCTGAATTATATAATTTTATGGAGTGGGATAAAAGCAATGAAAAATCATTTAAAAAATGGTTTAGGTTTTATAATAAAAATCTTCCCAAAGAATTATTATGGGATAATATAATTGAAATTAAACAAATAGAGATGGAAGATATATATGATATTACTGTTGAAAATACTCATAATTTTATAGCTAATGGTTTTTTGGTTCATAATTGTATTTATGGAACTAGACAATTCGGTTTTGAAGATCAAGGTTGGGTTGCGCATTTTGTGATTTCAGCAATATTAGATAAAAAAATCAATATCTATGGAGATGGAAAACAAGTTCGCGATTTATTATATGTATCTGATTTAATTAATGCATATGATAATTTCATTAAAAATTCTCAAAAATTAAAACATGAAGTATTTTGTATGGGTGGTGGAAAGGAAAATACGCTTTCTTTACTTGAGTTAATCTCTATACTTAAAAATAAATTAGATAAAAAAATAAATATAGAATTTTTTGATTGGAGACCAAGTGATCAAAAAGTCTATATCTCTGATATATCCAAAGCAAAACAAAAACTCAATTGGAATCCAAAAATAAATCCTCAAGAAGGAATAGAAAAATTAATTAATTGGACAAAAAAAAATAAAAAAATCTTTTAATTGTTTTAAATTAATTAACACCTTCCAACAATTAAATAAATTAATTGAAATATATCAAACATTATAAGGTTAAGTAGATTTTATCTTTAATTAAATCTTGCTAATCTTTTATTTATCCATGGTGAATATAAATAAAAAATAAATTATTTTTAATTAAGCCAATAAACCTGAACTGATTGATTAATTACATTTTTTGATGTAAATATTCTATTTAAATAAGGCAAATTATAATATCCTTCTAAAATAGTAGAATTTAGCTTCCCTATATTAATTCCAATTACATCACCAAATATTCCTTCCGTAATTTGCTTATCATCTAACAATAAATATAAATTATTTTCGTTTTTTTCTTGTTGAAATTGCCTTAAATTGTTAAAACCACTTTCATTTATTTGATTTGATGGAAATAAAAGATATGCTTCATTAAAGTAAATCGACTGATTTTTTCCTGAATAATAATCTAAAATATAATTCCATCTGAACCCTGTTAGAAAAGAACTCTCTTTACTTGAATAAATACCAAACCACTGGGCACCCGATATTTCATAATTTTTTTTAAACTGAGTAACATTTATCGTTGTAAATAAAGAACTGAGAAATGTTAAAATAAAAACAAATAAATAAAATTTTTTGTAGATTTTAGGCTGAAAAAATTTATCTTTATATAAATAAAATAGATATGCCATTTCTGCGCAAATAAATCCAATACTGGAATATGTAACCATTCGCATCCATAACATATATTTAAGAAATAGTAAATCATAAATCAAAAAAATTACAAGAATTAGAACGGAATAATATGTCCAAAGATATATTAATGTGCCATCTAAATGCTTCTTTCGGTAAATAAATACTCCAAAAATTGATAAAATCAATGAAACCACAAAAATTGTTATAGGAATCACTATATATGTAAATATATATAAGTAATCATAAGATATTTCAAAACTGATAGATATTAAAAAAGAAATTAAAATGGGAAGTACCAAGACTAATATGACTAAAATTGGTTTCAAATAAACCACTCCAACCCTTTTCAAAATACTTTCTTTTGGATCTCTATTTAACCAAGCTTTAAATTTTCCTTTTGGTTCAGCTGAATATTTGTTAATCAAAATTATTAGACTAATCCCAATCACACCAATAATTGGGAATATGTATATGGGTAATGATAAATCCACTAAAAAACTTTCAAAAATAATAGTTTGAAAACCAATGATATTATAAACTACATAAATTAAAAATAAGAAAGCAAAAAATCCTAAATCAATGATTTTTTTCCTATCAAGAATTGCAAAAAAAAATGAAATAAAAAGAAATAAACCTAAAAATAAAATAACACTTATATCTGAAATAAAGACCATTGCAGAAAAACCAATACTAATAAAAAAATATATTATTGCCGTTTGTTTTATTTCAAATTTAAAATTTTTAATTCGCTCAATATAAAAAAACATTATAAATAGAAATACTAATAATCCTAATGCTGTAGGAAAATATTGACTCTGTGGAAAATCAAAACGATATGGACTAATTAATAAAAGAAATGCCCCTAGTATTCCAATTTGGGCGTTATTAAAAATCTTTTTAAAAACGACAAAGCTCATCAAACCAGAAATTAAATAATTTAAGATAGGAAAATATCTTACAATAAAAATTGTAGGATGTCCGGAAAATAAATGAATAACAGCTCCCAAAAGATGTAATCCATTTAATCCTCTGTATGATTCAAAAGGTATTATTCCTGTTTGAATAATCTCATTAGTTAAAATTAGATGAAACCAAGGATCATCTCCAAATAATACGGGATATCGAAAAATTGCAAATAATGCATATAATATAAGAAATACAATAAATAGTAAGAAATTTTTTGGAATTAGGCTCTCAATTTTAATCAAATTGAATTTTTTAATATAAGTAGTATTTTTATAGTATTTATTCAAAAACATAAACAAAAAGAAAATAGAATATATACAAATCAAATAAAAATAAGCCGTGATCGGCACACCTAAAAATCCCGCAATTATTCCGGTTAAAATATTAAAAATCATGCTAAATAAAATTGTTAATACTATTTTTTCTATCAAGTTATATTTTGCTTCAAAAATTTTAAAAAAAAGTTGGTAACCTGGAATAAAATAGATAAGAAATAAACTTGGGAACAAATTTAATATGGAATTTAAAGTTAAACCAATGATATTGAGGATTATAAAAATTGAACTTACAATCAGTAATATATTAATTAATAAATCTAAATTTCTAAAAATAAAAATTAAAACTTTCTGCGATTTACTTATAATTTGATTTAAAATTCTTTCCTTGGTTATGCGTTCATTAAAATCCATTAATGATTATTAAAACTTCCCATCTTAATAATTATCTTATTTTATTAATTTTAGAAGTCAGAAATCTAAGGATAAATTTAAACTTCTTAGGAAAAATTCCACTAAAAAAAGTAAGCCCAATTTTTAGACTATCTAATACAAGATTCATATATGAATCTCTGAAAGATACTCCATTATTAATAGGAACTTCTTTAATTTTATAACCTTTATTTAATGCCTCTATTATCATTTCCGTTTCAATTTCAAACCCCGAAGCCTCAAGATTCAAATTATTAATTACATTAGGTTTAAAAGCTCTAAATCCACTTTGTGTGTCAGTAATATACTTTTGAGTAACCACAGTGCCAAATATTGTAAATAGATGATTTCCAACTTTTCTCATTTGAGAAAGATATTTCCTATTATCTAAATAACTCCCATTTCCATTCTGTCTAATTAAAAAGCGTGATCCTATAACCATATCTGTTTCTCCATTAAATATTGGTTTTAATAGCTCTGGAATATCTTCTGGACAATGTTCCCCATCTGCATCAATAGTAATTATTATATCGGAGGGGGAACAATACCCAAAACCCTTTTTTAAAGCCTCTCCTTTTCCTAAATTCTCCTCATGATATAAAAGAGTTATATCTGGTCTGTTTAATATATCTCTTGTATTATCAATTGAACCATCATCAATGCAAATTATCTCAGCATTTATATTCAATTTAGAAAATGTTACTTTGATTCTTTTAATCAATCCAGTTATCGTATCTTCCTCATTATAGACTGGAATTATAACCTTAACCGGGGAATTGATGTTTTCTAAGTCGTCTGTAATGCTTTTTGGTATCTCTATTGGCTGATATAGTTCCTTCGTCAAATTTTAAACTCTGTTTTGTAATAAAAACATTTGATTAAATAACAAAATATTTATAATATTATTATATATCTGTATCATTTTTTTATTAAAATCTTTTCTTTTTTTTATTAAAGAAAATTTTGTTTCACCTAATTATGATTCTATTAAATCATTATATACTCTAATCATCTTCTTTGTGATTATTTCCCAAGAAAAGTTCTTTTTTAGATATTCTCTTAACTTTTTCGAATATAATTTTCCCTCTTTTTGATTTTCTATTGATTTTAAACAAATCTCGGAAACACTACTCAGATTATTAATTTTAAACAATCTCCCATGATCTTCATTTCGGATTACTTCTGGGATTCCCCCAACATTAGAGGCTATAACGTTAATGCCGCAAGCCATTGCCTCCAACATTGTTGTAGGCATTCCTTCATATCGGGATGTAATTAATAAAATTTTTGATTGGTTATAAATTTTAATCATTTGCTCATATGGGATCCTATAATAATGCTTAATAGGAATCTGCTTTTTAAAATTTTGGAGCATATAATACAACGGTCCATCTCCCACAACAAGAAATTCAATATCTTGATTTTTTTTATAAATTTTTTCAGCAATTTTTAAGAATAAGTCAAAACCTTTAATGTAACTTAAACGGCCAATAAATGTAATGTATTTTTTTTCCACATCATCAATTTTTTTGAATTTAGAGAGATTAACGCCATTAGGAATCCAATAATTTTTCTCACGCTTTATTTTAAATCTCTTTAAAACAGTTAGTAAATCCATATATGAAACAGATACCAAAGAATCAGGAATCGTTAAAGTAAATTTTCCTACAACGGGATCAAATATTATCTTTTTGACTAATAATTGAAAATTTTCAAATAAATTTGATGTGTAAAAAGCATCAGTTTGAATTCCACCATGTAATTGAAGTACTAAAGGGAATTTACGAATCTTTCTTAAAAAAGCAGCATGAATTGAACTAAAAAAAATATAAGAATGAGCATGAATAATATCATAATCTCTATAATGCTTGTTTAAAAAAGGTATTATATTAAAGAGTGGATTAATTCCAAAAAGATTTCCATAATATCTTCTATTAATAATTCTTATCCCTTCAGAATTATAGTATTCTCCACTTTTAGATATACGATTATAGTTTGAAGTTAAAATTTCACATTCTAACCCATGAGAATTTAAATTTCTTATTAAATTTTGACAATATATCGAATAACCACCTATATGATCAGGTGGATATGCCATAATATGTAGAATTTTCATGAGTTCTTAAAAAAAGTTCCAATTTATTTTAATTATAATAGTTTTAAGAAAAGTTTTTTTAAATCATTTCCTAATTTTTGAGGCGTTAAATATCTCTCAAATAATTTATATCCATTCCGAGCAATTTTATCTCTTAAATTTTTATCTTCATACAATGTAGTGATCGAATTAACCAATGACTCAACATTTGCATTTTTACATAAATAAACATTTTTCTCATGTGTAAGAAGTTCCCTTACTGCTATTGTATTTGCGGTTATTATCGGTTTTTTCATCGCTAACGCTGAATAAACTTTATTAGGTATTACAATATTTGATTTTAATGTACCCCCAAAAATTCCGAGTTGGATATCAGAACGTTCAATTTTTTCTGGTAATTGACTTAAAGGAATATGTGGTATCAACTCAAGATTATTTAATTTATACTTTTTTCTAAATTTAATTACTTCTTTAAATAAAACATTTCCTGGTTTCCCACCAACAATCTCAAATTTAAGTTCAGGATATCTCTTTAGAATTTTAGCTGCTTCTACTATAACTTTTATACCTTGTAATGGTATATATGTGCCATAAAAACCAATAATGAATTTGCTTTTCTCTCTTTTATACTCTCGGGGATAAAAAATTTCAGGATCAGAACCTACTAAAATTATCTTAATTTTACTTGGCTTTTGATAAAATAACTTAGAAAAGATCTTTCCATGAATTATAGTATCCGATAATATTAAATCTGCTTTTTTAAATGAATAATAATCAATAAAATAAGATATTTTTGCTAAAATGGATTTTTCATTAATATATTTATAATCATAAACATATGACAAATAAGAAGAAATAAAAGGATCATAAATAATGGGTCTATTAGTTAATCGCTTCACTTGAAGGACAGAATCAAATCCAGGATATCCGACTATTACTAAATCAAAATCCTGTGAAATTATTAACTTTTTTAATAATTTTAAACTATTCTTAAATGAGCTAATAACATATCTTCCTTTATTAACTTCAATAAATGTTGCACTTTTTTCATTACATTCAATAACATTTATGCCATTATTAATTAAGCCTTTGATTAATACTCTATTTCGAATTGTTTCTTTGGAATATGTCCCAAAATAACAAACATTTATTGAATTATTCAGATTTTAAACCCTTTTTTTTTAAAATGAATATCCTTAAATCATTTAAAAATCTTTTTAATTCCTTAAATTTTAAAATCCTAAATCCAAATAAAAGAATAAAATACGACACTAGACATAACACACCTATAAAATAAGCATTTAACCCAAAACTCAGTTTTAAAATAAAAAATTCAAAAATAATTATGAGAATAGATATGACTAACTGAATTAATTTAAATTGCCATAAAGAAAGTTCAATAATCCTCGATAAACTATAAAAATATAAAATAAATATTACAGCCATGGATATAATAAATGCTGATGTTGCCGAATATATACCAAAATAAGGGAGGAAAATTACAATTATTAAAACGTTTATCAAGGCTCCTATTACCTGAATAATTAAAAATCTAATAGTTAATCCTTTTGCCACAAGAAATTTTGCTGTGAATTGATTCAAACTATAAAAAAGACCACCTATTAAAATCAATTGAAAAACATCTGAAAAGCTTGGATATTGACTTAGAATGTTTGAATAAAGAATTCCAAGAATTA
>Ga0209986_10002478_pt1 | contig 16879 bp, 12 predicted proteins | sample BlataG_FD_183168 | JGI IMG/M metagenome (GOLD analysis project Ga0209986, IMG submission 183168) | Deep subsurface microbial communities from Black Sea to uncover new lineages of life (NeLLi) - Black_00105 metaG (SPAdes) (version 2) | ecosystem: Environmental > Aquatic > Marine > Oceanic >...
AACCATAATTTCTTAATGCAATCAAATTTTAAATGAGTACGGTACCGAAAAAGTTAGGTGTTTACATTTGTACAGGCTGTGGAATTGGTGAGAGTCTGGAAACAAAGAACCTGTTGGATATTGCCGCCAATGAATACCATGTGGATGTATATTGCTCCCATCCTTTCCTGTGTTCTGCGGAGGGGTTGGATCTGATCCGAAGCAATATTCAAAACAAAAGGCTTGATGGTATTATTATCGCTGCCTGCTCTCCCCGTGCTAAAACGTATGAGTTTTCTTTAAATTCCGGCATACATACTGAAAGAGTTAATATCCGTGAGCAGGTTGCCTGGTGCCATGCTCCCAACGATGAAGATACACAAATGCTTGCCGAAGATAATCTCCGGATGGGCATCGTAAAAGCCCAAACCATTCAGGAGATTACTCCTTACATAACCGAAGATCCGGAATCGGATATTTTGGTAGTCGGGGGAGGGATTACCGGTATTACAGCAGCCATTGAAGGAGCCAAAGCAGGATATAATATTATCCTGGTCGAAAAAGAAAAAGCCATCGGGGGCTGGGCAAAAAAATTATACAAACAAGTACCCTATAAACATCCTTACCAATCTCTACAATCGCCAATTGTTCATGAAAGGATATCCGAACTGGATAATTTTCCTGACATCAAAATTTTTACTTCCTCCGAAATAAAAGAAATATCAGGCCAACCGGGAGCTTTCGAAGTAACACTGACCCGCCAGGGTAAAGAAGAAACATTCAGAGTGGGAAGCATTGTAATGGCTACAGGCTGGAAACCTTTTAACCCATCCGGGCTAACTGCATTCGGATATGGAAAATTAAAAAACGTAATTACCAATGTAGAAATGGAAGAGATGACCGTCCGGGAAAATATTCTGCGGCCATCCGATAAAAAACCGGTAAAAGATGTTCTGTTCGTCCAGTGTGCCGGATCGAGGGACGAAAATCACCTGCCTTACTGTTCCTCGTTCTGTTGTGCTACTTCACTGAAACAAGCTAAATATGTCCGGGATTTCAATCCCGATTCCAGGGTATATGTGATCTATAAAGACATCAGAATACCCGGATTATCTGAAAATTTCTACATGGAAGTACAAAAGGATGAGCAAATCTTTTTAACAAAAGGGGAAGTTACCGGTATTCAGGAAGACCAGGATGAATTAATTGTTGAAATAAAGGACTCTCTGATCGGCGAGCAAATCTTTATAAAAGTTGATTTGGTTGTTCTGGCAACAGGAATGACCCCTGCTGAAACCGAAGATTTGAATCTCTCCTACCGTCAGGGTAAAGGATTACCGTTATTAAAATACAATTTTCCGGATTCTCATTTTATTTGCTTTCCATACGAAACCAGGAGAACCGGAATATATGCTGCAGGCGCCCTGCGGGCTCCTTCTGACATCATCAGTTGTATTGAAGATGCAACTGGAGCTGTTTTAAAAGCAATACAATGCCTCGAGTGTGTTAAACGCGGAGAATCGGTTCATCCCAGATCGGGCGACCGGAGCTTTCCCGATCTCTATCTCCAGCGATGTACCGATTGTAAACGTTGTACGGAAGAATGTCCTTTTGGAGCCTACGATGAAACCGAAAAGGGTACACCTTTGCCTAACCCGAACCGGTGCCGGAGATGTGGAATTTGCCTGGGATCCTGTCCCGAAAGGATAATAAATTTCTCCGACTTTTCTATCAACTCCATATCATCGATGATCAAATCTATTGAGATTCCTGATGAGTTCGAAGAAAAACCGCGAATACTGGCATTTGTTTGTGAGAACGATGCATACCCTGCATTTGATATGGCAGGGCTCAACCGGTTGAAATACAGTCCGTATGTTAGAATAATCCCGGTCAGATGCATTGGATCAATTAATAATGTGTGGATATCGGATGCACTGTCGCATGGATTTGACGGGATATTACAAATAGGTTGTAAGCCGGGAGACGACTACCAGTGTCATTTTATTAACGGGAGTGAGCTAACCTCAACCCGTGCTGAAAACATACAGGAAACGTTAAAAACCATGATGCTTGAACCTGAAAGAATAAAAACGGAATTTATAGAAATTAATGAATATTTTAAAATACCGGAACTGATCGATGATTATATTGAAACCATCGAGGAAATAGGGCCGAATCCGTTTAAGGGGATGTAGGTGGTCAATTGATAGTCAAGGCATGTTAATGGATATCTTGATACTAGTTTCTGGTTGGTCGTTAAATGGCTAAATTGTTAAATTGTTAAATTGTTAAATTGTTGGAAACAATACATAGGAGCAAAGCGCTTAGTTTAAAGATATCCGCTTAGCGAATACGCGGGTGTAGAGCCGAATTGTATTCGGTGGGATATGGAAAACCCGTCCGACCGTCCGCCTGAATGAAAGAATTCATTCTTTCGGGCAGGCTTGAGTCGGTCCGACGGGTAAAAGGCTGAATGTAAACATAAAAAGAAGCAAGTGCCAACAAAACAACTTAATAACGCGAGGAACAAATATCATCAAAGTGAATAACGCAAGCGTTAGCGAGCAAATAACAATTTAATAACAGCGAAGCGAATGACAACCGAATAACGCGAAGGCGCAGCCTGAGCGAATGACGCGAGGCACGCTGTGCCGAGCTAATTACTACTGAATGACAGCCGAGCGTAGCGAGGCAAATGACACGAACGAAGTGAGTATATGACAATTGTATGACGCCCGCAGGGCAAATGACGTGAGCGAAGCGAACATATAACAATTGATAATGACTTTCCTCAACCCGGATATTGACTTTATACGAGCAATTAAGAAAGACTGTGGATCAACCTTATCCACCTGCATGCAATGTGGTAGTTGCTCTGCAGTATGCGCTCTTTCTCCTGAAACAGATCCCTTCCCGCGAAAAGAAATGATCTGGGCTAGTTGGGGATTAAAAGATAAACTTCTGGGAGATCCGGATATCTGGCTTTGTTTTCAGTGTGGCGATTGCACTGCTACCTGCCCCCGGGGAGTAAAACCGGGTGATGTCCTTTCTTCCATCCGGGATTTTATGTACAGCCATTATGCACAACCCGGGATTTTTACCAAAATATTGGGGAATCCAAAATATATTCTCCTTGTAATTGCCTTTCCGGTTATTATTATTTCCGCAATCATGTTGATTGCCGGTACATTTCAAATCCCTGAAGGTAATGTAGATTATTCAAAATTTTTTCCACATGCCTGGCTAAACATATCATTTATGTTTTTTGTCCTTCTGATCACCCTGGGCGTTATTCGCGGTATTAAGAAATTTTGGTCCGATATGAAGCGAAACAAACCCGGTAAGGATAAAAAAACCAATCTCGTCAATTCTTTCCTGATTGCTTTAAAGGATATCCTGTTTCATTACAAATTCCGGAAATGTGAAACACATTATTACCGGTTTTATGCTCACCTGCTTGTTTTCTGGGGATTTATTATGTTGCTTGCCGTTACCTTTTTTGCTATTTTATCCACCATTTTTTTTGATTACCCGTTGACATTCTGGCATCCTGTTAAAATAACCGCGAATGTGGCTGCTGTTTTCCTTTTAATAGGATGTGCCATAATGATATATAAAAGATTGATCAACAGGGATCAAAAAGTAAAAAGTAACTATGCCGATTGGTTTTTCCTGATCTCTTTTTTCTTTCTTACCATTTCAGGTATTTTTGTTGAAGTGGCGCGTTTTCAAAATTGGACGCTGGCATACTATATTTATTTTATCCATCTTGTTTTGGTATGGATTGTAATTATGTATGCTCCATATACAAAATTTGCTCATTTCTTCTACCGTACAATTGCTATGGTTTATGCTGAACTTACCGGACGGTATGAATAAAGCTGATTAACCCCGACAGGGTTTATTCGCTCCCACAGTCCTTCGCTCAAACCTGCTCATGAGACATTCCATTCACTTCGTTCACGAAATGGTTGGAACCCTGTCGGGGTTCCGTACCATTAATAATAATACATCATTCCACCCCCACTACCGGTATGGAAATATCTTCTCCCACTTCAATTCATTCAGGAGTTTATCTCCCGGGAAGAATTCCCCCTGAAGCTGGTATTTGGCCCATTTTTCAGGAATCGCGTACGTATGCTTAAAATATCCTTCTTTTTCCACATGAACAAAAGAGGTGATCTCTTCACGAACCAGGTTAAAATATTCCTTATACAAATACCGTCCTCCATGGGAGATGATGTAGAATTTTACATCCAGCGATTTCCCATCCATTTCATAACATTTAAAATGATCTCCCTTGTTTAAAATGGCCACTTCACGGGTAACTTCATCTTCAAGATATTCCAGGAAGTTGTTGTTAACATAATGCGATTTTTTCGAAACCATTTTCCAGATGCCTTCTATCGGATTAAGGCTGGATATGTTAGCATTAAAATATGATTCGAACTCACCTCTCGATCTGAACCTGCATGAATCTGTAAGGGATTCTGTTGGCTCAGGGTTAAGCCAAACTCCGAAAAAATTGAATCCCGTTTCCGGTTTTTCCACGATATCAATTTTCCGGACCGAAGGATCAATGCCCGGGAAATACAACTGGAATTTATATCCATCCTTGTAAGAATCTATGATTACCTTCTTGGGACATATCGGAATATCTTTAGCCATGACCAGGTATTTCCGTTCGTTCGAGTTGCTGGGCTTAATATAAAAATCCCTGCCGGCGCAAATCCAGCCCTCATCCTCACGAGCTTTATAAAAAAGATCAACGATGGTAAATACTTCGTTTATCTCAATTTTAGTAATCTCAATTCTTTTAATGGTTTGACTTTCAACATCAGGATAAATGGTAATATACGTCTGAGCATTGACAAACATTGAAAGGATAAAAGGAAGTATAAATCTCAGTATGTGTAAAAACCTGAACATAATCCAAAATGAAATTATTCTACAAAATAGTCAATCTTAATGAAAAGATCAATTTTTTGGAATCCGGATTTTGAATGTTCAGCCGGTTGATAAATAATTAATTTAACAAACCAAAGGATAATTGCATACCCGGTGCATCAGCGGATCTTGGCTTAAAACCATATTTTTCATAAAAGTATGATTTCCCCCTGGCACAAAATAATTGAACATCCCTTATCTGATAGCGCTTGCATCTGTTAATCAAGTTTTGAAGTATTTCACCTCCAATTCCTTTATCCTGGTAACCGGGGTGTACAATGATATCAACGATTAAAGCATGATGGACACCATCGGAGATGATCCTGCCAAATCCAACCAATTTTTGTTTGTTGTAAACAGACAGGGCATACCAACTGTTTTGAATTGCCCAAATCAATTCATCTTCATTAAACCCGTATTGGTTATTCCATCCGGTTGTCTCAAACAGTCTGAAATACTCTTTCGGTTCAGGAATGTCCTCTTTAAAAATTAATTGATTCATTTCAAGTATTTCGTAATATTTCGCAGGGCAATTAAAAAATAATGTCTGACCATAACTCGAACTTTATAAAATTATTTAACCTACCAATATACCATAACCCTGTTTTCATAGAGTGTCGTTAAAATAAGCAGGTTTCTGTGGGGAATTTACTTAAAATCAACCGAATCAGGTATAAAGCAGGATAACTTCTTTGTAAACCCATTCAAAAGTATATCTTTTAAATCAGCATAACCGTTTTCCAGAGCCAGGTCTAAAGGTGTTTTGCACTCATTATTCCTGTGGTCTCTATCTGCATTATTTTGCAGGAGTATTTTAACGATATCAACATATCCCATCGAAGCTGCAATATGGAGTGGTGTATTTCCTTTGAAATCTTCTGCATTTACATTAGCTCCTTGTGACAATAAAAAAACCACTGATTTTATTCGGCGACCGTATGTTGCACAATGAATGGGTTCTTTACCTTTCTTGTTCACTGCATTCACATCTGCTCCCCTGGCCAGCAGAAATTCAGCTGCTTCCTTCTTTCCGAAAAATGCCGCACAATGTAATGGTGTATTACCACATTTATTTCGTGCATGCACTAAATGAGGATCAATTTCCAGTATCATTTCAAGTTTAACAAGATCCCCCATCGATGCGGCATGATGGATTTTGTGAGCCGCTCCGGTAAGAGTAATAAACCAAAACACAACCACCAACCATATGTTTTTGATTGATCTCATTCCTGGTATCTTGGTTAATAAACTTCAGAAAATTCTCCCCGGGGGCAAATTGGGGTTTTGAACAGACCATCAGTAAGGGAAATTTGCCCCCATAGTAGGGGAGAAATCAATTTTCTCAAAATTTATTACCATCAATTATTATGCAAATCTCTATAATTGACTTATATTCAGTATATTATATAATTTTGCTCTTTATTTTAGGATCAGAAAATGTATTGTTTCCGTACACTAAGTGTTCAGAAGTGTACAATTAGCTGATATGCATACTATAATAAGGGATGTAATAATTTGAAACTAATTAGAGTCTGTCCATAATAGGACATAGCTTCGCAAAGTAATTAAAAAGGTTAATACTTTTCAAATGAAACTACTAAATTTGAATGATTGTGGAATAATCCCGAAACCCGATACATATAAAATAACTTTTGTAACCAAATTCCTTTTTCCTATTTTTTCCCTTGTCTTCTATTCAGTTTAACTACAAGGTAGTATAGCGGAATACCTGCCAGAATGGTAATAACTGCTGCTGTTGATTCGAGTGGTCTGTTCATATAGGCTATAACTAAAAGGAACAGGCTGCTGCCTATAAAGAAAACAGGAATATACGGGTATCCCCAAACACGGAAAGCAGATTCCTCCCCTATGCCCCGCTTTCTTGCAAGGTATATCCCTGCCACCGCAAACAAGGGAAAGATACCCAATGCAAATTCAATATAGATCAGCAATTGCTCCAGAGAACTGACACTAACCATGAATATGGCTATCCCTCCCTGAATAAGAATTGACCTTCCGGGAACACCAAACCTGGAATGAATTTTAGACGCAAACGGGAAAAATAACCGGTCGCAAGCCATGGCATAATATACCCTGGGACCTATTATAATATAGGCGCTCAGAGAAGAGAGAAGCGCCAGGGAAACCAACAGTCCAAACACATTCCCTATCCAATTGCCGAAGGCTTTGGTTGCGGCTGCTTCAACAACTGCAATATTTCCTTTCAATTCCGGGTATGGTAAAGCGTAAAAAATAAAAAGGTTTATTGCCAGATATAAGATGATAACGATGACTGTACCAGTTACCAAGGAAATTGGCAAGGTTCTCCGCGGATTTTTTAACTCTCCGGCTATATAACTACTGGCATTCCAGCCACTATATGAGAACATAACAAACATCATTGCCGTACCAAAGGCAAAACCTGTCGATGATTCTATGTTACCAACAAAGAAGTGATCCGTATTCCCGGTTCCGATTATCCATCCAAGAAAGGCCAAACCTAAAATGATCAGAATCTTCAAAATCGTTAATCCGTTTTGAACCACCGACCCTACTTTGATACCCATGTAATGAATGCTTACAAAAACCGAAATGATAACAACCGACAATATTTTTTTGTATAAAAGGAAATTACCTGTATCCGTCATTGCCTCTTCCAGGTTTGCTCCTTCAAAAAAGTATTCTGAGAATCCCAGGGCAGATGCTGCAATCGGAGCTGAAAACCCTACAAAAAAGCTGGTCCATCCGGTTAAAAATCCCAGGGAAGGATGAAATAATTTTTTTAAATAAACATATTCACCTCCTTCTTCCGGTATCCTTGTGGCTAGTTCGGAATAGCATAAAGCTCCTGCTATCGCCAGTAGTCCCCCGAATATCCAGCAGAAAAACACCCATCCGGGGCCGGGCAAATTAGCACTGATCAAACCCGTGGTAGTGAAAATTCCGGCACCAATTATATTGGCAACAACAATACTTACCGCTGTAACGAGACCAATTTTTCTGGGAATTACCGTTGTGGAAGAAGAAGAAAAAGTGTTCTGCATAAATCAGATAATTTATTTTTTTTCACCTCCGGCAGGTTGGAAAATATATATATTATCCTTCGGCAGAAAGGTTTTTAAACCGGTTAGATAATATCCCGCTTTTTCTGCTTCATCAAGAACGGTCTCCTTTGATGTTGAATGCGAACCTGCTTCCGGTGCTTTTACCGGATCATATTCAATAATAACAAGTTGTCCGCCCGGTTTAAAAGCCGGGATCATATTTTTCAACAGTTCCACAGGCTTATCAAAATGAGAATAGGTATTGACAACATATACAATATCAATTTCTCCCGGAGGCAGAAGCGGATCAGCTATTTTGCCTTTAATAACCATCATATTTTTCACTTTCTCCCGTCTGATGCGTTTTCGCATAAAACGGATAGCTGCAGGGTCAATATCATTTGCATATATCTTACCCTCTATACCTACCCGTTTTGCCATTTTTACTGCAAGCCGTCCGTTTCCTGCTCCAACCTCGGCTATGCATCCCTGGCAACACATCAATTGTATCCATTATGACATCGGATGGCTGAATGGTCTCAAACCATTCTTCCCATTCTTTAGACCACCTGCCCTTTTCCGGCACAGGATTGCAACTAACAATGGCAAGACCAAGTAAGAACAACATAAATATTTTCAGAGATTGACTGTTCATTTTTTTCTTATTTTACCTCAAAAATATAAATATTATCCTCTTCAAAAAAATCTTATGATCAATAAGATATCTTTCAGAATTTTAGCCTTAGCCTTGACAACACACTACAACATCCCTCCTTTCCCCATAACCTTTACTCATACCTTAACGAATTTACAGGATTTGCAAGTCCCAACTTAATTGCATGCCTGCTTACAGTTAATAAAGCAATAAAAAGGGAAATAACGCCGGAAATTACAAATATCCACCAGCTTAAGTTCGTTTTATAAGCAAAATTTTGCAGCCAGTTTCGCATCAGCAACCATCCTGCCGGCCATGCAAGAATGTTTTAGAAGCTCATATTTAAAAGCTTCCGTCTGTTTTTCCAAACCGTATGCCCTTTCAACAATCAGGACATGTTCCTTATCAAACCCCAGGTTTTTGTTTTGGATGAATGTAAGTTGTGTATAAATAACGATGGTACAGATTACAATGATGATGGCTATTGTAAACTGAAATACTACCAGACCGCTGCGAAACCACCCCCTCTTGTTCCCTTTCATGAAATCTGTCGTAGCTCATCTCATCTTCAACATACAATAGGATCAGGATGGAACAAGCCAAGCCGATTGCCAGTCCTGCCACGTTTATAACAGAATAAACCTTGAAACGAAGGAGTATCCTTACAGCAACTCTGAGATAATTGGAAATCATCGCCTGGGGTTGGTTATGCTTTTGATGGCAAACCTTATGCCAGAATAGATATCTCTCTGTGTTTCATTTGGTTAACAAATTCAGGACTAATTTTTTATCAACATTTTTGTTCGTTATCGTACAGAATAGTGTACGGTTTTGTTAAAGTTGGGCAGGTTGGTTTATGGTTTATAGTTTGTGGTTTGTAGCAGGATTAGAAAATTGTCCAAAGGACTCCTGTGGATTCTTGGTTTTTAATTCCTGGAATTCCGATTTCCTATTTCAGTTTCTACCACAAATAAAACAAAAGTATCTTTGACAGATTCCTCTGACCTGTAACTTAAATCAATTGGTTCTTCTTCAACAAATTGACCCCTACTCCTTTGCGCTTCAATTGAACCGGTACATATCAAAACGGGAAGAGGAGGTCATTCAACAAATTTGTGAAGGAAAAAGCAACAAAGAAATTAGTGAAGCTCTCTTTATTTCTTTACAAACTGTTAAAGACCATGTTTACAGGATATTTATAAAAACCGGCATTAAGAATAGGGTTCAGTTAACGAATCTTATATCCGTACCTTTTAGGGTAGCTGAAAAGTTTTTTCAATAATCCACTACTATCATCCACATTTAATCATTTTCTTTAACCAATTCTATATATAATTTAATAGCTTTTTTTGCCAGCACTTCCGTCGCATTGACTACAGGAATTTCCACCCTTTCAGAATTAAAGGCAAGCGGTATCTCTGTACACCCCAGTACAATCAACTTCGCACCTTTCTCCACCAGATTCTGTCCGGCCTCTGCTAACAGATCTTCGTTGATTTTTTTACTGGTTCCTGCCTTAATCCCAAAGACAGCTTTCATTACCTTTTCATTTTCAATTTCTTCATCAGGAAGGATAACCCGAAATCCTTTCTCTGCAAATTCGTTCCCATATAATTCTGTTTCAATTGTGCCGGTCGTGGCAAGCAAACCGATATCTTTTATATCAGGATATTTTTCTGCAACTTCATTTACGGTCTCCCTGATCATATGAATAATTGGAATGGAAACCGCATCTTGCATATAACCAAAAAAATAATGAACAGTATTACATGGTATCGCAATAAAAGAAGCGCCGGCATTCTCTAAACGGGTAACCCCTTCAACGAGATATGGTACAATAGACAAGTCTTGATATCTGATGCTGGCCATCCGGTCAGGAACTTGTGGCAAACTATATATCAAGGTTGGTATATGATCCTGATCCTTTTCTGCAGGTGTAAGTTTTACGATCTGCCTGTAAAATTCGGCTGTTGCTTCAGACCCCATACCCCCAAAAATTCCGAGGATTATTTCCGGTTGGGCGTCATTTTCTTTGTTCTGTTCCGGAGACGAACAAGATGACTGAACGAAAAATAATATCAGAAAGGAAACCAGTCCTGGAGCAATTCTTTTTGTTCGAAGTTTGGATTTGAAAAAATACATGTCTCAAAAAATGGTGGTTAATATAAGTTCAAAATTAAGTTTTAAAGTTTACTATTCCAACTCATACAGTTTTGTAAATAATTGTTATAAAATTGTAATTTGTTTATCGGTTAGTTTGTTATTCTTTTTTATCTTAATCGTCATTATAAAAACCATACTCCGGAATGAAAATTAAATTCATTATTTTCCTCAGCATAATAATTTGTTTAACACATCTCAGACAAGCCTCCGGACAAGGAATCAGGGGATTGATCACCGACACTAAGGAGCAGCCTATTCCATTTTCAACTATATACATTAAAGAACTGAAACGGGGAACTACCTCCAATATCAACGGAGAATTTGAAATTAAACTTCCCGAAGGTAACTATACCCTTATTATCCGTAATCTTGGTTTTAAACCCGCTACAAAGAAAATGCCGGTTAATAAAAAATTTGTTCTGTTAAATGTAACCCTCGAGGAACAGATATACCAGATAAAAGAAGTCAGGATATCATCAAAAGGAGAAGATCCGGCATACGCCATCATGCGTAAAGCAATTGGTCTTGCTCCATATCACCTGAGCCAGGTAAAGCATTACACCGCGGAAGTCTACCTCAAAGGATCAATCAAGATAAGAAAGATCCCCAAAATATTTAAAAAGGCTATGGAAAAAGAGGAAACCAATATCCGGGTTGGGGTTACCTATGTAGAAGAATCATTAAATGAAATTCAGTTTAATGCACCGGACAAATATGATCAGAGAGTAATTTCTTTCAGTACTTCTTTTCCTGAAAATGTTGATGTTAATCCAATGGGGTTTATAAAAAGCAGTTTATACCAGCCAACGATTGACATGGCTATTTCACCTCTTGCCCCAAATGCTTTCAGCCATTACAAATTCAGGTACGAAGGTGTAACATTCGAGAGCGACTATTCTATTAATAAAATAAAAGTTATCCCCCGCAGGAAAAGCCAGCAATTATTCAGCGGTTACATATATATTGTTGATGACTTGTGGAACATTTACAGTGCTGACCTGGTCCAGGAAACCTTTGTTGGCCCATACAGAATAAAACAGATCTATTCACCTGTTGAAGAGTTTGTCTGGTTACCCGTTAGTCATAATATTGAAGTAGATGCCTCAGTTATAGGCATTAAGATTAACATAAAATTTGCAGGCTCGGTAAAATATTCAGGTATCACTATAAACGAGCAATTAAAGCACTCTGTGGCTTTCAGGGAAATTGAAGAAAAATACACCGACACGGTAGCATATCAAACTCCGAAGGAACAGGAACCATCAAAGTCCACCCGGAAAATTGAAAATATCCTGAATAAGGAAGAGATGACCACCAGGGATATGATAAAGCTTGCCCGCTTATCGAAACAGGAATCTGAAAAGTTGAAGAAAAAAGAAGAAAAAACATTGGAGATCGAAGAAAAGACAACGTATGAAATTGAAAAGGATGCAGATAAAAAAGACAGTATTTATTGGACAAGAATCCGCCCTGTCCCTTTAACAAAAGACGAAATTTTTGGATATAAGATCAGGGACTCTGTTGAATTGGCAGTATCCGGGAAACCTGATGAATCCGATACTACCACCGATGGAAAAAAAAGAAAAGCAAAATTATTGGAAAGTTTGTTGGGTGGAAAAACCTTTTATTCGAAAGACTCTGCACTAACATTTCATTATAACGGTTTGCTTGGTTTAAACAATGTTGGTTTTAATACCGTGGATGGCTGGAGTTTTCATCAGGGATTTAGTATGACCAAAAAATTTAAATCAGGCAGGTTTTATCGTATTAGCCCTACTGTCGGTTATGCTTTTAACAGCAAAGTAATTATTTGGAAAATTGAAAATCAACTTTCATATGCCCCCTTGAACCGGGGGAAAGTTTTTCTGGAATTTGGAGAAGGAACGAATGATTTTAACTCCGAATATGGCATGAATCCAGGTCTGAATACTATAAGTTCACTGTATTTCAGGAAAAACTATATAAAGCTGTTCGAACAAACTTTTCTAAATCTAAAAAATGAGTTAGATCTGGCAAATGGAGTACAATTGATTACACATTTTAATTATTCCGACAGGAATCACATTGAAAATTCCACCGATTTTTCTTTTTTCTATCGTGAAACACGTGAATATTCAGATAACCTGCCCGATAATCCCTACTTGTCAGACTATCCGTTGTATGATCAAAAAAGTGTTTCGTTTACACTCAACATCAACTATACACCCCAATATTTCTACCGGGTAAAAAACGGAGTGAAGACAATGGTAAATTCCGTTTACCCGACTTTTAGAATTATATACACTAAAGGAGTTAAAGATATTTTCCAAAGTTCGGCGGATTTTGATTACCTGGAATTTGGCATGGACCAAACGGTAGATTTGGGTATCTTTTCAGAGCTGGGCTGGAATGTTAAAACCGGCAGGTACCTGAATCAAAAACACATCCATTTCCCTGATTTCAAACATTTTAATACACAAGAGATCCCTGTTCGGTTTAATGGTTTTCAGAATGCCTTTATGCTTTTAGAGTATTACAGATACAGTACACCAGAGTATTTTATTGAAGCACACCTGCAATATTCCACACCCTTTTTAGTCCTAAAACGTTTACCTTTTTTCAGCCAGCGATTATGGCGGGAAAATCTTTATGCCGGCTATTTACATTTGCCCGATTTTAACCATTATATGGAGCTTGGATACGGGTTAAGTGATATTTTCCTGGTAGCTGATGCAGGCATCTTCTTCGGATTTGAAAATGGGAAGTACCGCAGGCTCGGACTTAAGGTTAATTTTAAATTTGGAGATTGATTTTTTGTTCATTTCAATCATCAACAAACCTGCTTTTTTCTGTCATGATTCTTTCAATATCATCCACTGTTTTAGGAGCTTTTGCCGAAAGAACCACATGACCGGTTTCAGTGATCAATATATCATCCTCGATCCTTACTCCAATATTGATGTACTTTTCATATACGGGTTCTATCTCCTCAATAAATTTTTCAATTTCCTTTTCAGGAATTTTTTTACCAAATAATTCAACTAAATGATCTAACCTGCCTTTCCCAAGATATATACCGGGCTCTATGGTCAGTACCATTCCGGATTTCAATGGTCGTCCTGTGCCTTTTTCCCTGCCATACTTTCCGACATCATGAACATCCAAACCTAACCAATGACTGTTGTTGTACAAAATATAGAATTTTTTCTGCCATTCACTGTTTTTATCTGTAATTAAACCAAGTTTATACAATCCGTTAACGATCACCTCAGAAGCCCTGTTATGTGCTTCCTGAACACCTTTCCCCGGGATCATTTCCTTTATAGCTTCTTCCTGAGCTTCTAACACAAGCTCATAAATTTCCCTTTGTTCCTTCGTGAATTTTCCACTAACCGGTATGGTGCGTGTAACATCAGCGGTATACCTCTCCCACTCCGCTCCAATATCCATTAACAAAAGATCCCCTTCTTTCATTTTCCGGTTATTTTCCTCATAATGCAATATAGTTGAATTGGGTCCGGAACCTACAATGGAGGAAAAACCTGGTCGTTTTGCTCCATTCTTCCGGTAGATGTATTCAATGATCGCTTCAATTTCATATTCATACATTCCGGATTTGGCCGCTTTATATGCCTCAATATGAGACTCACAGGTTATATCGATTGCTTTTTGTAATTGTTTTATTTCAAAAGGATCCTTAAATAATCTCATTTCATGGATAAAAGGGGTTGGATCTTTAAATTCAGGCATCGGATCAATATTGCTTTCTTCCAGAAAAGAAATTATTTTTTCCTTTAATTCTTTATCTCTGGGGTTTAAATAAATTGTTTTCGTTCCTTCCAGATATTTTGGTAACAGGTCGCTAAGCTGGTTGATTGGAAAAGCTTCATCCGCACCAAATATTTTTTTCGCTCCTTCCGGACCATACCGGTTTCCTGTCCACATCTTCGCCATAGCGTTATTCGGTTGAACAAACATGGCAAACTTCTGTTCTGCATCAGGCAGTAACAGAAAGACAGCATTAGGCTCCGGGAAACCAGTCATGTAATAAAAATCACTTCCCTGCCTGTATTCATAATGTGCACCAACCTTCCTGCCCACATATTCAGCAGAGGAAAAAAAAGCAATCCCTCCTTCCATATAATCCATGAGTTTTTCCCTCCGTTTGGCATAAACTTCATTTTGGATTTTTTCTAAATCAGAAATCACCCATAGACGATCTGATAAGGATTCGGTCTGGTGATCAGTTTTGTATATTTCCTTATGAGGTGTAGAGCTGTTCTTTCCATCATTTACCAGATAACTATGATTGGAAACATAATTCCAGGAAATGAATGGAATAATAACTATAACAAGGAATAAAATATTCTTTCTCATAAAATGTATAATAATATGGTTAATCTTTAACAAGATAATCATATTTCTGTAAAAATAACCTGCATATTTAAAAACCATATTATGGTAATCCGAACAAAAGTCGCCATTTTTGACAATTTATGAATTCGAGGAATAATTTATGGGCAAAAGAATTATAAATAGCAAGGTTGGCATAATCACAAAAACCCATCGGGAACGGGGTAAATTTTCCCGGCTCAGGAAAGACATTTTTGAATCCATTCGTGGAACTGAGATGGATTTTACGGAGGGAAGACTGGGTCGTGCTATTTTATTGCTTTCCATTCCCATGGTCCTGGAAATGGTGATGGAATCGATCTTTGCCCTGGTTGATATTTTCTTTGTATCAAAGCTCGGTTCCGATGCGGTGGCGACCGTTGGAATTACAGAATCATTATTAACCCTTATATACGCTCTTGGATTAGGGTTAAGTATTGGAACAACGGCAATAGTTTCACGAAGGATTGGTGAAAAGAATTCGGAAGGAGCATCCACAGCCGCCGTTCAGGCTATTGCCATAGGAATCGGAATTTCATTATTTATTGCCATACCAGGGATTTTCCTTGCCCGGGAATTTCTCATAATTATGGGAGCCACTCCTGAAATTGTTGAATCCGGATACCATTATACTGGTATCATGCTTGGGGGTAATGTAGTAATAATGCTCTTGTTTATTATTAATGCCATTTTCCGGAGTGCCGGCGATGCAGCTATTTCCATGAGGGTTCTCTGGATGGCTAATTTGTTCAACATCATTCTTGATCCCTGTCTCATCTTTGGCTGGGGACCCTTTCCGGAATTGGGTATTAAAGGAGCCGCTATCGCAACTAATATCGGCAGGGGATTGGCAGTACTTTATCAATTTTACCTGCTATTCCAGGGTAAAGAAAGAGTAAAACTAATTCTAAGACACCTTAAGCTGAATTTCAGTGTTATGGGAAAGCTGATCAAGGTTTCATTGGGCGGGATTGGACAAAACATCATCGCTACATCAAGTTGGATTGGACTGGTAAGAATTATCGCCGTCTTCGGGAGTGAAGTCCTTGCAGGATATACCATTGCCATCCGTATTATTATTTTCTCCCTGCTGCCTGCCTGGGGTCTCGCAAATGCAGCAGCCACCCTGGTGGGTCAAAACCTTGGAGCAAAAAAACCCAAACGAGCTGAACGTTCTGTTTGGTTAACCGGTTATGCCAACATGGCATTTTTAGGATTGATCGCCGTTTTCCTTATTCTGAACCCGGCGTTTTTCATTAAGCTTTTTATTGACAACGATAGTGTAATTGCTTCGGGTGCATTTTGCCTCAGAATCATCAGCTACGGGTACATACTTTACGCCTTGGGAATGGTGCTGGTTCAGGCTTTTAACGGTGCCGGTGACACACTCACTCCAACGAAGATAAACTTCTTTTGTTTTTGGATGCTGGAGATTCCCCTTGCCTATTTCCTGGCAATACCTTCAGGATTTGGGGAAAAGGGAGTATATTACGCAATTATAATAGCCGAATCTGTTATGACCATCGTTGTCTTTCTGATTTTCAGGCGGGGTCAATGGAAGAAATGCAAGGTATAAGAGCGGGGCGCAGAGCGTAGGGAGCGGGGCGTTGAGAGCAGGGCGCAGAGCGCGGGGAGCTGGGCGCGGGGAGCTGGGCGCGGGGCGCGGGGAGAGCGGGGCGCAGAGCGCAGGGAGCGGGACGCGGGGAGCAGGGCACGG
>Ga0209986_10002479_pt1 | contig 16879 bp, 13 predicted proteins | sample BlataG_FD_183168 | JGI IMG/M metagenome (GOLD analysis project Ga0209986, IMG submission 183168) | Deep subsurface microbial communities from Black Sea to uncover new lineages of life (NeLLi) - Black_00105 metaG (SPAdes) (version 2) | ecosystem: Environmental > Aquatic > Marine > Oceanic >...
AAGTAGCAAAAAAATTACGGAAAATGAAATATCCGTGTGATGTTATTCATATAGATACAGGATGGTTTAAGGGGGAATGGGCATGTGATTGGAATTTTGATAATGAAAAATTTCCTGATCCGAAAGGAATGATGGATAACCTAAAGGAAATGGGTTTTAAAATATCCTTATGGCAAACCCCATATATTTTAAAATCGCCCAAGTATCAATATAAAGAAGCAAAAAAGTTAGGTATTTTAGCAAAAAATCATGGTGCCTTTTCTTTTCTTCTCCTCCCAGCTGCTGTATTAGATTTTTCAAACCCTGATCTAATCAAATGGTATCAAAACAAACTTAAAAATCTCTTTGAGTTAGGAGCTGCCGTTATTAAAACTGATTTTGGTGAAATAATTGAGCCACATCAAGAATTTTTAAAATATAATGGTAGGGAAATGCATAATTTGTTTCCATTATTGTATCAAAAGGCAGCATTTGAAGCAACAAAAGAATTTTATGGAAAAGGCATAATTTGGGCAAGAAGCGGATATGCTGGTTCCCAACGATATCCAGTACATTGGTCAGGAGATTCTTCAAGTGCTATTGAAGGTATGTTAAGTATTTTACGTGGAGGGTTAAGTTTTGGTCTTTCAGGCTTTTCTTACTGGAGCCAAGATGTAGGGGGTTTTATTATAAGTCCTACAGACGAAGCTTACATTCGATGGACTCAATTTAGCATTTTCAATTCACATATAAGATTCCATGGGAACCCTCCTCGCTATCGAGAACCATGGAATTATTCAGAAGAAGCTCAAAAAATAACGCTAGATATGTTGAATTTACGATATCAATTAATACCTTATATTTACACAGAAGCCAATTATGTATCCGAGCATGGCTTTCCTATGTTATGTCCCTTAGTACTTGAATTTGATAAAGATCCCACCACATATAACATTGAAGATGAATTTCTCTTTGGGAGAAATTTACTCATTGCACCCATTTTAACTAAAAAAAATTCAAGAAAAATCTATATTCCCGTTGGAGAATGGTATGATTATTGGTCTTTAGAGAGATATTATGGTCCAAAATGGATTGACTATGTTTGTGATATTAGTAAGGTTCCATTCTTTATTAAAGGGGGGACGATCCTACCACTTGGACCAGTGATACAATATGTTGATGAAAAACCTTTGGATACTTTAACTTTGTATATAACGCCTCGAAAGGAAATAGATAAAATTGAATATAAAATCATAGATGATAAAGAAACAATTGATATTAAAGCAGAACTGAAGGATAAATCAATACGGATAGAAATTAACAAAAAAATTCTAAAAATTCTGGTTTTTATACCAACTATATTCGAAATTACATCAATTCTCATAAATGATAAAAACGCAACCATTCAAGAGAAAAATAAGAGTTATATTAAAGCAGAATTAAAATTTTAATTTAAAAAAAAAAAAAATAGATTTTTAATTTTTTACTTTATATTTTTCCAACTTTATGATTTTGTATATGTCTTCTATTGGAACAACTATTGTTATTATTATTATTACAACCAGTATATTTCTACAAAAATCATAGAATTCTGGTGCGACTCCAATATTAACCAAAGTATTTGTTGATTCATCCCAAATTAGAAAAGGAATTATATCAGGACGACTCCAAAGAATTACAGCTAATGGTATTACAGCTAATTTTACTCCAATCGTTATTATATGAATTACCTGATGGGTCTTTACTTGATAATTTCCAATAACACCACGAGTTGTATCCAATATTCCTTCTATTAATGTAAACACTCCAAAAAAACCAAGTATTAATAGAAATCCTGGATTCATCGAACTGACTAAACCCGGAATAGGAAGTGTTATAAGAAATATACCAATACTAACCACAATGATTCCTCCAATAATTTCACCAATGGGACTTATAAAAGGTTTTAAAGGTTTCCCAGTCCTGGAAGAGATAGGTAATCCCTTTTCTCGAGCGATTTCAAACCGACGAGCCTCCTTCGAAAGTTCTCTCTCTGATTTGAAATCTTCAGGAAAATAACCTTCCATTGATAAAACAACAAAAATTATTGACACTATTGTAAATGCTGAAAAAAATCCCATGAAATAACCGAAAAAACTTAAAGCCTCTCCTAAGTTACCTGTCATTAAATTTAATACTGTAGAAAAAATAGCAATTGCAATTATTACCACAAGTATTATTCTCAAAACTTTCGTATAAAGTGGCCAAAGTTCCTCTGTTATGTAATATTTTGGTGTTCCTCGACGTTTATATTCCCTTGCTATGCTTTCTGGTGTTCCCATATGGGCTATTGCCAATCGTACCGAATCTTCAGTTGGTTGAGCCATACCTGATAACTCTTCAGCTTTTTCCCAAATATGTTCCTCAAGTTCAACTAAAATATCCTTAACTTCCTTCTTTTTTTCTTTTAACCATTCTGGTAATTTTTTCTTCACATTTTTTAAGAATTCTTTAACCATTGCTTCCATATATTGTTGACTCATTTTTTTAACCTCCTTTCTTTTAAATCTTGGATATTTAAACCACAGATCTCGCAAAAATTGAAATCTTCTTTAGAAATATCAATTTTATTCGCACAATTTGGGCAATAAACATAATCCTCTTTTAGATAAACATTCATATCCATCAAGGGTGAAATAGATTCAGTTAGTTTAGTGAAAAAGCCATTAATATGATTGTAAATCTTAAGACCATTTTCAGTCATGAAATAATATTTTCTTGGTCTTCCACTAAATTCTCTCCGTTCTGATCTAATCAGTTTATCTCGTTCAAGTTTTCTTAGAAGGGGATATAGAGTACCTTCCTCAATAACTAACATATCATTTGTTTGTTCTTCTAATTCCTTAAGAATTTTGTAACCATACATTCCTTCATCTCCTGCTTGTTTAATAATGGATAATATACATAATGTACTAATGCCGCGATTTATTTCAGATTCAAATTTTTCAACGAAGTTTCTGAATTCTTTTGATGCAATTAAGGCAGTTGGCCCTAATTCTTTTACTCGTTTTATAATATTTCTCATCTCTGTGTATTTCTTATTTTTTATTTTATTATAGTATTTATTTTATATTATTCTTTCAATACTATGAGTAGCATAGTATTGATCATATATAAAGATTTAGGAGTCCAAATTTTTATTAATTATTTAGTTTTTTATTTAAGGTAAAATTTAGACTTAGAAAGGATCTCTTTCACTTCTTTCTCAGGTACATCATACCAATATTTATATGCATTTGCAACGGCAAAATGCCAAGTATTAGGTATGTGAGGGCAAAATAAACCATCAACCTCATTTATTATCAACTTTTCTGCACTTTTAGATGCAGTTGGTACAGGCACATAAATAGACGCTGGGTTATACTTCTTCAGCATTTTTATAGCGGCTAACATCGTAAAACCAGAGGCTAATCCATCATCAATAATAAAGAGTGTTTTATTTTTAATATGAGAATATCTATTTTCTAAATCTAAAGAAATATTATAAAATTCTAACCTATTTTGGATCTCTTGTTTAGTAATTTCTATTGATTTATTTATTTCTGCCTCACTTAATCCTACATGAGATAACAGATAATCGTTTAATAGAACAGTTCCATCCGTAGTAACCGAACCAAATCCTGCCTCTGGATTATACGGTATCTTAACTTTTCTTACAATTAATAAATCATATGATATATTGAATTCACTACAAAATCCTTCAGCAACCGGAACTCCGCCATTTGGAATACAAAAACAAAAATATTTCTTGGGATTTTCTCCAATTGAATCGTTTAATTCTGGATTTAACTTTTCTATAAATTTCGTTAAAATAATTCCCGCTTCAAATCTGGATTCATATTTTTCAAACATCAATTTACTAACATAAATATTAATTCTTACCTAAAAAAATCTTAAGATATCGAAAATAATTAATAAAAATAAAGAACGTTTAATTAATTCAAAATATAATCAACAGATTTTATTGATGATAAGAATATTAAGGTAAAGAATTAATGAAAATTCTACTAAAAAATGGATGGATTATTGACGGAACTGGTTCTTCAAGGTATAAATCCGATATTGCAATAAAAGATAATAAAATTCTAAAGATTGGTTCAAATTTGGAGGGAGATGGATATGATATAATTGATGTTTCAAATAAAATAATTGCACCTGGATTTATTGATATGCATTCCCATGCTGATTTAACTATATTAGAAGTAAATAAGGCAGAAGCCGCCATAATGCAGGGAGTTACAACACTTGTAGTAGGGATGTGTGGAATTGGAAGAGCGCCCGCAAATGAGAAAGTTCGAGATTATTATTCTAACTTTATAACTAAGGCTTTTAGTTCATCAGTATCACAATTATATGATTCTATCCAAGATTATATGGAAGTGCTCAAGAAAAAAGGCGTTTCTACGAATCTTGCTTTTTTTATACCCCACGGAAATGTAAGAGTTTGCATTTTAGGATTGGAAGATCGTTCAGCGACCTCAGAAGAACTTGAGGAAATGAAAAAAATAGTAAAAAAGGAAATGGAAATGGGCGCCTTTGGTTTATCTACGGGATTGGTTTATCCTCCGGGTTCAATCACTCCAACATATGAAATTATTGAACTTTGTAAGGTTGTACATAATTATGGAGGTTTATATGATACACATATGAGGAATGAAGGAACAAGGATAATAGAACAAGGAATTAGAGAGGTTATAAAGATTGCCAGAAATTCTAATGTTCATGCCCATATTTCTCATTTAAAAACTGTAAGTAAATTTGCTTGGAAATTAACTCCTGATGTCATAAATCTAATTAAAAATGCTAAAGAGGAGCAAGGAATATTTCTTCATGCGGATTTATATCCTTATGAAGAATCTTCAACCAGCTTATCAGGCATTCTACTTAACCCCTGGGTTTATGATGATTTTGAAGTAAATTTAACCAATTCAAAGGCAAGGAAAAAGATAGTTGAAGAAATCTTAGATATGATATTCTCGACTTTTTTATCAGATCTTCCTTTCATTATTCGGATTATTCCAAAATTCTTAATGAAAAAACTAATTTTCTCCTCTTTCAAGAAAGACATAAGAATTATTAGTGTTTTAAAAAACCATCATATTGAAGGAAAATTTTTAGGCGAGGCAATAAAAATTCTTTATCCACAAAGATCTTTTTACGATGCAGTATTAGATTTTATTAGAGATGAAGAAGGCTCTATAATGATCTCCATGAGGCAGATGAGTGAGGAGAAAAGTATTTTATCATTATTTAAACAAGATTTTGTCTGTATAGGTTCAGATGGTTTTTTGGTTATTGAGGGAAATACCCATCCCCGTTCTTATGGTACCTTTCCCAGAATCTTATCAAGATATGTTAGAGAGAAACAAATTGTTTCTTTAGAAGAGGCTATTCGAAAAATGACTTCTCTACCCGCAAGCATTTTGGGACTTAGAGATAGAGGAATAATCAAACTAAATTATAAAGCCGATTTAGTTATTTTTAATCCTCAGACAATTAGAGATAACTCAACATATGAAAATGGTCGTCAATATCCCGAGGGTATTGACTATGTCATTGTAAATGGTAAAATCACCGTCGCAAAAGGAAAACATTTGGGTGTTCTAAATGGTCAAATTTTAAAACACGAAAAAAGATAAAATCGAATAATTTTTAAAAAATTTGTTTTTAAGTAAGTAATTTCATTTTTAATTAGAAAAAAATAATTATATAATAGTATGTCAAAAGAGAAGAAAATGGATGGGCAGAAACCTAATATTGTTTTATTTATAACCCACGATCAAGGTCAATTTCTCGGTTGTTATAATAATCCACAAACACCTAATTCTCTTAATACCCCGAATATCGATAGAATCGCTTCCAATGGAGTAAAATTTACAAATTATTTTTGTACTGCACCCCAGTGCTCTCCAAGCCGTGGAAGTATTCAAACTTCTAAATATCCTCACCAAAATGGGCTTATGGGACTTGTAGATAGAGGTTGGACACTGCCTAGTATCAATAAAACTTTACCAATGTATTTGAAAGAGAATGGTTATTCAACGCATTTACTTGGTTTTCAACACGAAAGCAATAATATCTCCTCCTTAGGATATGATACAGTGAGTAAAAGAACAAGAGAATATAAATATTCTAAGAAATATATGGAAAATAAGATTTTAAAATTTTTCCAAGAGCATAAAGACGATAATTTACCTTTTTATGTAAATATTGGAATGATTGAAGTACATAGACCTTTTATTGTATGGGGGGATCCAGTCGAACCAGAGAAAGTTAAGGTCCCTCCTTTCTTACCTGACCATCCAATGATTAGAGAAGATCTTGGACAATTTTATGGAGCAATTCATGCAGTAGATAAAATGATTGGGAAAATTATAAAAAGTCTAGAAGAAAATGGATTAAAAAAAAATACTTTATTTATTTATACTACTGACCATGGGAGTGCTTTTCCAAGAGCTAAATGTACATTATATGATCCTGGAATTAAAACACTACTATTAATGTCTTGGCCAAATTCAAATCTATTTAAAGGAGGAACTGTCGTAAATGAAATGATAAGTAATATCGATTTACTACCTACTCTTTTAGACATTATTGGAGCAGATATACCGAAAGAAATAGAAGGAATAAGTTTCCTTCCAGTTCTTAAATATAGTAATCAATCCTTTCGAGAAGAAATCTTTTCAGAAAAAACCTTTCATGAAATGTATGATCCGATTAGAAGTATAAGAACAAAAAGATATAAGTATATATATAATTTTGAAGAATTAAAGACTTTATATCAAATACCTATGGATTTAATGAGAGATCTTTCTGGAAGATATATGCAAGATAAATATAATAAACCGAGGAGTAAAGAAGAACTTTATGATCTTGAAAAAGATCCTAATGAGCAGAATAATTTAATTACTGATTCAATTTACAAGGATGTTGCAATTGAATTAAAACAAAAACTGTATGATTGGATGAGAAGAACAAATGATCCAATACTGAAAGGGAAAATTAAAACTCAAAATGGGGTTTCTTTTAAATATTAAAATCTTATTTCTCATTTCGGTAGGAATTGAATTTTTTTATTTTAAATTTATTTGCTTATCTAAATTTTTATTAATTATTGAAGTGAATATTTAGTTATTATGCCTTGGTATGAATCATTTTATAGAAAACAAGGAAAAAAATGGCTTTTAGTTTTCATAATTGCTTTTGTTAGTTTGTTTGTTTTAGAAATGATACTTATTGCGATAGAACCGCTTTGGGCAGATTTTAATGAATATCTTGGAGATTTCATTGGATTCAAAGCAAATTATATTCTAATTTTTTTGGTCATCATTGGAATTCCGCTAATATATTCTGCTGTTTTATTAATCATCAACTTTAAAAATATATTTACAAAAAATCGAATTGACCCTTATATAGTTCATAAAATTCTTGCGATAATTCTTATTTTTATTTTTAATGCACTTTTATTTTTAATGCTATACCTATTCGGCGAGGAAGCTACAATAGTCTATATGCTTTTTGAGAATATAAATATATTAATTTTTATTGGAGGTGCTATTAGTATAGCAATTATTGCAAACCCTATTCTTGCAATAATAAAAACATCAATAAGACAACCTAAATCCATTTTGATTTTAATTTGTTTTATCACGGCTTATGGATTTATCTTTAGTCTACCTTTTTTATATGTGCCTGCAAATATTATTGAAGGACCTTTACCTCCTAAACCTGGTATCGTTGCTCATCGTGGGGCGTCTCATCTTGCTCCGGAAAATACAATTAAAGCCGCAGAAGTTGCTGTTGATTATGAATGTGTTGGATGGGAATCAGATATTCGAATCAGTTACGATGGAGTGCTATTTTTAATGCATGATTCTACACTCAAGCGAACAACTAATGTTGAAACGATTTTTCCTGACCGTGTAGATTTAAGAGCAAGCAATTTTACTTTATCCGAACTTAAACAACTTGATGCGGGTTCATGGTTTGTCGATGATGATCCATATTATGCTAGAGCTAAAGGCTTTATCACTCCCAGTCAGGCGGAAGAGTATCGCGGGATTAAAATTCCAACCCTCGAAGAAGCTTTAAATTTTACTAGAGATAATAATTTAATATTTGATTTTGACCTTAGAAGACCTCCAGAGGGACATCCATACCATCAGCAATTTTATAATATTTGTATAGACTTAATTGTAGCAACAGGTATTGAAGATAAGATATGGTTACCCGCTGGTGATGAATTATTTGATGTTATAGAAAATAAAGCCCCTAATGTAACAAAAATGAGGAGTGCTTGCTCCGTGGATGAATTTTTGGCATCTGGTTGTGATCAAATAAATACTCATTATAGTCTGAGTAATACACAATTTAAAGAGTACTCAGAAGCAAATATTTCGGTAGTTGTGTATACTGTTGACTTCATAGAGCGATATTCTCAACTTTGGTGCTTAGGTGTTAATTATGTTAAAACCAATGAGCCTCATAAATTTGTTAATTTAACTCAACCTCTCTGGTATTTGCCTGTCGATTTATATTATAGTCTATGGATTGCAATTAATACTTTATGTTTGGTTTCAGTTATTATTTTAAATTATCTAATTAGGAGAGAAAATAACTAAGAAAATAGATGAAAATTATGTTCTTTTTTTTATTTCTAAAAGTTAAGTTTTATTATTTTTGTTATTTTGATAAGAAATAAATTAAATCTAAAATCTCAAAACTCGCGATTTTTTCTGATTTCTCATCCCGATTTAAAATTATCTGCCCCTCTTCATCAATTGAATCACTAATTAATTTTTAGCTCGAAAGAACCGAATACCAAATAAATGTGAGGCTGATTCATATTGAAAATCTAAAATTGAATCTTGAAATTTAATTCCAAACTTTTCTTCAATAGCATACAAAATTTCATTTGGATTAATAATTAATGGCTCCAGGTTATCAATTTTATTAAATTTATTTAAAATTATTAAAAATTTTTAATAAAAATTGTTTACATGAAGTTTGCATCCATGTGCCTTATTCATGAAGGCTAAAACCGGTAGCCTCTATCCAATAGCCTATAGGCATCTTGGACTACTTTATTCTCTCGATGGGAGAGCCTTTTTCCACAATTAAGGGAAATCCTCAGAGTACACTATTTTTGTTCCGATGCAATTTGGTTTTAAAAGAAACGCTCTTTCTTTGACCCACCTTTTTATTTTAACTACTTTATTAGCACAATTAAGTAAATCTTAATTTCTAAATTGAATGAGTCTGCTAATTTTTAATAAAATAAAATGATTTCAGAATAAAATTTGAATAAATTTTAATAAAAAAATTAAATAATCTTTATGATTTTTAATAAAATCTATGATGATATTATATACATCCTTAATTTTGCTTTATAACTTATTTTATCTATTTTTTCTTTTAACTCTATTTATATCGAATTATATTTTTTTTGCAATATCTAAAAATGCATCAGTAAATATTTTTACTTGCTCCCAAGTCAATCCAAATGTATTATATTGTTATATTCTAATCCGACCATATTATTCACAAATCCAACCAAATACTTAATGAAATCTATTAAATATAGGTGATTAAAATAATTTTAAATATATTATATCTAATTAAATAAAAGTAGGTTATTTTTAATTTATCTTATTTTTAATTAAAAAATAATTTTAATTTACAAATTTAACTCAACCACTATGGTATTTATTTGTCTATTTATATTATTGTCTGTGGATGCACTCAATATTCTTCCTTCGCCTTAATTCTCACTTTTTTTAATTGAAATATATTTAAAAATAAATTCTTGAAAAATATATCTATAAACAACACTTAAAATTATCTTCTAGTCAAGATGGGTTGATATTTTCTTAAAAGATTAATGAAAGAAAGTTTAAAACCAAGTAGTAATATCTTGACTTTTTTTAGATTTAGTTCGTGAATAATTTCTTAAAAATTTAAAAATTCCTTTAAATTCTTTTTTATTAATTAGATTCTTAAGTTCATTTTTTAAGTAATTCTCTAAATTAAGGATAGGGAAAGTTTCTATTATTTTTCTTACTTGAGTTAGCCCTAAATATTTTCTAGTATATTCTGCATCAGAATATTTATACGTTGTTAGAAATTCACTATCTGACTTGTTCCTAAAATATTCTAAAATGAAATTAAAATAATCTTTCAGGAGGAGTTGATCCTCTTTAGATATTTGAGGTTTTAGAAAAATGTGTATAGGAGAAGTTCTATACGTATTTTTTGAAACATAAATTCCATCAACATCAAAATCATTTTTAATTATACTTAATCCAGCTCTTCCTTCATATGATCCTGTATCTACTGTCCGAATATATAAAAAATTTGATTTCACTCTCTTATTATACATTTCATTTACATTTAGAACTTTTTTCAAATATTGATTAGAAATGTAATTGCTAGAATCAATAACTTCAATTTTAAAAGCTCCTTTATTCTTTTGAATTTCTTCCCTTTGTAAATAATATTTTACTTTAAGAGGTTTTTCTGCTCCATAACTCTCAACGAAATCATCAAATTCAAATCCACCTCGATAATTGTACTTCGGATTTAAAATATAATCTCTTTCCATTTTTATATTATTTTTTTTGAATTTAATTCCAATAAATGCCTGCTGTTCTGTTTTTGGATACTTTTTTCTTGTAAAAAATCCTATAACAATATTTGTTCCAGTGAATTCAAAAATTTTAGTCTCAAATATATACATTTTAAGTATATTGTAATACTTAAGAAAGTCCATTCTAAATTTATTTGAAACCGAAGCACCAAATATAAAATTTGATGGAATAATATAAATAAGATTTTCTATATTCTTTCTTAAATCATTAATCATTGCAATCTGGTATAAGTCTTGATAACCTTTATTTTCCTTTTCAAAATATTTAAGGTGAATTTTTGTCTCTTTATGTTTCTTAATATATCCTAAATATAAATAGGGAGGATTTGTTATATGATAAATTGGAAATTTCTTCTTTTTTAAAAATGAAGGAAATGCTTCTAAATTATTTCTTTGTATTATATTTTTTTTTGCCTTATTTAATGGAATACCATATGATACTGCATTATCAACACATTTTTTAATCATTTCTGGTTGTATATCGAAAAGATAAATATGATCCTCAAAAAAATTTATTCTATTTTCAGGAGATATTCCGTCTAAAATAGGAAGAATTAAATTTCCCTCGCCTGCGTATAAATCTACCCATAAAAAATTATATAATTTGGATTTTATTTCTGGAAATATGTAATTTTTAAAAATTTCTGTAGAAGTTAAGTGAACTCCTAAATTTCTTCTATTATTTTTTTTTTTAACATTATCCGCTTCTAAAGTTTCTTCGATCATACTTTTAAAAATTTTTAATCAAATTTAAGGCAATAATTTATTTTAATATAATTACTATTTTTAATCAGTTAATGCGAACTTTTAACAATTATTATTAAAAATAATAATTTAAAGTCCAATTTATTAATCAATTAACCCAAAAAATTTAATATAATTCCTATAAATAAGAAGATTGGGATTTTAATTTGATATTAAAAGATAATATTACTTATTGGAAAATTTCCTTAAACCATCTAGAACCAGTCCAAGACAATTATTATATCTTTGATGATATTATAATTGATGATGAAGAATTAATTAGAAAAGTTGAAAGATTAAGAGAGTTAATTATTAGTTATTGTGTGTTAATAGAAAAAGAAACCAATGTAATTAATGAAATTTTTGATGAAATTTATGATATTATTATTTCAATAGAAAAAATTCAATATCATGAATTCATAGCTTTTTGGAAAGTACTTGATATATCCTATTCAGTTTTTAAAAAACTACCAAATAGAAAAGAACTTTTAAAAGAAATATTATTGAAATATTGCCAAAGGAGAAGGAAATTATATGATAAGATGGGATATTCAAATATAATAGTACAAGCTCTATATGATTTTGGAGCATCAAGAAAAAAAGGAAGTGCTTCTAATTATAAATTAATTGATTTGATTAAACAACATTTTAAAATTCCAGTTCATGCAAAAAGTCTTAGCGATTTAGAAAATAATGATCTTTCATATTGTTTGCCTGATAGAGGAGATAAAACCTTATTCAATAAATTCTGTAATAAATATAACATTAAATATGAATTTGGTATTCAACATCAAGGCAAAATTCTAGATCTTATTTTAAAAGTAAGAGATCAAGTTCTTTTAATTGAAGCCAAACATATGAAAGAAGGTGGAGGTGCTCAAGATAAACAAGTTGTAGAATTAATAGATTTTATAAAATATTCTGAGAATTCTGAAAAGATTCATTATGTAGCATTTATGGATGGAGTCTATTTTAATCGATATGCTGAAAAAACAATTACTTCCAATAAGACTAGAGCCCAAAAAGAATCAATCATTAATAATTTGAATATTAATAAGTACAATTTTTTTGTGAATACTGCTGGGTTAATTTCCATATTAGAAGATCTTGCAATTCCAAGTTAGGAGATACAATAAAAATAACAGTCTTACATAAAAAAAGTGATTATTCAAATTTCAGATAGATCATAACTAGTTTTTTTTATAAATTTGATTATTATCATCTTACCTAAATCAGAAATTATCCAAAAATATAAATAATACATATTGTATTTTACTATAATAAAATTCAATGAAGGAAAACCAAAATGTTTTTAGAAAAATTAAAGGAATTCCCGAAAAATAAGATTTTGATTTTAATTACCATAATTACATTCGTTTTCTTTTTGATAATTAAAATTACAGTTATGTCTCCTATTGAAACTGAATTAAAATCTACTACTGGTTATGGGGTATTGGAATTTGAGTTTGCTTGGGTTCCAGAAGTAATAAATAACATATTTACAGCGTGGGGTTCAGAGGGTATAGCGAAAGAAACATTCGCAACATACATTGATTTCTTATATCTTCTTGGCTATTCAATTTTCGGTTTTGGATTGGTTCTAATTCCTATTCGTTGGGCAGAAGGAAAATTGCAAGAAATTGGTCTATTTATGTCTTTAACTCCGTTAATCGCAGGTGTTTTTGACGTAATTGAAAATATTAATTTACTTATAATGCTAGGAAATCCTTCCTCTATTCAACCATTTATTCCATTTGTTGCATCTTTATCTGCTGTGATTAAGTTTAGTTTCTTATTTGTAGGAATAATTTTCTTGGTAATAGCATTATTATTGATGCTAATAAGTAGATTAAAAAAGAAGACTGAGTAACATATCAATTTTTTTATAAAAAAAGTGGGTATAACCTTAAAAAATATTTTCATATATTATTTTTTTCTACAAATGACTAAAAACAACCCAAATGGATATAAATACTCAATTTTTTATAGATATCATATTAATTCCAATAAAAAATGAAAAATAAAGTGAAAAATCCATGGGAAAATGTCCATATTGCAAGAAAGAAGTTCATCTTAAAGATTTTTTTCAGAATATTGAAACTGGTACATTCAAATATCCATCATATGATTTCTCCGGAGAAGAATTTTCTCCAGGATTGACGGAAAAACAATTCAAGAATAATAGAATTTACCTAATAAAAATGTTTACTTGCCCACATTGTGATACTATTTTAGGATTTTCAAATAAATAATTATTAATTTAATTTAAATAAATTAATCTTTTTTTTCTAAATTTATGGTTATACTTAACTTTTTTTTAATAATTTTTTATTTTTTTTATTTCTGAACAAGAAAATTGGGTATCAGAAATGATTTCAAGCACGTGATTAAATTTTTTTAAAGAATTCTCTAATAATTCTATTGATATTCCTGGTACGCCATAAGAAATTAGTAAGAGATTTTTTGTTCTGTTTGTTACTTTACTGAAATCTGCATCTCTATAAGGATATTGGAAAATTACTCTATTTGAAGCATCTACAAGAATAATCTCTTTTCCTTTTAATGAGATTACTTTTCCCCCTAATTGCACGAATTCTTCATTTTCTTTAGAATATCTTACAGTCATCGGATATTTTAAAACATCAAAATCATAAGCACCTATGGGAATCAACGTTTCTATTGAAACCCAATTATACGCATCAACAATATTAGAAATCTGAGGAATTTTCTTATCCCCTAAGATTCTTCTTATCAGTGCCTCAGCAGAGGGTCTAATCTTCGTTGGGTCAATTTTTAGATAATGCCAGTTAAAATCTCGATATTTTCGAATTATCTCATTATCTTTAATTGTTTCAAGAGTGTAAATATTCTTAACTTTTTTTGAAATTTCAGATATATAATTATCTAATTTTTGAGAATGCTCCCTTTTAACAGATATATCATTAAAAATAATATAATTTAAAAATAATTTTATATTGCTATTCACTAAATCTTCTGAAAATTTTAAAATATCCATATTATCATTTTTATTTTTTAGCAAATTAATAAATTTTAATCGCAATGTTTAAATCAATAATATTGATCTTTTTAAAACAACCATATTTAATAAAGAAAAGATAGGAGTAGTAAAATTATGCCATTATCTGAAGAACAAAAATTAAGATATGCAAGGCAGTTAATTAGCCCAGAAATTGGAGAAAATGGACAAGAAAAATTATTAAAGTCAAAAGTACTGCAAATAGGAGCGGGAGGGTTAGGGTCTCCTTGTTCAATGTATTTGGTGGCAGCTGGAATTGGAGAATTAACTATTGTTGATAATGATATTTTAGAGTTATCAAATTTACAGAGACAAATATTATATGATGGTAGTTCATTGAATCGGGTGAAGGTTGAGGCAGCTAAAGAAAGATTGAATAATATGAATCCTGATACACAAATTATTATTAAAAAAATGTATGTTGATGATAAATCTATTGATGAATTAATCATTGGAAAGGATTATATTGTTGATTGTAGTGATAATGCTAAAACGAAATTCATGGTTAATGATGCTGCCATAAGAAATAATGTGAAATGCACAATTGCTGGTGTAAAGGATTTTTATGGACAAATAATGACAATTAATCCAAAAAAATCTGCTTGTTATCGGTGTGTTTTTTTTGGTGAACCTGAAAAATTGACTAAAAAGGAAGCCCCCTTACCAGTTATTGGTGTGACTCCAGGAGTATTAGGCACTTTAGAGGCTCTAGAGGTAATTAAATCATTATTAAATATTGGAGAAACTCTTGAAAACAATTTACTAATGGTAAATTTACTTAAAATGTCTTTTGATAAAATTCCTGTTCAAAGACATGAAAAATGTATGTGTTCAAAATAATAAAAGAAATTTAATTAATTCACGATGAATCTTGCATATTAATTGGCTATAAATAAAATTTTATCATTCTTTTCGATTCTTTTAACTCTATCTTGATGTTCTAAATAAATCAAATGACTTAATACTTCATTTAACGCTAAAAATCCATTCATCTCATCTAAATCTTCTCCAAAATGAATTTGTGAAATCTTATGCGGTGTTAATGGTTTATCTACAATTAGGTCAAAAATTTCTTTCAGCCGGTTTTTGTGATGTTCTTTAATATCCAGAATACGTTGATGAGGGTTATAAATGATTTTTTGATGTCCAGGAAAAATAATTTTAGGGTTTAATTTATCAATACGATCTAATGATTCCAAATAATTTCTAAGAATATTATTGAAATTATATTTATCTTTAAGAGCAGGAGATATATTGAAAACTCCGATATGTGGAGTTATTTCCGAAAGAATGTGATCACCTGAGAAGAGATGCTGTTTGTTTTGATCAAAAACACAAATATGTCCAAAACTATGCCCTGGGGTCCAAATAATTTTTAATTTATTAGTCCCAAAAGTGATTTCATCACCATCGTGTAAAAGCATGTCTGGTTTTTGATATCTTATCATTTTTGGCCAAGAAGTAAAAAATTGACTTATTCTTTTTCCCTGTTTATCACTAATTCCATATTTTATCATCTCTTGAGCCATTTTCTCTGCTGAAATTTCAATCTCTTTAAAGTTTTCAGGATCAGTGCTCCACTTAAGTATTTCATTAGTAATATCATGCATTAATATCTGCAAATTAGGATTTTTACGTTTAAATTTCTTTAGTAAGCCAACATGGTCTAAATGGGCATGTGAAATAATACAATAATCGATATCTTTGATATTTAATTTTGCATCATTTAATACAGAAAAAAAAACCTTACTCCAATCCCCTAAATTTAAACCCGCATCAATCAGAACATTCTTATTATCAATTTTTAATAGATATATACACACAAATTTAACCTCAAATGGAACATCTATTTTAAATCGATAAACCCCTTCAATTTTACTAAATTCAGACTTATACATATGAAGACTTTGAACCAAATGATTGAATAAATTAAATACTATATAAAATAAATAAGGAAATTTGTAGTTTAGTTTTTTAAATTAAAAAATCTTGATAACATTTACTAAAAGAAAAAAAATCAAAAAAAAAAAGAAATTAAAAATTATTATTTAAGCACTTTGGGCATTTACTTCAATACCACCAGTGGTTGTATGCAAATCAAAAGTATATTTATAACTGGCAGTGTCATAATCATTGGATTCTAATATTTCATTGCCAATTTGAGTAAATCCTCCATTACTATTAAGATCAACTCCTCCAGTAGTAGTTGTTCCAAAAAATCTAGCACCAACTGAAGCCTGATTATCCTCGTAAAGCAAGTCAATTCCACCAGTAGTTACTGTTACTTGCCCAGTTATATTTGCACCCGATGGTTTATATTGGTAAATCTCAATATCAATACCACCAGTTGTAGAAGTAAGTGTCAATTGACTGGTTTGAGTAAATTCTGGATTATAGATTTTAAAATCTATTCCACCTGTAGTGACATCCCCCAA
>Ga0209986_10002480_pt1 | contig 16860 bp, 15 predicted proteins | sample BlataG_FD_183168 | JGI IMG/M metagenome (GOLD analysis project Ga0209986, IMG submission 183168) | Deep subsurface microbial communities from Black Sea to uncover new lineages of life (NeLLi) - Black_00105 metaG (SPAdes) (version 2) | ecosystem: Environmental > Aquatic > Marine > Oceanic >...
CACCCCTTATTTTCTTTGTAGTTTCAGCAACCTTTATTGGGTCTGCATCCAATCCACCTGGATCAGCACTGGTTAAGTTTAGATTGATTGCTTCCGCATTGTAATCATCAACACATTTCTTAGCCCATAAAATTGGGTCATGAAATACATCCTCATAATATTTTGTAAGCCAACTTGGCCAATTTTCTGGCTTAACATCGTAAATCTCAAAAGCTATAATCGGTTTGTTGGGAATCTCTCCTTCGAAGTTATGAAAAGGCAAACAGTTTTGACCACCAATTTTTACCTGAGCAGGTTCAGTTCCAATTATAACTTCGTTTATTCTTGCAGCACCAGATTTAATAGGAATTTCAAATGTCAATACTTCACCTCCTAATTTAAAGAAACTATTTAAGCAATGGGAGTTATTATATCAGAAAAAATAAACTCTACAACCCCAACTTTTTAATTATAGCATTTATTGACAAAAATGATGCTGAATCTGATGGGAGCTCTAAAATGGATTTTTCATTAAAACTATATTCATTTAAAATCTTGTCTTCTGCAATTGTACCCAAAAGATTTAATTTTTGTTTTTTTATTAGTTCTTTAATTGCTTCATTTGGTAGTAAATTAATTCTATTTAGTACTAAATAAATATTATTCACATTTAGTTCAAGCTCATATACCAAATCTCTTATTCTCCCTGCAGTAATTATTCCTATTGGTGTAGAATCAGATATAATAAGCAGATCTTCAATATTTTGTGTGGTTCTCCTACTTAAATGTTCCATTCCAGCTTCATTATCTATTACAATAAATTTATAATTTTTTGATAGCACATCTACATATCTTCGCAAAATCATATTTGCATAGCAATAACAACCCGGTCCCTCAGGTCTACCCATTGTCAATAAATCAAATCCCTCATTTTCAACAATAGATCTTTGAAATTTCAGTTCATATACTGTTTCTTTGGGGATGCCAGCAGGTATTTTCCCTGATTTGGTTTCTTTTAATACCTCCTCCCTTAAATTACCTATGGTATCCTCTTTTTCAACTCCTAAATAATAGTAAAGGTTTGAGTTGGGGTCAGCATCAACAACAAGTACTGGTGTATGTTTTTTTTCTATCAGATATTTTATTATTAAAGCGGAAATAGTTGTTTTTCCTGTTCCACCTTTACCTGAGATAGCGATTGTATGACTCATTCTTATTTAACCAAAGCCCTTTCATAGTTATCTTATATATAATATTAAAAAGAATAAAGTATTGTATAACTTTATTCCTGTATACATAAACCTCTTTCTTTAAGGATTTTTTTAACTGATGGGAATTCTTCAATGTGGGTGTAAGGAAGAAATAATGATGCAACATATCTTTCATAAAATTTATTGTTATTAAACAATTCTATATAAGTTATATTCCTTGAGATTTTTTCCATCTCTTTCCATTTATCTCTATTAATTAAGGCTAAATGAGCTCCAGCAACTGATGTATTTCCTAAAAATGTAAATATTTCCTCGGGAAGGTCTGGAAGCATACCAATAATTATCGCATTTCTAACATTGATAAAATGACCAAATCCACCTGCAATAAAAATCTGTTCCAAATTGTCTTTTGTAAGTCCTACCTCTTCTAAAAGGGTTGTTATACCAGCATAAACAGCACCTTTTGCTCTTATTAAGTTATCAAGGTCAACTTCTGAAATAACTATATCCTTTTTTGTGGCGGTTTCCTCAGCTTTAGCTATAATATAGTACGGATTTGCCTTATCAATTACGACATAAGGTGAATTTAAATCTGTGTTAAATTTTCCTTTCCTATTTATAATTCCAGTTATGTAAAGTTGACCCAGTAAGTCTATCATTGCTGACCCACAAATTCCCTTAGGTTTTAATCCACCTATTACCTTAATAGATGATTTTAAGGTTTTTGGATTTATTTTAACAGCTTCAATTGCACCTTTAATAGCTCTCATTCCATCTTTAACTCCTCCACCTTCAAAAGCTGGACCTGCTGAACAAGATGTAGATACCATCCATTGTGAATTACCAATTACTAACTCACCATTTGTACCCATATCTAAAAATAATGTTAATTTTTCCTGTTCAGCAACTTTTGATATAAGCAATCCAGCAGATATATCTCCACCAACATAACTTGCAACTGATGGAGCACTTCTAACAACTGCTTTAGGTGTATGTTCTAAAAATATTTCTTTTGAACTAACTGGAGAAAATATATTTGCTACAGGTACATACGGCTCCTCCCTCAAATATTTAGGTGACACTCCATGCAAAAAATGCGTCATAATTGTATTTCCTGCACAAACAATTGAATGTATCTTTTCGGGATTAACGCTCGTTCTTTTACAAACTTCTACTATTAATTCATTTATAGTTTCGACAATTAACCCTTGTAAAACCTCTAATCCAGCACCTTTTAATGAGTAGACGATCCTTGATATTACATCCTCACCCGCTCTTATCTGCTTATTATACTCAGATGCACTAGTAAGAATTTTTCCATTATTTAAATTAACTAAATAAACTACTACAGTAGTAGTTCCGACATCAATAGCTAATCCATAACTTTCTTCAGTAGTATTTCCAGGTTCTATATCAATTAAATCTTTTGAAATTTCATCCACTGTAACTGTTATCATCCAATTTCCTTTTCTCAATACATCAGGTATTTTCTTAAGAATTTCTAAAGGAATAAAGCAATCTTCTAAACCTAATTGTTGCTTTAATGCTATCTCTAATCTATATTTATCAGAACTACTCCTACCAATTAGAGGAGCTTCCACAGTTATTAATTTTTTTACAACTCTTGGAAGAATTTTAACATCTCTAATATCTAATCTTTTTATCCCAGCTAATACCTTTTCAGTAATCTCTAATTTTAATATATCCTCTGCTAAAAGACCTTCCTGGATTACTGCTTCTCCAATTTCTATAACTGGAACTTCAATAACTAAATCACTTTTTGGGTATGTTTGACATGCCAAAACATATCCTCTCTCCTTATCCTCAGAACTTAGAAGTTCGCTCTGAACTTTCTCTACCTGTCCAGATTTTAAAAGTACCTTACACCTTCCACATGTTCCGACACCACCACATTCAGAATTAAGAAAAATCCCCGCATTCATAGAAGCATCAAAAATGGTTTCACCTTTAAATATATATATAGATTTATTTTCCGGTAAAAAAGTTACCTTATATCTTTTTTCAGAGACCTTTTTAGACATTTACTTCCCTTTTTAAAATATTTCTTTTATAATTTCTTGATATTTTTTTGTAATAATTATAACTTATATATACTATAAACGAGATAGGTTTACAGTTTCCTTAAAAAAGAGTTTAATTAAATAATTAAATTATTAAAAGTACATTCAAAATACATAACTTTTTAAGAAATTTTAACTAAATTGAAAATATCTTTATATTTTATTACAACTAATTGATATAATGAAATAAAAATTTAATAATAATATCAAATTCTTCTCCATATTTTTTAAATTTTTTAATATTTAAAATATAAAAAATAGTAATATAGGTCAGCTACATCATTTTAGGATACAAAACTTAAAAAATATGGTTGACTAGGAGGGATAAATGAAAATTATTTAAAGGAGTAAATATGGGTTCTTTAATTAAGAAAAGAAGAAAGAAAATAAAAAAACATAAACATAAAAAACTAAGAAAATCAATGAGACGCAAAAAGCGTAAATAGTTTATATAATTTTAAAAATAAAAAGATTTATTTTGTTACTCTATCCAATTTTGCATAGCTCAAAAGGAGATGTTTTAAACCAAAATCGTCAAAGAGAACATATGCTTCGGTATCATTAATAATTTCCTTTAAGTCCAATATTTCACCCATTCCCCATTTCTTATGAACTACTCTATCACCAATATTAAATTTTTCTAACTTTTCTCTAATTACTCCTAATTCAGGTTCTTTTACTTCCTCAATAAACTCATCGGGAATTTCTCTTAAGAATCTGGATTCTGGATTAAAATATATACCCCCATATAAATTCCTGGAAATTGCATATACCATATATAGTAACTTCTTTGCCCTGGTCATACCCACATAGCACAATCTTCTTTCTTCTTCTAATTGTCGGATATCATCTAAAGATAAGGCATGAGGAAAAATTCCTTCTTCCATTCCAACTATAAATACCACTTTAAATTCCAATCCTTTCGCATTATGAAGTGTCATCAATGTTAGAAAATTTTCACCTTCTTTATATGTATCAATATTTGCAACAAGTGACATCTCTTCCAGAAATTGATCCAAATCTCCCTCAGGATTTTCACTTAAAAACTCCTTTACTACTGTAAGAAGTTCTTTAAGATTTTCTATTCTGAATTGCGCTGCTAATGTCTTCTCATCCTCTAACTCTTTTATATATCCTGTCTTAGTCCAAACCTCAACTAAAAATTTATCTAAACTGTTCTTTGATGAACAATCTCTTAGATAATCTATCATCTTAATAAATTTTTTTATTTTTGTCCTCATATTTATAGAGAGTAAATGATTTTCTTCGTATTTCTGCAAAGATTCATTAAAGGTTATATTATTTATCTTAGCAAACTTTGATATAGCAGAAATAGTCATCTTCCCTATCCTTCGATGAGGTACATTAATAATTCTGTGAAGACTAACTATATCATTAGAGTTAGAAATTAATCTTAAATATGCTGTAATATCTTTTATTTCCATCCTGTCATAAAATCTTACACCACCAACAATCTTATAAGGAATACCTTGTTTTAAAGATATATCTTCTATAACTCTTGATTGAGCATGTGTTCTATAAAATACAGAAAAATCATTATATTTAAAATCCCTATTTTTTATTAATCTTTTAATTTCATGTATAACAAATGATGCTTCATTGTGCTCATCCTCAGCTTCAAATATAAAAACTTTTTTGCCTCTCTCATTATCCGTCCAAAGATTCTTTCCCTTTCTTGAAAAATTGTTTTTGACTACATTATTTGCTGCACCTAAAATTAATTTTGTTGAACGATAATTCTGTTCTAACTTAATAACTTTCGCATTTGGATAATCATGCTCAAATTCAAGTATATTTCTGATATCTGCTCCCCTCCAGCTATAAATGCTTTGATCATCATCTCCAACCACATAAATATTCTTATTTTTAGAAGCAAGTAAATTGACTAAGTAATATTGTGCTCTATTTGTATCCTGATATTCATCCACTAATATATATTTGAATCTATCTTGATATTTTTTAAGCACGGAAGGAAAAAGTCTGAAGATAATTACAGTTAGCATAATAAGATCATCAAAATCAAGTGCATTTGCTTTGAATAGTCTTTCCTGATATCTGCTATAAACATCAGATGCAATCTGTTGATAAAGATCTGATACAGTTTCGGGGTATTTTTCATGATCGATTAATTCTTCCTTTGCAGCACTTATCAAGTTTAATATTGCTTTTGGATTAAATCTTTTGCGGTCTATATCAAGTTCTTTCATACATTCTGTTACAAGCTTTATTTGATCAATCTCATCATAAATAACAAAGTTCCTACCATAACCTAACCTTTCAATCTCATTTCTTAATATCTTTGTACATGTTGAATGAAAAGTTTTAATCCAAATATCTTGAGCATTTTCACCAATAAGTCGCTCAACTCTTATTTTCATCTCGTTTGCAGTTTTATTTGTAAAGGTTATTGCTAATATTTCTTGTGGTGTAGCTAATTTTTGCTCAAGAAGATATGCTACTTTGTAGGTGATTACTCTTGTCTTCCCAGTACCTGCTCCAGCAAATATAAGTAGCGGACCATCATTATAAACTACTGCTTTTTTTTGAATCTGATTTAAATCATCTAAAAAATTATTCTTCAACTATTTAACCTTTTTAAATAGAAAAATATCCCACATCTTAGATGATAAAGGGGGCCAGATGAGGGATATTTTCTATAGATACTTATTAATTTTTTAAAGGCTTTTTTTTACATCATTCCAGGTGGGTATGCACCTGGCATTGGTGGTCCTTCTTTCTTTTCTGGAACTTCAGCTGCAATAACCTCAGTTGTGAGAAGCATTGCAGCAATGCTTGCTGCATTTTGTAGAGCAGCTCTTGTTACCTTAGCTGGGTCAATTATTCCAGAATCTACCATATTTACATATTTTCCTGTTAAAGCATCAAGTCCTTCACCTTTAGGTAATTTCTTAACCTCCTCTACTATTAATGCACCTTCATAACCAGCATTATTAGCAATCCATCTAATCGGTTCAGTTAGAGATTTCTTAACAATTAAGACACCTGTTTTTATATCTCCATCAAATTTGGTTTCATCTATTGCTGGAATTGAATCAATTAATACTACTCCACCACCAGGTACTATACCTTCCTCAACAGCAGCTTTAGTTGCTGAAAGAGCATCTTCAATCCTGTGCTTTTTTTCTTTAAGTTCAGTTTCAGTTGCAGCACCTACTTTGATTACAGCAACTCCTCCAGATAGTTTCGCCAATCTTTCTTGTAATTTTTCTCTATCAAATTCTGAATCACTCTGCTCAATTTCAGCCTTTATCTGCTTTATTCTTCCTTTTATATCATCAACTTTACCTTTACCTTCAATTATTGTTGTATTTTCCTTATCTATTTTTACTTGTCTTGCTCTTCCTAACATATCAAGTTTGACATTTTCTAATTTTATTCCTAATTCTTCACTGATCATTGTTCCACCAGTTACTACGCCTATATCCTGTAACATTTCTTTTCTTCTATCACCAAAACCTGGGGCTTTTACTGCAACACAGATAAATGTTCCTCTAATTTTATTAACAACAATAGTTGCCAGTGCCTCTCCTTCAACATCTTCAGCTATTAATAGTAAAGGTTTTCCTGCTTGCATTACCTTTTCTAAAACTGGAAGCAATTCAGCAATTGCTCCTAATTTTTTATTCAGTATCAATATATATGGTTCATCAAGAACAGCTTCCATTCTCTCAGCATCTGTTACCATATATGGGGATATATAACCTCTGTCAAATTGAAGACCCTCCACAACCTCAATTTCAATCCCAAATTTTTGTGATTCCTCAACTGTAATAACTCCATCCTTCCCTACTTTTTCCATAGATTCAGCTATTTTCTCTCCAATTTCTGGATCATTTGCAGAAATAGCAGCAACTTCAGCTATCTTCTTTTTCTCAGTTGCTATTGACTGACTCATTTTATGAATCTGTTTTACAGCCATTTCAACACCTTTTTCTATCCCTTTTTTTAATAACATAGGATTTGCTCCAGCTGCCACATTTCTAAAGCCTTCTCTAATCATAGCTTGAGCAAGCAAAGTAGCTGTGGTAGTACCATCTCCAGCAACATCGTTTGTTTTTGTAGCTACCTCTTTTAGTAACTGAACTCCAACATTCTCCCAAACATCTTCAACATCAATATCCCTTGCTATTGTTACACCATCATTAGTAATAGTCGGTGAACCAAATTTTCTCTCTAAAACTACATTTCTTCCTTTTGGACCTAATGTTATTTTTATCGCATCAGCTAATTTGTTAACTCCTCTTTCTAAAACTCTCCTTGCATCTTCGCCAAATTTAATCTCTTTTGCCATATATTATTCCTCCTTTTGTTTATTTTTTTATTATGGCAAGGATATCACTTTCTCTTAAAATCAAGTGCTCCTTGTTATCTATTTTTACTTCAGTTCCACCATATTTTGAGTAAATAATTTTATCCCCGACCTTAACATCCAGAGGGATTCTCTTCCCTTCTTCAAACCTTCCTGGTCCTACAGCTATCACTTCACCCTCTTGTGGCTTTTCCTTAGCTGTGTCAGGAATAACTATCCCACTTCTGGTAATATCTTCACTCTCTTTTGGTAGAACAATTACTCTGTCTCCAAGTGGTCTTAATTTCATAATGTTTCTCTCCTTTCTAATTATATTTTTTTGTCAAAAGACTTTAAACTGAGAACTTAATTCTTAAATGATTTTTATAAAATACAAAATTATTTTACAAATAGTTCCCATCATACAAATTTTAGCACTCCTTAAGAAAGAGTGCTAAAATTATTATATATTTTATATGACAATTTTTCTAAAATCAATATTATATATTCTATAATTATTTTCAATAAAAAACAACTATATTTTATTAACTTGTAATAATTTATTAGAAATGACCCTTTTAAATTAAATAGAAATTACCTTTCTTATTAATTTGACACTAATATTTTAAAAACTTTATTAAATAATAAATTCAGAGGAGCCTAAAATTGGTAAAAAACATATATATTAATGACGTTTCAAAATATGATGGAAAGAAAGTACTAATAAGAGGATGGTTGTATAATAAGCGCTCAAGTGGAAATATAGTATTTCTTTTAGTAAGAGATGGAACTGGAATGTTGCAATGTGTTGTTTCAAAAAATAATGTAGATAATAAAGTTTTTGAATCAGTTCAAAAAATAACCCAGGAATCATCTTTAATAGTTACAGGTAATGTTCGTAAGGAAGAAAGAGCTATTGGAGGATACGAACTTTTTATTAATGATATAAAAATCTTGCAGATTGTATCTGACTATCCCATAACTCCAAAATCCCATGGAGTAGGATTTTTAATGAAAAATCGTCACCTCTGGCTTAGATCTAAAAAACAACATGCAATACTAAAAATAAGAGCTGAAGTAATAAAAGCCTGTAGAGAGTATTTAGATAAGAATGGATTTATTAATATAGATACTCCTATATTAACACCTGCTGCTTGCGAAGGAACAAGCACTTTATTTGAAACAAAATATTTTGACCAGATGGCATATCTTAGCCAAAGCGGACAATTATATAATGAAGCAACTATAATGTCTTTTGGAAAAGTTTATTGCTATGGCCCAACATTTAGAGCGGAAAAGTCTAAAACCCGAAGACATTTAATGGAATTCTGGATGATAGAACCAGAAATGGCATATTTTGATTGGGAAGATAATATTGAGGTACAAGAGGAATTTGTTACTTATATTGTTCAAACAGTTCTAAAAAATAGAAGAAGTGAACTTGAAATATTAGAAAGAAATTTAAGTAAATTAGAAATTATAAAACCACCATTTCCAAAGATATCTTATGATGAAGCATTAGAGATATTAAAAAAGGAAGGTAAGGACATAAATTGGGGTGATGATTTTGGAGCTGGTGAGGAAACCATAATCTCTAAAAGCTTTGATAAACCTATTTTTATCCATCATTATCCAATGAAGTGTAAGGCATTCTATATGAAACCAGACCCCGAAAGACCTGATGTTTCTCTAAGTAATGACTTAATTGCACCAGAAGGTTATGGGGAGATTATCGGGGGTGGTCAAAGAATAGATAACTTAGAATTGTTAGAAGAGAAAATAAAGGAACATAATTTACCGAGAGATGCTTTTAAGTGGTATTTAGATTTAAGAAAATACGGAACAGTTCCTCATTCAGGATTTGGCTTGGGAATTGAAAGAACAGTAGCTTGGATATGTAAACTAAAACATATCCGTGAAACTATCCCATTTCCACGATTACTTTATAAAATCTACCCATAATAAAAATCATCTATGATTTAATTATAAAAAAATAACAGAGATTCTTCTCGGAGCCTGTACTAGATCCATTCGCGGAGCCTGTACTGAGCGAAGCGAATGTGCTCAGAATTACAGTTTAATTGTTTTTATTATTGATAGTATAAATGGGTAACTTTAAAATTATCCATATAAGAAATATTAAAAGACATATATAGGAAAAAATATCACCATATTTTGAGTAAAAGGTTTGCTCTTGCATAAAATATACAGATGTAGTTAAAGTGCAAGCTTCATTTTTACGTGTAGCATCTAATTCCTTTCCGTTTGGAGCAAAAACACCCGAAATTCCAGTATTTGCACATTGCACAAAATATACTCCATTTTCTACTGCTCTTACTCTACCCATATAGAAATGTTGTTCAAGTTCAATGCTATTTCTAAACCAACCATCGTTTGTGACCACAAATAAAATTTGAGCTCCATTATTTCTCAATTTTCGAGGTATCTGTGGTAGAGCAGATTCAAAACAAATTATTGATCCAATCTTACCTTGAGAAATTGGAAAAACTGTATATTTTTTACCTGCTACTACATCTTCTCTTAATAATCTTAGAGGACCGATATTACCTATAAATCTTCTTGCTGGCACAAATTCGCCAAATGGTATGGGGTGAATTTTCTCATATATATCTATCAGCTTTCCCTTTTTATCCAGTAAAATTACGGAATTATGTAAATTCCCCTCCTCATTTCTGGTAAAAACTCCTTTAAGAAGATTTGTTTTTATCTCACCAAGCAATTTTTTTGTCCAATTAAAATAGAAATCTGTCTCATCCTCTGTAAATACTAAAGAGGTTGCAGATTCAGGAAAAACAATTAAATCGGGGTTATTCTTTGCAGCTTCTATAGAAAGCTTTTCCAAAATTTCTAATATGGAATCTATGTGTTGACCTGATATTTTTATACTCTGAGGTATATTGGGTTGTATCAGCGATATTTCTATTTTATTTAGATTTTTAAAAAATGAGTTTTTAGGATTATTGTTTAAAAAAGTAAAAAAACCGTATATAAGAATTAAAATAATCAAAATAATTGAGGAAAATAAATATTTTGAATTATAAAACAACCATCTTTTTTTTCTGAAAAATCTTATTAAATGCTTTATAAGACTACCTAAATTTTTAAAATTACTTATCTGGAAAAGTTGAAGTGTCTCTACAGCGCTGATATTAAAGAAGACTATCAAAAAAGACACTCCATAGACTCCAGTTATTCTTACTATCTGAAGCAAAGGCAGAAAAAAGTGTTGAGAGTTTCCTAAAATTCCCCATCCAAAAGCCAGTGGAGTAAGAGACCATAAAAATTCAAATATTACCCAAAATGTTGGAATTAAAAGAATTCTTATCCATGATTTTGTTTCTCTTAATAAAAGATGTAGAAAAAAACTAAGAATTGAAAAATAAATTGAACAGAGTGTAGTTAAACTTATCCATGCAATTGGAGTAACATACCACTCCCAATACATCTGACCACCAAAGAATAAAAAGCCAGTAATAAAACCTAAAAAAAATGCTTCTTTTTTTGTGCAATAATATAAAGAAAAGAGTAAAGGCATAAGTGCAATCCACACCAAAAATCCGTATTTTGGAAAAGATACTGCCAGAAGAATTCCACTTATTATACAAAACACTATTAAGATATTTCTTCTCTTTAAAAATCTTTTTAATTTCATGTTTTTAGAGAAATTTGTGAATATGCATCTATATCTATATTACTTATTTGGCCTTTCTTTAATTTGTAATAAGCAAGACATGCTACCATTGCAGCATTATCTGTACAATACTCCTTGGGAGGATAAATAGCATCAACACCATAAGATTCTGCTCTTTTTTTCATCTCGCTTCTTAAATAACTATTTGAGGATACACCCCCAGCAAGTGTAATAGTTGGAACTTCGTAACTTAATGCAGCTCTTAAAGTTTTTTTCACTAAAACATCAATTACAGCTTTCTGAAAACTTGCAGCTAAATCTGGTATATTCTTTCGAGAAAGCAAAGTCTTATCCTTTCTTACCATATAAATGACTGCGGTTTTTAAACCGCTAAAGCTAAAATTTAAACCTTTTTTCAGCATCGGTCTTGGTAATTTATAAGCATCAGCATTTCTATTAATTGATATTCTTTCAATAGCTGGTCCCCCAGGATAACCAATATTTAGAAATCTGGCTATTTTATCTAAAACCTCCCCGGCTGCATCATCTAAAGTTGAACCTAAAATTTCAAACTCATCATTCTCTTTTAAAAGGTAAATTGATGTATGACCTCCAGATGCAACCAAACTTACAATAGGTCTCTTGATATCGGGATTTTCTATAAAATTTGCATACATATGACTTAATACATGATTAACCCCAATTAACGGAATGTTTAAACTATAGCAAATGGCTTTTGCTGCTGCCAATCCAATGAGTAGTGAACCAATCAGACCTGGTCCATTAGTTACGCCAACGGCAGTTAAATCTTTAAAATCCACATTTGCTCTTTTTAGAGCCTGCTTTATTACAATATTTATAAGCTCTATATGTTTTCTCGATGCAACTTCTGGTACTATACCACCAAAACTTTCGTGTAGTTCTTCCTGTGTAGCTACAATATTTGATAAAACCTTGTGACCATCCTTTAAAACTGCTGCTGCTGTATCATCACAGGATGTTTCTATACCTAAAATTATATTTTTACCTATCAAAATATATATTCCCTTCTTTCAATACTCTTTTTAACAATTCTTTAATGTCTTCATTTGTGAAACTGATTATGTTTTACGTTCTCTCTCTAATTTTAGAATTATATTTTTATATTCATAATTTGTAATATCATCTACCACCATTATTAAGGCATCCTCACCACTATCTGAATAATATCCTCTTATTTTTCCAGCAGTAAAAAAATTAAATTTCGCATAAAATTTTTGTGCAATTATGTTTGACTGTCTTACCTCCAAAAATAATCTTGTTATCCCCCTTTTTATTGCCTTCCTGATTAATGAAATCAATAACAATGTTCCTATTTTTTTCCTTTTAAAGTCAGACCTTACCGCTATTGTAGTAATATGCCCACTTTTATTTTTTTTAACTATTCCTGTATATCCAATAACCTCGTTGTTCTTTTTTGCTACAAGATATATATTAGATCTCCTTCCTAATAATTGCGACACAAAACTTTTCCTACTCCATGGAGTTGGAAAAGTCTCAACTTCAATAGCATAAACCTGATCTATATCTTTAATACTCAAAGGATAAATTTTTATTTCATTTAAATCATAACGGTTCATAGAATGAAATATTCAATAATATATAAAATATGAATGAAATGGTTTGTAAAATATATTTATAAAAGACTTAGTCTATTTTCCAAATGGTTTAAACTTTCTTACATATATTGGATTTAGTTTTATATAATCATCTATCGCTTCTTTACTATATTTTTGAAAAGCTAAAATATTTATAGCATTAGCTTTTGGTACGATCACACCTCTCAAAATCATCACTTTTTCCTCTTTTTCAAATTTACTGGCAATAAACAGGTAGTCAATTAAAATATTTCCACAAAGAATTATCTTTTTATACATTCCAATTAATTTGAATACCTTTTGTTCTAATTCATCTATTTTTATTAGTTCATCTTCACAAATCTTATTCAAAGTACTGTTTTTGCAAGTGAAAAAGGAGCAATATACTTCTTCCCTTTTAGCATTTATTAAAGGAAGGATACATAATTCTTCATTCTGAATATTTTCATTTTTTAATTGATAAATTAATTTCATTGCTTGATATGCGAGAGCATGCGAAGATGTGATTCCTACAATATCTATAGAATTCACCTGGCTAAAGGTTTTTGCCACTGTTAACCCTATTCTTGTTCCAGTGAACATTCCTGGTCCTATATCAACTCCAACTAAACCTATTTGACTTAAACTTAATTTATTTTTTTTCAAGATATGGTCAATCTTTGGAATTATTTTTACAACCTGGGAATTTTCACAATTTTCTGAAACCTCTTCTAAAAGCTTTTCGTCTTCAGATAATGCTATTGACATTATTGGAGTAGTTGTTTCAATTCCTAATATATACATATTCAGTAAATCCCTTCTGCCAAATTTATATCTTTTAACTTCTTTTCCCAACTTCTTCCATTAGGGACAATTTTTATTTTTCTTTTTTTATTCTCATAATAATAAAAATTTACCTGAAGATGGTCAAAGGCTAATAATTCTTTCATCTTATTTCCCCACTCTATAACTGTCACCCCGTCACCATATTGAAACTGGTTAAATCCTATATCCTCAAGTTGAAAGAGTTTATCCAATCTATAAACATCGAAATGATAAAGTGGTATTTTATTATGATAAATTTTTAAAATTATAAAACTTGGGCTTGTTATAATCTGAGAAATACCCAATCCCTTTGCTAAGCCCTTTACAAAACAGGTTTTTCCTGTACCAAGTTCTCCACTTATACTGATAACATCTCCAGGTTTTATTAATATAGCTATTTTTTCAGCTAAATTTAAAGTTTCTTGCTCAGATGTTGAAATTATAAAATTTTTTTTGAATATATCCATTTTAAAAATATTATTTAGAGGATTCTTTTTAGTGAAGTTGCTTAAAAGAGACCTAATTGTTCTTTACTTTCCATCTCATCTTCAATATGAATTTTGATCTCCTTTTCAATAACCTTTTTCATAGTAATAAAATCCTTTTCTAATGAAGGCAGATACGATGGAGTATAAAGCGCTGCTGCAGGGTGATAAATGGGGAGTACTAACCTACCTCCCACTTTGAATAACTTCCCTCTAACACTGGTTATTCCAACATTCTTTTTTAGAATTAATTTAGTAGCAAAATTTCCTAAAGTACAAATTAATTGCGGATTTATAAAATCAATTTGAGCATAAAGATAATCTTTACAGATATCTATTTCTTCAGCTAAAGGGTCTCTGTTTTTTGGTGGTCTGCATTTTATAATATTTGCAATATAGACTTGTTCTCTTTTAAGTTCTGCTGAGTTGAGTAATTTGTTTAAAAGTTTACCTGCAGCACCTACAAAAGGTTCTCCTTGAATATCTTCATAATAACCAGGAGCTTCTCCAATAAACATGACAACTGCTTTATCATTTCCTGACCCAAAAACAACATTTTTCCTATTTTCATGAAGTGCACACTTTTTACAATTTTGTGCTTCGTTACAAACATCTTTTAAACTTTCCCAATTTCCCAAATTATCTCCTCATTCAATCTCTCTATTTACTCATTAATAGTAAGTTACTTACAAGTGCTACTATCATCACCGAGAGAACAGGTAGGGCATGAATACGGGCTTGAGCCTAAGTCGAAATCTGGGGATTCTTCAGATGGATTTGAACTAAAATTAGAAAAAAGTTTAACTACATCTTTGTTACCACATTCTGGGCATTTGATTTCATTAGTAGAATTTGATGACAAAATAAACTCTTCAAAAATCTTATTACATTTTTTGCACTTATATTCAAATATTGGCATAAATTACTCCTTATTAATCTAATTTCTCAATAGAAATTTTGAGAAAAAATTATAACAACAGTATTATCTCTTATCTAAAACTTTTACTTTCCTAATAAATTATAAATCATTTTATTAAAATAACAAAATATTGAAAATAGTTACTTCTATAATATTAACTAATGAAATAATTTAGTTTTATCCTCCCTTAATTTTTTAATGGAAAAACCTGGAGGTAAACCTAAACGATGTTTTTCTAATAATTCAGATTTTGACAAAATATCAAAAAATAATCCATCAGCAACTATTTTTCCATTATCCAAAATAACTGCTCTATCACATAATAAAGCTGCATAAGGTATGTCGTGTGTTACTATCAATTTCGTTTTTGATAATGAATTCAGTATCTTTGCAAACCTTATTTGTGAATTATGGTCTAAATTGCTACTTGGCTCATCTATAGCAATAATATCTGAATTCATAGATAAAATAGTAGCAATAGCTACTCTCTTTTTTTGACCATAACTAAGATGAAAAGCATTATGGTCTTCATATCCGTTCATCTCAACTTTTAAAAGAGCATCATTTACTCTTCTTTCTATTTCCACTTCTTTTAATCTTAAATTCATTGGACCAAAAGCAACATCCTCATAAATAGTAGAACAGAATAGTTGATCATCCGGATTTTGAAAGACAAGACCCACTTTCTTTCTAATATCTCTTAGATTTGAGGAATTAATTTCTGTACCAAATATTTTAACTAAACCATTACCTTTTAATAATCCATTTAAATTGAGTAATAATGTACTTTTTCCTGCTCCATTTGGACCAATTATGGCTACAGATTCACCTTCACAAACTTTCAAACTTACATCTTTTAAAGCTTCTGTTCCATCAGGATAAGTAAAATTTAAATTCTCAATCTCTATTGCCAAATTCTTATTCTTATACATAAATTTTCACCTTAATAAAAAATAAATTATGTAATCTCACATTTTTTTAGAATACCTCATTGTATACACTCTTCACAATTACACATGATTTACTGGGTTTTTATATAAAATTTCTCAAAATTTAAGTTTATCTTGTAAAAAACATTGTTAGAACTAAAATTATAGAGAAAATACTTAAATAAAGCCAATCAATCCATCCAATTTTGTATTTATAGTTTAAGATAAGATCACCATTATATCCCCTGGATAACATAGCAAGGTAAACCCTCTCTCCCCTCTCATAGCTTCTCAAGAAAAGGTTTGCGATCATAGTCCCTATTACTTTAGATTGCAAAATCCATTTACCTCTATAATTTCTTGCATTTCTTGCTCTTACCATTCTTTGAACCTCATCAACTATGATAAAAACATACCTGTACATGAAAGATGCTATATTCGTAAAAATTGAAGGCACTTTCAATTTCCTGAAACCCAATAGAAGTTGTGAAAAGGGAGTTGTTGAAGAAAGAAGTATGAGAGCGATGATACTCAGGAAGCTCTTCAATACAACATTCACTATCACAAGAACTGAATTTATATTGTAAAATTCGCCACTAAGATTCCGCAAGATACCCAAATTGTAAGAACCTGAGTATTCATTCTTACTAATAAAAGGAGAAAATATAATAATAAATAAAATGAATGGTAATACAATGACAAATCTTTTTAATACAAAATTGATCGGAATTTTAGAAATTATCAGAACGATGAGCTCAATTAAAAAATAAATCAGGAAAGCCCAAAGAAAAATTGGTGATGTAGTCATAACTACAATCAAAAAAAATAATGTA
>Ga0209986_10002481_pt1 | contig 16857 bp, 13 predicted proteins | sample BlataG_FD_183168 | JGI IMG/M metagenome (GOLD analysis project Ga0209986, IMG submission 183168) | Deep subsurface microbial communities from Black Sea to uncover new lineages of life (NeLLi) - Black_00105 metaG (SPAdes) (version 2) | ecosystem: Environmental > Aquatic > Marine > Oceanic >...
CGCGCCGGAGAAGTTGATGCAAGTCTACCTGGGATTTGACGTCGGAGAAGCACACGAGGGAGCAGAAATCAAACGGGAAGAGGTCCTCGCCGTTGCCTGACATTTACACACCTATTGACAAGACCTCCCTGCAGGTGAGAACCTGGTGAGATTTGCCGTGATTGAAAATGACCATTGGAGGTCGGTGGGAAGAACAGGGGCTGGAGCCGTAATGGGCTCGAAGAAGATCAAAGGTATCGCCTTCCACGGGAACAAGGAGAAAAAGGTAGCAAATCATAATCTGCTTAAGAAATTCTGGGGGGAAATGAGAGACGAAGCCAAAGAGAACCCCGTAGTAAGGAAGTACAGGGAGGCGGGGACACTTCAGATAGTTCCCTTGACAAACATTGGCTCATTTCCCACAAAGTATTGGTCTTTGGGAACCTATGATAAGTGGCAAAATCTGACAATAGAGGCACTAAAGGACAAATGCGAGGTCAGAGCGAGGGCATGCCCAAAGTGCTTTCTTGCTTGTGGAAACTTAAGCAAAGTGCTTGGAGGAAGACACAAGGGATTGAAAATCGAAGGGCCTGAATATGAGACCGTCAACAGCTTTGGTGGGCTTTGCTTAATAGATGATATTACCGAAGTGATGTATCTGAATGATATATGCGACAGGCTGGGTATAGATACCATAACGGCAGGCAACCTTGCCGGCTTTACCATAGAGGCTTCCCAAAGAAAGGCCATCGGCGAGAAGATTGACTATGGCGATGTAGACGGGATTGCGGCCTTGTTGAACCAGATTACAACAAAGGAAGGAATTGGGGCTACATTAGCTGAGGGTATAAAACACGCCAGCAAAGAGTGGGGTTTAGAAGATTTGGCTATCCACATCAAGGGGTTGGAGCCTCCCGGCTACGACCCCAGAGTTCTGAAGGGAATGGGCTTGGGATATGCAACTTCGGATAGGGGCGCATGCCACCTCAGGGCAACTTTCTATAAACCAGAGCTTGCCGGGATCATAGCCCCAGAACAGGTCGAAGGCAAGGCTAAGATATTTATTGAATGGGAAGACAGGCTGACAATGATGGATGCCCTAATCATCTGCCGGTTCTTTAGAGACCTGTACCTCTGGCCAGAGATGTCATTGATTGTGAAAGCCACTACTGGAATGGAGCTAGATGAGCGTCAGTTAAGGGGGATAACTTCAAACATTGCAAACAAGGTTAGGGAGTTCAACCTGCGCGAAGGGATGAAGAACACGGATGAGACATTACCCAAGAGATTCTTTGAAGAGAAGCTTCAGGACAGCGGCAAAGTGCTTCCAAAGGCTGAATTTGATAAGATGCTTTCTGACTACTACGAACTAAAGGGCTGGAGCGAGCCCCCGCCCGCCGATCTCTAGTCAATGGTGGTACGGATTAAGGCTCGCAGCCGAGTTACTCCTCTTCAACGTGTAGCCCTTGACCCACGTTCAAGCTCCGCTTGAACGCTCTGCCTGCAGATCCTTGGCAAGTGCTCCTTCAATATGTTATAGGTATCCTGCACCGACGGTGGGCAACCCTTCAATCGAATGGCATCCTTGCGTTTCTTGTTGGCGCTGATAGCACAGTCACCCAGCGCGAAAACGTGACACGATTCTTCCTTGGCTTTGGGCCCCAGCCCCATGCAGAATTCGATACTATCGAATTCTGCTCCACGATTCTCGTCAAGGAACTGACGCATACCTATCCACACCGTTGTGCCACAGGCAGTGCAAACCAATGCCCCAGGATCATCCACGGTAAGCCCCCTCACTTCATAATCCTGCCTAAGGGCTTCGTCCGTGAAACCCGAGCTCCACTCCAGCTTGGTGGCGACATCCTCTATCCTCTCCCCCCTTATATCTACGCTTTCCAAGTCTGGCGATCTTCCTGTCATTTGGGCAAACTCCTGAAATTGAGGCACAGACTTAGGATCGATACCCAAGATCGCTGAGCCTACCAAGTCACAAGATAGAACGTCCTTCCCTGCAATGATCAAGTCGAGACGATGGGCATCATCCCCCCACGGTCCTCGTTGCAAGGCATAGATGCCATCGATGATGGTTAAGTCAGGCTTGATCTTGGTGTTCAACAAGGCAGTAAAGTGGTCCAGCCCAAAGCGGTGGAAGTTTTTCTTTGACGTATTATGCAAACAACCTTTCAGGTTCTTGAGACCTAAAGAGACCATCGCCTGCGCATGGGTTTTCATAACCGGCACATCAATCAAGAAATCGGCTTCCAAAGCCACCTTTGAGATTTCAATCCTTTTCCTTTCCATGACAAACCTAGTAAATTCCCCTTCATTGAAATCGACGAGAGCGACGCCCAGTTTTTGGGCAAGCTGTTTCACGCCCGACCACTCGAAGGCCCTGGCAGGATCCCATCTAAACTCCGGTAATAGTATGGGTCCCTCACCTATGGTGATATCGGTGCATCCGCACTCACGCAGCAGTCCAACAAGGTCCTCCAGGACTATGGTAGTGGTAACCACCCCGTCTGGCGGCTGGCTCCTTTTGAGGCCCTGTCCAGCGTTGGGCTTGATCAGGACTTTGTCAGTGGGTTTCAGCTTCTCAAACCCATCGCACAGTTCCAGAGCTTTCCTCAAGGCATTTGGCGTTTGATCATATTTGACAAGGGCTACGGGGCCAAGTTGCATAAGTATGAACCTCCTTTCTAACTGTCTAAACGTGTGCTTGCCAAAAAGCAGATTTTCCTGTGACGTCTTCTGGGTACTGTAATTCTCCACTCATACCAGCGAAATATCTTGCCCTATTCTGCTTTGATTCATAATCATACTCAACATTGAACAGTGATTGGTCGGTTCCATAATCGCGGAGCTACTACCATGCCCTTCGCGATTTCATACTAACGAGCCATAGCTGAAGCACTTGTCTTGTCTATGACTCTCCAGATGCTGCCTCACGGACTACAGCTATTATAATCTAATAAGCCAGAAAGCAAAACACGGTGCCGTTCACCTCACCCTTCACCCAAGTCCGACACCTCAAATTGACACAGAATGCTTTGCATTTCGCCTGGGCCGGAGACTGTGCAGGCCGTCTGTCATTGCGCGGCACGCAAGTGCCACCGGGACTAAATTACCACTATTTTGTATTACTAAATTCCTATTGCGTTACAGAAGGATACCAGTGTACATTAGCGCACTGCCAATTGGCCCATAAGAGTACGGAAAGGCAAGAATGAATACACAAAGTAACGACAACGGAATGCCTCTAAGGATGCTGACTCTAAGAGAAGTCGCCGCTGTCCTGAATATTCATCCCAATACGGTGAGGAGGTGGGGAAAGAAAGGGCTGCTCAGATCGTATGAAATCGGGCCTCGCCATAGCATAAGGTTTAAGCGGGAGGATGTTCTCGACTTCCTGGATGAATCCAAGAATGAACTGCATAAGGTGGGCAGTTGAACAGCGGCTCGAACTGCTTCCATCAAACTGCGTCCCTGATGTTTGGAAGGTGGGAAACGAGGAAAAATAGATTTAAGGCGATAAACGCTGTAGCTGCGGCTGGGGTCGCCTCGGCTGCTCTCCCAGCAACCATCACAACCGCAACTGCCCTTGACGAGGAGAATAAAAGAGCTTCGCCTGAGGATTCCAAGAAACCGATTGAGACTGGGAACGACAAAGGGGAATTTGCATTTTTGACGAAGGATGGCAACGCTGTAATAGTGCAAAGCGATGCAACATCTTTGTGAGATGACCGCTATATGGGAATCGTTCGCGACGTCACCAAGCACATGGAAGAGCTGAAGTTCTACAAAACTCTGGCGGACAGATCGCAGGCTGGCGTTTGCATTGTCCACGATAGAAAGGTTCAGTTCGTCAATCCCATGTTTCAAGAATACACAGGTTTTAGCCAGGATGAATTGTTGCACACGGATTCTCTAAGCCTTGTGCATCCTGAGGATAGAGCGATGGTAAGGGAAAATGCCGTGAAGATGTTGAAAGGGGATCATTCCTCCGCTTATGAATTCAGAGCTATTACCAAGGAAGGGAAGACGAGGTGGGTTATGGGGACGGTCACTCCCATCCACTACAACGGACAAAGGGCAGTCCTAGGAAACTACATGGATATTACCGAGCGCAAGTGCGCGGAGAAGGCACTGCAGGAAAGCGAACAGAAATACCGCATACTCGCTGAGAACTCCATGGATGGCATATTCCTTGCCATCGGCTACAGGTTAGTCTATGCAAACCCCGCGTTTTTGAATATAGTTGGCTCCCTTTCCATGACTGAGGTAAGCGAAATCAATCTCATGGAGCTTGTTTCCCCAGAGTACAGGCAACAGATGCAGGAAGATATCTGGAAGGCTTTGAAAGGGGAATTGACGCAGCGACGATATGAGGTGAAGGCAACAAGAATTGATGGGAAGGGGATTTTGCTTGACTTGTCTCTTAGCAAGGTATTGTATCAAGGGAAACCACACGCATTGGGAATAGTCAAGGACATTACCGAACGCAAGCGAGCGGAAGAGAGTTTAAAGGAAAGCGAAGAGCGCTATCGAGGCCTCTTTGAGAACTCGACCGAAGGAGTTTTTACTGTGGACCTTGCTGGCAATTACACATCAGTCAACAAAGCAATGGAGGAATTGGCTGGTTACTCTCGGGAGGAGCTTATCGGCGCCAGCTATAGAGATTTTGTCTCTCCGCAGACTGCTGAATTTGTCTTCGGAGAGTACAACAAGCTGTTTAGAACGGGTGAACCCGTACATAATATTGCATATGAGCGTATCAGTAAGGATGGTAAACGAGGATGGTTAGAGGGATATGCCAATGTCATCAAGAAAGAGGGTAAGGTTGTGGGATTTCAGGGGACCCTCAGGGACATCACCGAGCGCAGGACGGTAGAGCAGGCGCTGCGGGAGAGCGAAGAGAAGTTGAGGGCTCAATACAAAGGTATCCCTGTCCCCACTTACACCTGGCAGAGGATTGGGGAAGGCTTAGTATTGGTAGACTACAACGATGCTGCCATGGCGATTACGCAGGGACACGTTGCCAGCTTTGTTGGAAAGAAAGACTCAGCAATGTATCAAAGCAGGCCCGCTATACTCGAGGACCTATCCCGATGTTTTGCTGAAAGGACTTCCATCTGCCGGGAGATGCTTTATGAGTATATGTCTACGGGTGAAACCAAGCATTTGGCAGTTAGCTATGCCTTTGTGCCACCCGACCTCGTTTTGGTTCACACAGAGGACATCACCGAGCGCAAGCGACTGGAACAGAGCCTGAAGGAAAGCGAAGAGCGCTATCGAACCCTCTTTGAGAATTCCATTGAAGCAGCTTTTACCGTAGATATTGCCGGCAGTGTTACATCGGGCAACAAGGCACTTGAGGAATTGACTGGCTATCCTCTAGAAGAGATCCTAGGAGCGAGCTACAAGAAGTTTGTTGTTCCAGAAGATGTTGAGTTTGTCTTTAAGCAATACAACAAGTTATTTAGAACAGGTAAACCTATACATAATCTTGTGTATGAAATGGTCACGAAAGATGGGGGAAGACGGTTGATAGAGGGGTATGTCAACGTCATTAGTGAAGGTACTAGAGTCGTGGGATTTCAGGGGACCCTCAGGGACATAACCGAGCGCAAGAAGGCGGAGCAACAACTCGAGCGTTCCTTTGTTGATCTGGCGGAGACTGTTTCCCGAGCCATAGGTTCCCGGGACCCTTACACAGCAGTTCATCAACGAAGGGTAGCCGAGCTGGCTCGCCTCGTGGGCGAGAAGATAGGATTGGATAAAGATAGACTCCAGGGGCTGTACATAGGCGCACTCCTTCACGACATAGGCAAGATTTCCGCTCCAGAGACGATTCTCACCAAGTCCGGCAAGCTAACTGATGAGGAATGGAATCTCATCCGCGTCCACACGAAACGAGGTTATGAAATATTAGAGGACACGAGCCTTCCCTGGCCAGTCGCTGACATGGCGTTGCATCATCATGAACGGCTGGATGGCTCGGGTTATCCCTGCGGCATCAGCGGTGATGAATTGAGTTTGGAAGTCCGCATTCTGGGTGTCTGCGATGTGGTGGAGGCAATGAGTTCTCACCGCCCTTACCGACCGGCGAGGAGTAAGAAAGAGGTTTGCGAAGAGCTTGCCACTGGCAGGGGAACGAAGTATGACGCCAGTATCGTAGACATAATGTTTCAGATAATTGAAAGCGGAGAATCAGATTCTTTGCTTCATCGCCCTGAATAATGATGAAGAAAGCAACCTAAGGGGAAGAGTCCTTAGACTTTTCGCCGCCAGCGAAATCGCATTGCCATAGACTTTCTATCCTGGCCATGCCCCAAGACAATGCCTCATATTGATAAGTCAATCTCGACAGGGCAATGATCAGAGCCCATGACCTCAGACCTGATGCTTGCCTGGGCAAGCGAGCCTAATAGATTCTCAGTTACGAATATGTAGTCCAGCCTCCAGCCTATGTTCCTTTCCCTGGCCCTTGTCCTGAAACTCCACCAGGTGTAGTGGTCAGGTTGCTTACTGAGATAGCGGAAGGTATCAACAAAGCCATGGGCGACAAACTCGTCCATCCAGGCCCTCTCTATAGGCAGAAATCCCGAGACATCCTCGTTCTCCCTGGGTCTAGCCAGGTCTATTTCCTTATGTGCTGTGTTGAAATCACCGCAGACAACAAGCTTCTCCCCCTTGGATTTCAAATGGGCTACGAAATCCAGAAAGGCGTTGTAAAAGTCCATCTTATACTTCAAGCGCTCCTCGCTCATCTTCCCATTTGGGAAATACACGTTGAACAGCGTGAACTGGGGGTATTTCGCAGTTATCACCCTTCCTTCCATATCAAATTCCTCAATTCCGAAGCCATTCTCAACTTCGATTGGTTTTTCCTTGGTAAAGGTGACAACCCCGCTATAGCCCTTCCTCTCGGGAAAATTCCAGTATCCATGATACCCAGGTGGCTGTTGAATCTCAGGGGTGAGTTGCCCAGGCTGGGCTTTCGTTTCCTGCAAGCACACAATATCAGGGGATTCCTGGCCCAGCCAGTCTAGAAAGCCTTTCTTCTCTACGGCTCTAATTCCGTTGACGTTCCAGCAGGATATCCTTATCTGTTTCACAGGCCTCCCTCCGCAGATAAAACCAAAACTAGTTTGCCTAAGAACTTGCTGCAGAGCCTGAGTTCACAGCTACTTTTCCCTAAGCTTCGGCATTAGTTGATCCAGCGCCATTACTGTTGACTCGTACGCTGAACCCACCGTGGGAGAATAGCAAGTATCAATCACGGCCAGCGTTTGAACCGGGATTCTCTCTGCTATGGCAACAGCGAGCCTGTCAATCTTCCCGGCCACCAGTTCTTCCGAGATGAGTTGGGCTCCAACTAAGCTTTTACTCTGGCAGTCGGCGACAAGCTTGATATGAATAGTCTTACCGGCAAATGAGCGCCGTCGCGTGGCAGTGGTTGTTATATTGGCGACAACATCCAATCCCTGCTCTCGGGCATAAGTTTCGGTGAAGCCCACTGTGCCTAGCTCGTAGCCAAAAACCTCGGTAACGAATGTCATCACTGTACCTTGATGGGGAAGGACATTCCCCAGAACTAAGTTCGTGGCTGCTATTCTTCCTGTTAGAGCCCCCGAAGTGGCTGTTTGGTAAGTCCTCTTGCGGCCGATGATTCTATCCCAATTCTCCATACAATCCCCAATAGCGTAGATATCGGGGTCGCTGGTCTGGAGGTATTGGTTCACAGCGATAGCGCCTGATTCGCCTATCCTGATGCCCGCTTTCTTGGCCAGCTCTACATTAGGCTTGGCACCCGTAGCGAAGAAGACAAAGTCCACCTCCAGCTCACGATCTGCAAGAGATACGATTTTCTTGCCGTTACGGCTTCCAATGCTGTTGATCTTCGCCGACAGAATTAGCTCTATGCCTCTTTCCCTAACCCTTGCTTCAATCCTTTCTGCCATGTCCTTGTCCAGGTATGCTCGAAAGAGCCGGTCCGATCTACCCAGAAGATAGATCTTTTCATATTCCTTCGCCTTTAGAATGGCAGCAACTTCCACAGCAATCTGCCCCACGCCGACTATGGCCGCACTGGAATGTTTGGGAATGGCCTGCTCAAAGACCTTGGCGGGCTGCAAACCAGTGGCCAGGACAAATTCATTTCGGCCATCCACCCCCGGAATAGGCGGGACAATCGGGATAGCGCCCAGGTCTAGAATCGCTTTGTCGTAGTCATAACTTTGGCCCCCGGCTACCAAACGCTTTTCCTCCCTGACGATCTCGGTCACCTCTGTGTTGAGATGGACATTTATGTCCCTCTGGCTGTAGTATTTCTCCCTAAACACAAAGCTATCTTCCCAGGAGGGCAGGTCGCCCCGGAGCACAAATGGGATTTCACAAGGCTGGTTTCCTATTTCATCCCTATTCGTGAATATGTCAATCTGGGCCTGCGGATCCAAACGGCGGATAACATCGCTTGCATTGCTGGCACCGCCCCCACCACCTATCATACAAATCTTCATTTCGCCTCCTTCGTTCTACTTTCCTCTGCATATTCTACAACAGCCAACAGGCGCTTAGCCACCGAAATGAGAATGAGCACATGTGTCTGGTTGCCCCGGCTCTTTCCATGCAAATCGGGCTAGTCCATTCGAGACCGGTTTAGGAAATCCAAAACAACTTCGCTCACGTACATCGCCGTCCTACCTTTTCCCCGCTTCCTTGAAGCGTAGTTCAAACGCAGCAGACAAGCGGGGCACGTGGTAATTATGTTGTCCAGTTTGACCTTCTCTAAAAACCTGGCTCCTATCTCTGTACAGATATCTTTGAACGCTACCGCCAGAATTCCTCCACAGCAAGCGGCGCGTTCCTTATTCTCATCCATCTCCACCAGTTCCACCCCACAAAGACTCAGTATTTCCCTGGGTTCCTCATAGATCCCCTTTCCCGCTCTACCCAACTCGCAAGGATCTTGATAACTAGCCTGCAAGCTGTGAGCGAGCTTCGTCTTTTGGCACTCATGCCTTTCTCTCAACAAATCAGGCAATATCTGGACCAGATGTAAGACCTCAAAACCGTTTGCCTGCGCCTCTCGGTCAGGCCCAAGACGAAGCTGGCAACCGGGGCAAGTAGTAATTACCTTCTTAATACCCAGGCGCTTGAACCTCTCGCTGTTTTCCTCGAACTTCTCCCGAGCTATATCCCCCCTCCCCATATGATAGAGATAATTCCCACAGCAGCCTTCGTCCCTTAACATCATGAAGTCCACGCCTAGTCTCTTGAGCAGCAAGTATGATGATATGGCGACCTGAGGGACTAGATAGCAAGGAAGACAACCTACATAAAACAGTGTGTCCGATTCCCCCTCAAGGAATTCCTCCGGTAACCATTCCCACCTCTTGGCGGGATCTCCGTTGACCATGTTCCCCAAATCTTCCATTTGCTGTATAACGCGATTTATCGTCTCTACAGGCCCCACCCCCCTTCTCAACAGCTCACCGCGGGCTTCATGCACTATCCCCGAAATATCTATCTCCTGAGGACACTCCAGATTGCACCGCTGGCAACTCATGCAACTAAAGACACCGTCTACCATATCAGCAGTCATGTCATCTGCTTGAAATACCTTCTCGGCCGCCTGAAGCCTTCCTATGGGCGAGAATGCCTTGTTTAGCGTTACTTCGTAGGTGTGGCAGACATCCAGGCAAAGATCGCATTCGGTGCAAGACTCTATCTGCTCAATTGCTTCCCCTAGTTCCATGCTTTTGATTATACTATCAAAACCCGATGGTGCAAATGGTGCCAAAAGCAATAGAGTGGCTTGAAGACAAGTTAAGAATACTTGACCAAAGCAAGCTTCCCCATGAGGAAAGCTTCATTGACTTAATTGGTTATCAGGATGTGGCTTTCGCCATCAAGGAAATGAAGGTTCGAGGCGCGCCTGCTATCGGCATTGCCGCTGCCTACGGCATAGCTCTGGGAGCGCAGGGCATAAGGGGAGAGAACAAGGATGAATTCCTCAGCCAATTAGACCAGCTTATGCAGACTCTTGTCTCCACCAGACCCACCGCGGTCAACCTTTTCCGGGCTACCAGCAGGATGAGAAAAGCTGCCACAGGCGACAATATTCCCGAAATAAGAGCGACGCTTATCAGCGAGGCAAAACAAATCCACCAGGAAGAAATAGAGGCAACCAGACGTCTCAGCCAGCTGGGAGCTGAACTCATCAAAGACGGCTTCACCATCCTCACTCACTGCAATGCCGGCGCTTTAGCCACGGGTGGCTATGGCACCGCCCTGGGCATAATGACAGCGGCCAAGGAACAGGGGAAGAGAATAAGCGTGTTCGCCAACGAAACTCGCCCACTTCTGCAAGGAGCCAGGCTTACCGTCTGGGAATTGCAGCACGAAGCTATCCCTGTTACCCTGATTACCGATTCCATGGCTGGCTGTTTCATGAACCAGGGCAAGATCGACTTAGTTATCGTTGGCGCTGATAGGATTGCCGCCAATGGCGATGTTGCCAACAAAATTGGTACCTATACCCTTGCTGTTCTGGCTAAAGAGAATAGCATCCCCTTTTACGTTGCCGCCCCCACCAGCACAATTGACCTTTCCCTGCCGTCTGGCGCCGAAATCCCTATTGAGCAGAGAGACCCCGAAGAGATAACTCACATTCAGGGGATACGCATCGCCCCTGAAGGAACAAATGTAGCTAACCCTGCCTTTGATATCACGCCCCATACCTACATAAGCGCCATCATCACTGAGAAAGGTATAATAAGAGAGCCCTATTTAGAGGGACTAACAAAGATAGCCGCCTGAGAAAGTCTTAGGGCGTTTAAAAACGTAGTGCGAGGCTTTAGCCTCGTGCACGACCCTGAAGGGTCGCACTACGAAAATCTTGGGGGGTGAAGATTATTAAGATTGAATGAGGCAAATCCAGTTTTGAATCTGACGCAAGACTAAACAGCCTCAGTCTCGTTAGGAGGTCATAGAATGCCCACGTATGAGTACTGGTGTCCAAAATGCCGGAAGGAGTTTGAGCTTAGGCGACCCATGCCCGACTTCGATAAGCCCGCTTCCTGCCCCGGTTGTGGCGCGGAAGGAGAGAGGTTGATGTCTGCCTTCGCATCAAAAGTTGATTACACCTTGCACGTGCCAGCAAAGGCAGCTTTCAGGAAGAAATCATAGCGCCCAGGGAAGTGTCACGGAAGAGGCAAAGCTTTTGTACAACCTGAAGTCGGTTTCCTCGAGGCAATGTCGCAGCAGAAGATGAGCAATAAGCCCCAGAGATGGCAGCACCCCGGTGGCAAGCTTCGAGAACTGGGCGCAGAGACATTGACTGACGCTGAGCTGCTTTCCATTCTCATTGCCCCCGGCATCACAGGCAAGCCAGCCGAGAGCATCGCTGAAGAGATTCTGCAGAGGTTCGGCGGCTTTAAAGGCATGGCCAACCAGCCTTTGGAGAAATTCTTAGATGTAAAGGGTCTCTCCGATGTGAAGGTCATAAGGATCGCCGCCGCCTTCGAAATCGCTAAAAGATGTGTCGATTTAGTCACTAAGGAACTGAGGGAAGACGAAGAATTGCGAAGGGAAGTGTTCGAGGAATGAGGCACATGGGTGAGCTGAAAGGCAAGTCAAGAAAAACTTCCAGTCCCTTCGAAATAACTGCTCACAAAACGGAGCGCAGTGCAGTAGCAGTGCTTATGCACTGGATGCGGGAAATTATTCAGCAGAAACAGATTGGTCTAGGTCTCCCAGATGTGGATACCTCTGGCACAGATAGAAAATCACCCGACATGATAATCTGCGAATCTCGCCGTAGCCAGAATGTCCTCTGTGTTATAGAAGCCAAGCAACCTTATTTTGATGTTTTGGATTACGAAGGCCTCAAAAAGCCTGCTTGGGAGAAGGCAAATGCCAGGAAAGCTAAATACTTTGCCACTACAAACTTTAAGGAGTTAATCTGGTTTAATACGCAAAAAGTCAATGAGCAAAAAGAGGAGCAAGTTGTTCATAAGTATCGCCTTTCAGAAATAGAAAATTTAGATCTTATTGAGGAGACAAGATATAAAGAGGCCATCATAAAGCAGCTGGAGATTTTCCTTACTAGGCTCTACGCCGTTCACTCTGGTAAAGAAGCTGAGCCTAAATTGCCAACGGACGAATTCCTCATTTATAGACTGCACAGTAAGATAGAACGGCTATCAAAATATTACACCGAGATAATTTATAACCGTTACCACAAAGATAATACTTTTGCTAGAGAACTTGGCAAATGGTTCGTATCCCAGGGTTGGAGCTTTGTCTCGCAGCCTCAAGATTTTGACAAAGCAGCAAGGCAGACCGCTTACCTGCTGGTGAATAAAATCCTGTTCTACGATGTACTCCAAGCTAGGCGCCCACACGAACTTGATCCGCTAGAAGTTCCAGCAAGCCTTACGAAAGGCTCGGTATTACAGGCAACTCTGCAGGGATACTTCGACCGAGTTCTAAGGATAGATTATGAAAGCATTTACACTACAGACTTCATTGACGTTATCGCCTTCCCCGACGAAGAAGATCTAGTCAAAGAAATAAGAGAGTTGGTGAGTATTCTCAGGCAATATGACTTCTCCAAGCTCAGCGACATTATTGGTCCAATCTTCGAGAGGCTTATCCCCAAAGATGAACGACATAACCTCGGTCAGTACTTCACCAACCCCGATGTAGTCGATATCATCCTCAAGTTTTGTCTCAGACGTGAGGACGACAAGGTTCTGGATCCTGCTTGCGGTGCCGGCACATTTTTGGTGAGAGCTTACCAACACAAGAAACTAATGAATCAGCGTTTGAGCCACCAGCTTATTCTGGATACCCTCTGGGGCGATGACATCGCCAAGTTTCCTGCTCACCTCTCCACCATAAACCTAGTCATCAGGGATTTGAGTGTAGACAAGAACTATCCCAATATCTTGCAGGAGGACTTCTTCACCCTCCTGAGCACTGAAGGCGGCTTTGAGCTGTCCCCAAAAGCAAGGAAGGCGATGGCGAAAAGGCTCGATATGAAGGAGAGAGAAATTACCTATCCTCGCTGGTTCGATTGCGTCGTTGGCAATCCCCCTTATACCCGCCAGGAAGAAATGCGGGAGATTGTCCCTCAAGTCAAGGAATATAAGCAGACAATCATAAAGAACGCCCTCACAGATAACACCGGCAGGAGAATTGCTGAAATCTCAAAGAGGGCTGGCATTCACGCTTACTTCTTTGTCCACGGGATGAAATTCCTAAGAGACGGTGGCCGCTTCGGCTTCATTGTCTCCAATTCGTGGCTGGATGTGGATTACGGCAAGGGACTCCAGGAATTCTTCCTTAACAACTACAAAATCATCGCCATCATCGAGTCCAAGGTGGAGAGATGGTTCGAAGAAGCTGATGTCAATACCTGCATCGTCATCCTGGAGAAGTGCAAAGACAAGAAAGAGCGGGATGAAAATCTAGTTCGCTTTGTCTATCTCTTCAAGCCCTTGAGCTATTTCATGCCTCCGGCTCAGGAAATGTGGCAGGAGCAGGTCGAGCGACTGCACGAAATTGATAATCTCATACGGACCATTATGGCCCATTCGGACTTTTACCAGAATGAAGAACTAAGGATCTTCCCCAAGTCACAGAGCGAACTCTGGGAGGAAGGATTCCATAAAGGGACCGGAAAATATGTCGGCGCTAAGTGGGGCAAATACCTGAGGGCGCCGGAGATTTTCTTTAAGATTTTGGAGAAAGGCAAAAGCAAACTGGTTCCCCTGAAGGAAGTCGCCGAGGTAAGGCGCGGCTTCACTACCGGTGCCAATGAATTCTTTTATCTGACTGAGGAGGAGATAAAGCGGAGAGGGATCGAGAGAGAATTCTGGATGCATCAGGATGACAAGGGAAACTGGGTGCCAAATTATGTCATTAAGAGCCCCAGGGAATGCAAGTCAATCGTGGTCAAGCCAGAAGACTTGAAATATCGAGTGCTGATGATCCACAAGGACAGGAAGGATTTGAAGGGAACCAATGTTCTCAAATACATTGGGGAAGGCGAGCGCAAGGGTTACCATCTCCGCCCCACTTGCGCCTCAAGGGAGAGGTGGTATGACTTAGGAGAAAGAAAGCCTTATGGCTTCTTACATCCTATGATTCATAACGACCGCCAACCCATAGGATTAAATCAAAGTAGCGTCTATGTTGACCATAACCTCTTTGAGATACAACCGGAGAGAAGGGATTTCCTTATGCCCATTTCCCTATTTTTTGCTTCAAGCCTAGCTCCTCTTATTAAGGAGCTGGGTGGAAGGGTGAATTTGGGAGAAGGAGCGCTGAAAACAGAAGGAATAGACATTGAGAGGTTTTTGACTGTTACTCCTTCTACTTTGAGTGAGTGGCAAGTTGACGCCTTGCAAGCCTGGATGAATAAGCATAGGAACTTTACTCATAATTCTCTTTTCTCCGAACTCGGTGCCTCCTCTCCCGAAGAAGTTTGTTTAGACAAGGTCAAGCCCGACCGCCGTGAACTGGATAAGATTGTGATGGGTGAAATTCTCGGCTTGAATGAAGAGGAGCAGCTTGACGTCTACAAAGGAGTAGTAGATTTGGTCAAGTCCCGAATTGAGAAAGCCAAGAGCTTTGGTAAGAGGCGGAAGACCAAAGAGGGAATAGATATTGACCTTTTAGTGAAAACAGTGATGGACAAGCTTGGTGCGGATACCTTAGGGAAATTCTACCGAGATAAAATACTGCCCCGCAAGCCTTTGCGCACCCAGAGCTTGCCTAGGATTTCAGACGAAATCAAACTGCAGCAAGGGCTTTTTGGCTGGCGTCTTTCTTCAGGCAGAGAACACCTAGATTGTGCCTCAGAAATGGAAGCCCGCTACCTCAAGGTTTGGCTTCAAGCTGGATTAACCAGCGTTAAGATGCCCAAAGATGACGATTACCTCAACGAAACTGTCCCCGAATTGGAGACCTTGAAGCAAAAGACAGACGAAGTCTTTGAGGATTACCTCGGCTCCATCCTCGACACTAGGCTTCGCCAGCGCCTCCTCCACCAACTCTGGCAAGAGGTAACGAAATGAGCAAGGAACTAGATACAATCTGGGAAATCCCGCCACATACTGAAGCCAAGCATGAGATATTGCAATATTATCTTGGTGCTTGGTTTCCCATCTTAGCAAAAATTTACCTCAGATTACTCTATGTTGATGGTTTTGCTGGGCCAGGAGAATACCTCAAGAAGGTGGATGGCCTTCTCAAAAAAGTAGATGGCTCTCCAATTATCGCTCTTAAGGTAGCTCTAGAGCATAGGTTTAGAAGCAAGCTTACACGAAAAGGCATGGATTTGGTCTTCTACTTTATCGAGAAAGAGGAAGCAAGGTATCAAAATTTAGAGCGAAAAGTTGGCGAGTTTAAGCCTCAACTACCTAGCAATTTTAGAATAGAGCTACGTCATGCTAGCTTCAAGGAGATTTTTGATAGCATCCTATCCCAGATTGAGGAACAAAATAAGCAATTGGCTCCGTCCTTTGTGTTTATTGACCCATTCGGCCCCACTGGTTTTCCTATGTCCTTAATTAGCCGCCTTGCCCAACAGCCTAAATCAGAGGTCTTAATCACCTTCAATTATCAATCCCTTAATGAATGGTTTCTACAAGATCCTCGCAAGCATAAGTATTTAGATGAGCTTTATGGGAGTGATGTTTGGCGTCGCGCCCTCCAGATTGCTGATCCTGATCAGAAAGAAAGGTATCTGATGAACGCTTATCAGAAGGCGTTAGAAAGCCTCGGATGGAAAGGGCATTCCTTTCGCATGGTGAACAAGCAAAATCAGACACAATACTATCTTTTCTTTGCTACCAGCCATTGGCGAGGTATGCTAGCAATGAAGCAAGCTATGTGGAAAGCAGCACCAACAGGAGATTTTCGATATTCAGATTTGAGCAATCCTCAACAACCACGCTTATTTGATAAAGAACTCTATGGTGAGGAATACTCAAGAGACCTAGCAAGCCAGCTCTATCAGTCTCGTCGTGGACAGAGTATTCCAAAGCAAACGCTGATACAGAATGACGTAGCATGGCACCATATCTGCATTGAGCGCCACCTAACCCGAGCGCTGAAGATACTCGAATATGAGTCTACCCCGCCAAAGATTATTGAAATAAAGCGAACAGGCGACAAAAAGCGACGCAAGCACCAGTACCCTAGTGATTGCACAATTACGTTTGCATCCTAGCGAGGATACTAGGTCAAATTAGGAAATAATGCTAAACCCTAGGGTTGCCCTAACAGAGTATCAGCTATTGGATGACTCCAAAGTATTACTTGTTCAGCAAGTCGGAGATGGCTCAATTATCAAGAGGTTTGACAAAACACCCCCTCCTATCAAGCCGACAAGCGTTGTATGTCCCCACTTCCTCGAGTTGAAATGGGCTTACGGCTGTCCGTTTGATTGTGCTTGGTGTTACCTAAAAGGGACTTTCAGATTCTTACCCACTGGCACAAGGCCGGTCATCAAAGACTATAACAAGATAGAATTGCACACCAGAAGGTTTCTCGGCGAAGCTACGCCTCCGGAAGTCCTTAACACAGGTGAGATAGCTGATTCCCTAATGTGGGAAGGTCCAAGTAAGCCTTTCTCTAAATTCATTATTCCTATGTTTGAAGAGCAGGGCAGGCATAAAGTACTGTTCGTAACAAAGTCCCACAATATAAGAAATTTGCTAGAGATCGACTCTCATCATCAAGTTATCATAAGCTTCAGTCTTAACGCAGATGAAGTAGCTAGGAGATGGGAGAAAGGTGCCCCGTCCGTTGACAGAAGGATTGAAGCTGGCGGAAAACTCAGCCAAGCAGGCTATGAGGTGA
>Ga0209986_10002482_pt1 | contig 16851 bp, 18 predicted proteins | sample BlataG_FD_183168 | JGI IMG/M metagenome (GOLD analysis project Ga0209986, IMG submission 183168) | Deep subsurface microbial communities from Black Sea to uncover new lineages of life (NeLLi) - Black_00105 metaG (SPAdes) (version 2) | ecosystem: Environmental > Aquatic > Marine > Oceanic >...
GAAGGAATAGTATATGCCTTAGACAAAGACAAAAAAGTTTTGGATGAGCTAATGCAAAAAGCCGAGTCCGCGGGATTGGAAAATATAAAACGAATAGATACATCAGGCGACTTAAAAATCCCTTTGGACGATGCGTCTGTTGACATAGTCCTTCTGTACGACGTTTTTCATTCTTACTATTTTTCACAGGTGGCGGATAGAAGGGAATTATTGGAAGAGATTTACAGGGTTTCAAAAAGAGATGCTATTATTTCCGTTTGGCCAAAACACATGGAATCGGAGGCAAAAGAAGAAATAGAAAGTGCGAATTTCTATCTTGAACGCGAATACTCCGGGACGCTTATTCACGATGACGAAGATATTGAAAAAGGAAAAGTGCTCGATTTCAGAAAGAAAGTGTTGTCACTCCGACTCTAACAAGAATTTTTTCGCATACTGAGGCGCCTTTAGAACCAGCTCAATGTCATCCTCTCGAAATAAGAAAGGTTTCACCTGCTCAGCCAGTCTTTTAAGTTCTTTTTCAGTTATTTCTGAGAAATAATTCAGAATCAGCTTCTTTGGTTCTTCCCTGATATTATTGGCGTAAAGCACCTCTCTATCAAAGGGGAATTTCTTTCTGAGCATAAACAAGATATCGTAGACATAACGCCCCCTTCTTCTGCTTAAGAGTGCAGATATTTTCTCTGACAGTAATGCCCCTTTTGACATCAGAATGGCCGAGAAATTATAGCCATACTGGCTCATGACATGGGATTCCGTGGATAAATGCCATTCCGGCTTGTTTACTTCTATCTTTATCATTATATCCCCTCCACGTCGGTTAACAATCCCATACTCGCTCATCATTCCCGGGAAATTCAGTGATGCTATAAACAGAGTTGCTCTCTTTTTATATGAGATTTCAGGTGAAAAACCTTCCTGAGATAAATTCTTCTCCACCTGCTCGACAATTTTCTCGAAATTGCTATTTTCCAGAGAAGGAGTATTGAAATCCAAATCCTCGGAAAATCTTGGCATGTTATAGAAGAATCTCAATGCAGTGCCTCCAACAAAGAACATTGACCGTGCAAAATTGCCCTTATATATACTATTCAGAATTATGGTCTGGAGATATTCCCTAAGGACTGCCCTTTTTTTGGTTAAGGGTAGACCAAGTTCTTTTGCCTCCTCCAGGAGATATTCCATCTTCAGCATTCCAACCAGCTCCTACAATCCTTTAATTTATTGAGGGTCACTTTATTGAAGACTTCAGCATACTCCTCCGCTTTCCTCCATTCAATCCCTTTGAGCACATCTTCATCAAATCGCTCTTCTTCAAAGTCTATTGATTGCCCGTGGCGTAGTTTAAAGTACAAAAAGTCAACCAGTGCCTTTTCCCTGTCCGCAATCAAAACCTTATGTCCTTCGTAAGATACAATCCGATAACCAGTAAATGCCCTTTTCTTGCAACTGCGGTATATGAAGACGCCGTGTCTATTCTTAAATTCTCTGCTGGGCTTGGTTGTAACAGAGGTAACCTGTGCCGCTATTTCAGGAATTATATTGTAGAAAGATAGTACTGTTTCCAGTGATATATAAGAAGGAGCATAGAGTTTATTAGCAATATAAAAATCGGGTATCTCGGATTCCAAAACGGGTTCCACACACGCATACAGGTCTCTTTTAAGCCGCTCTATGTATCCCTTTTTCCGCCAGTTGGTCAGGTTATTTTTTATAGTAGCAACATTAGCCACGGGAAACATATTCTCAATATCCCTGAGTGAGAATATACTCACTTTATTCCGTCGCAGCGTCGAGAGGAACACCATATATTTCATTTCATTTAATCATGCTTATTTATTATTTATATAAATATCTTGATGAATAAAAACATGCCCAAATACAACATCAACTGGAACATCACGCGCGAGTGTAATCTGCGATGCAAACACTGCTACTACGAAGCAGGCACGCAGTTAGCGGACGAACTCAGCACAGAGGAATCCTTTGCGCTCATTGACGAAATAGCAAACGTATTTGGCGATAAAGCGAGCGTCACATTTGGCGGCGGCGAGCCACTGCTGAGAAAAGACATATTTGACCTCCTTTCTTATGGTAAAGAGCGAGGTTTGCACCTCGTGCTCGCATCAAATGGGACGTTGCTCACCGAAGAAGTCGCTGCTCGTTTGAAAAGCGCGGGTGTCGAAGATGTCATAATACCCATTGACGGTACTCAGAAGACACATGACGCAATAAGAGGAGAGGGCGTCTTTGAGAAGGCAACAAAAAGTGCGAGAGCTGTTAGAAATGCGGGATTGGGTTTGGTGATTGACCCCTGTATAATGAAACAAAACGAGGGAGAGACGGGAAAGATTATTGACATAGCTGAGAATTTGGATGCGAGACAGTGCAGGTTTTTTCATTACGTCTCTATGGGCAGGGGAAAGGAAGTGATACCCGATAGTGAACTCGGCAGCGTCCGGTATGCGGAAAATCTGATGCAGCTATATGAAGAGCAGAACAGGAGAAAGGGACTCGAAATATGCACGACACAGGCATGTCAGTACTGGGTGATACTGAAGCGAAAAGAAGAAGCAGGACTTTTCGTTCCCGATTTCTTTTATACCGAGATTCCTGGCTGTCGAGCAGCTATCGGTATGCTTTCTATCAAACCGAACGGCGATGTCGTGCCATGCCCACTGTTAGACGTAAAAGCGGGAAATGTCAGGGAGATGAGTCTTCGTGAGATATTGAACTCGAAAGTCTTCGTTGAGCTGCGAAATCGTGAGGTAAAAGGCAAGTGTGCCGCATGTAAATATAAAGACATCTGCGGCGGATGCCGCGTGAGAGCATATCTTCATAGTGGCGATTATATGGCAGAAGACCCTTTATGTAGCGAAGATTTTTTTGAAGAAAGGGTATGACACACAGTTGTTTATCACGTAATTGGCAACGTTATAGTGATTATCTTGATAACAAAAATCTCAATAAGCGCCGGTTACTGCCTGTCGCACCGAAATACGCCCTTTTACGAAGGCGTTAAATCTTCCGCTTACTGCCGTGGAATGTAACCCGCCCCCTTTTACAAGACCTAGCTCAATACCAACTGATTTCAAATTGGTGTAAACACAGCACACATTGAGCACGAAGCAGAAACTCGTCAGCAGGAACATGGCAAGTATCGACAAATCTTGTTTAGCAAGTGTATTTATTTATATCACAGAACCTTTTCAACAATCACTATAAACTCATTCAACATCGTTTTTTCGACTTTTCCTGGTTCATTAGTTGGACTGTTTTTCAAAGGCATAGTTTTGTTAGGAATATCTCGGATAATGGTTTCCCCGTGTTCAAACCAAAAACGTTCAAACATCTCCACAAGTATTTCATCCGTGGGAATCGTAACGCTTTTTACCGTCCTATTACCAATAACAAAGCACATCCTACTTCTTTCTTTCATAACTCTATCTAATTCTTCTATGCAAAGAGACATATCATTGTAAAAACTTAAGACATCTAAAGCTCTTTTGTTATCCTTCCTTTTAATTTCTTCCCAAGTTTGCTCTAAAGTTTTTGACACCTGGAGAACTGCCTCGTCTTTTGGAGAGTTTCCACCCAGAGAGATCTTATCAATTGACCTGCAAATGCTGTCCTCAAAATCCAGCCACTGGAGTGAAAGTCTCGAATACTGCCCATAAGCAACGGTGGTTTTTGAATCGCCATAAGGTGGTGATGTCACAATCAAATCCACACTCTCATCCGGGATACTGGTCTTAAAGCGAGTGTCCTCATCTAAAATGTGCACCGGAACTTCCAAATATTTTTTGTCGCTTAATTCCGTAAGATAATCTCGTAAACCTTTGAGATTTCGCTCAGCTTTTTGTAAAAAAGTATCAAGGACGTTTGGATTGTATTTTTTAAATTTTTCCGGGGGTATCCTAAATAATTTAAATTCGCCACCCCGTACGTTAGAACAGTCTCGTACGGTTTCGCTAAATACAACTTTGTAAAAATCGAGAATATCTTGGTCTTCTATTTGCATTATCTCACTTTTTATTACGGATAGGCTCTCTATCACCTTTGGCTTAAACCAATACTCAATATTAAAGAATTGAGGAATTGAGACCTGCTTAGCAAATTCCTTAGGATTTAAAAATGTGCCTCTAAGCCGTTCCATTAGGTTTTCATGTGTGGCTTCAAGTTGATTGCAATCTATGGGGGTGGTTTTTGCTTTTGCTATTAATCTTGCCAGTGGATTAATATCTATGCCCCAGCTTTCTAAACCTCTTCGCTTGGCTTCTACTAATACTGTTCCTGAACCGCAAAAGGGGTCTAAAACCACACGGCAAGGAGGATTCAAGGATATGTACTTATCTATTAACCTCCCAGCTACTTGAGGTATCATCATTGCAGGATATCTATGAAAGCAATGAGTTAACTGCTTCGTATTTTCTTTACGATAATCCCAGCTCCTATCTCTATATTTTTTCATATTATTCGCCCATAATGTCCTTGGGTAATTCTGAGAGTTTTCTCACCCACTCCTTCTTTTGGAGAGGGGTTGTTTCCTTAAGTTCATCTCTTACATACACAATCATACCAAGAGCATCGATTTCTATTGCTTTATCCGCTGGCAAATTTTCATCCAGTGTTAATAAAAACACTCTCCAACTTGGTTTCCTTTCAGGGATTGCCTGTTTCCATCGTTCTCTTAGGGTTCGTTTACAAGACAAGAAGTAAGCTTTATCTGGTCGTTTTATAGCAGTATCTTGATCAGGAATTACTAAATCTATTCGCTTCAATATTTTTCTGGCTTCTTTTGATGGTTTTTCACAAGAAATATTGATCCTATTCAGCAAATATTCGATAATATACTCGAAAGTTTTTCCTCCCCTGGCTTTTCGAGTTTGAGAGGAGTCAAATTCCATCTTTTTGACTATTGGATAGAAGGTTTTGCATATCTCTTTACTAAAATCTGTTGTATCAGGAAATTTTTTGTTGAGTTCCTTTAAAAGCTCAGCATTGTTTGAGACCCACTCATCAATCATTGAAAGAAAAATGGATTCCTCATTTTTCAAATAGATATTAAATGCCCTGCGTTCTAATGTAATAGCGCACTCAGAAAAATGTTGTTTGATATATTCGGGCTTGAGTAGTTCTGGATTTTCTTTTAGGGTAGTATCTATGGATGAGTTTAATATTTTTTGAAGCTTGGGCATTCTTGCCTTAACATAATGAATAATCATTTCCTCTTTAGCTGTAAGTTTTTTGCGATAATTTTGGTCCCCTGGATTAAGGGGTATGCCATTGATACAATTGCGGAAAAATTCCCAAAGAACCTTCTTTATTAAAACAAGTGTGTCTCTATCTCTCATTATTTTCTTCATCAAATATCCCCTCTTTCTTTTAGACTTATAAAGTCTTTGTCCGTTATTATAATATGATCCTTAACTTCAATTCCTATAATTTCTCCAGCTTCCACAAGCCTTTTAGTAAGTTCTATATCGTCTTCACTTGGTGTGGGGTCACCAGAAGGATGATTATGGATGAAAATACAAGAACTCGCACTTGCAGAGATAGCTTCTTTAAAGACCTCTCTTGGGTGGGCAATGCTGGTGTCAAGAGTACCTATTGATATTTCCGAAGTGGTAATCAAATGACTTCGGGTGTCTAAAAGAAGAGCCAGAAAATGCTCTTTCTTCTTACCTCGTAACCTGCTTTTAACCATGTTCACAGCATCTTCAGGCATTCTGACAGTTTTTCCTTCCTTTTCATACAAATAACTTTCTTCTACCCTCTTAGCGAGTTCAAAAGAAGCTTTTAGCTGGGCAGCTTTTGCCACGCCAATTCCTCTCACTTTGGACAGCTCTTCAATAGAAGCATTAGCAATCCCTTTAAAGTTGCCAAATCCACTTAAAAGTCTCTGTGCAGTTACCATTACAGATTCGCCTGCAATGCCACGCCCTAAAACTAAAGCTAAAATCTCCTGTGCTGAAAGAGCTTCTGAGCCGAGATTCAAAAGCCGCTCTCGGGGGCGCTCTGAAACGGGTAAATCGTGAATGGTAAAGGATTTCTTTTTTGTTGGTTCTGTCATTCTATATACCTCATTTTCTGTTTCTTCTTAAAAATATTTTGATAAATCTAATACATTTACCAATGTATATTCTTTATAAAACCAGGAATTGAAAATGAGCATCATCAACCCGCATTTAATCTTGCTTCACCCACCAGCAGTATACGATTTCCGAGAGCACCCTACATTATACGGTCCAATCGCAGATGGTGTGCCTTCAACTCCGATATTCGAAATGTACCCCATCGGCTTCTTTTCTATCATGGAATATCTGGAGAGAAATGGCGTGAGTGTGAGAATAATCAATTTAGCAGCAAGAATGCTCGGCAGTGACGATTTCGATGTTCTGAAAATGATACGCTCCGTCAAACCAAAGGCTTTTGGAATTGACCTCCACTGGTTGCCTCATGCTCACGGGAGCATCGAAATAGCGAAGATATGCAAACGTTATCACCCCGACATACCCGTCATCTTCGGTGGGTTTTCCGCAACTTACTTCTATGAAGAGTTAATCCGCTATCCCGAAGTGGATTTTATCCTAAGAGGCGATTCCGCAGAAGAGCCGCTTCTAATGCTCATGAAGGCAATTATTCAGCATTCCCGTGCAGCAGCCGCCTACGGCTTCAGTGATATTCCAAACCTCGTTTGGAAAGATGACCGCAGCGAGGTGCACGCGAATCCGTTCACTCACGTGCCAACCGAAATGAACAAATTTTCAAATAATTACGTCTATGCTTTCAAATCAGCACTGAAATACCGCGATATTGCGGGTCTCGCCCCTTACCACGGCTGGTCTTCCGAATGGATGCAGTATCCCATCACGCCAGTGCTAACCTGCCGTGGGTGTGCGTATAACTGCATCTTCTGCGGGGGCTCGAGGAAAGCGCTCGCAAATTACTGCAATCGTGAGCGACCTGCTTTTCGTGACCCTCATTTAATCGCAGAAGACATCGTAAAAATCACACGATATACCAAAGCGCCTGTATTCGTGATAGGCGACATCCGCCAGCCAGGACAGGAATACGCTCGCACGGTCTTAGAAGGCGTGAAAAAAGCGCAATCGAAAATTGACAATCACCTCGTTTTTGAATTGTTCACGCCTGCACCAGAGGAACATTTTGAACTCGTGGCGGAATCTGTCGAAAACTTCAATTTTGAAATATCTCCGGACAGCCATGACGAGTCAATAAGAGCTATCATGGGGAAGCAGTATAAGAATACAGAAATTGAAGATAATATAAAGTGGGCTTTGGATTTGGGCTGCAACAGATTTGATCTGTTCTTCATGATTGGACTCGCTTTTCAGACCTGCGAATCCGCGATGGCGACTGTTGATTGGTGTGGAAACCTGATGGATAAGTTTGGCACGAAAGTAGTCCCTTTTATTTTGGCTTACAGTCCTTTTCTCGACCCTGGCTGTATAGCATACGAGAATCCGGAAAAATTCGGATATAAAATCCTTTTCAAAACGCTCGATGAATATCGAAAGGCAATGCTCGCGCCGAGCTGGAAATATGCCCTGAATTACGAGACGGAGTGGATGACACGAGCACAAATCGTGGACTGCACCTATCGAGCCGGGCTGAAACTGAACAAACTGAAGGCGGAATACGGTTTGATTGACGGGCATTCATTCACGGCAACGGAAGAGCGGATAAAGCGTGTAATTTACCTTACTGCGAGGATAGACGAAATAAAGGAGATAAAAGACGCATCAGTCCAGCAAGAGCGATTGATGCAATTGAAACCCGAACTCGATACGATGTTCCTCTCGGTCATCAATGAGAAGAAGCAGATGGAGTGGCCTGTGCCTGTTGGAAAGAGGACTTTCAGGTTTTTTCGGCTCCTCAAGCAGATGTTGCTCGAATATTTAAATGTAAAACACACAAAAATGTATTGAGCAAATGAAGACGGAAATCACACCAAAGATTTATAGTTACCATGTATTCATCTCCTTTTCCAATCTTTCGCTTCGCCCCTTCAATAAATAATCTTCGATAACTTTAATAATGCTCTCTCCGACTCCCGGAATTTTTCTTAATTCTCCTCTTTTGTAAATATCTTTTATACTCTCATTCAAGTTTTCTATATTCTGGGAAGCTTTATGGTAAGCCCATGCTGAATAGGAATTTGCTGATTTAAACTCTTTGAAAAAGGCCATTAGTAGTAAAAAAGTTGCTACTTCCAAATTATCTCTATCATAGCTTTCTATGGGTATCAAAGTTTTCTGTTTCGGGTATCTTTCAAAACTTGGTGGTGGAATGTAGTTCTTTATCCCGTATTTCTTACAAAACTCAAATGCATATCTGTTCAACCTCAAAATATAATCTGTTGGAGGACTCTCCTGCTTGTCATATAAATTCTCGTATTTTTCTACCAGTTCTGGAAAGTTTTTCTTCAGGAGTTCAAAGAATCTTGTGCGTTGATTACTTCTCAGAGTCATTGCCGTACCGATTAGAATATATTCTGCAGACTCAGATGCTCTTTTGATCACTTCTTCAATATTTTCTGGACCATCCAAAAGATATGGTACAATAGGGGTAAAGTCAACACCTGCTTGCACACCTCCCTCGTTTAATTTCTCAACCGCTTCTAACCTCCTTTCCGGCGAAGGTGCAAACGGTTCCAGGTAGGGCAACAACTCCTTATTGAAGGTTATAATTGTTAAGGAAACCGTGCACCACGTCTGTGTCGCTATTTCTCGCAGTAAATCAACGTCTCTTAAAACTAAATCGCTCTTCGTGATAATATGAACAGGAAACCCATGCTCCGCTAAAATCTCCAATATCTTTCTTGTTAGCTCATATTTCTTCTCTGCGGGCTGATAAGGGTCGGTAACTCCAGACATAGCAACAACATCCGGCTTCAGCTTTTCGACCTCTTTTTCTAAGATTTCGGGAGCATTTCTCTTTACGTAGATTATCCTCGAGAAATCCTCGTAGGATTCATGCACCAAATATTTTTCTGTTATGGCATCGCAGTAGTTGCATGCAAACTGACAGCCACGATAAGGGTTAGTCCCGTAACGGTTCCAGAACCAGTTGTCCCTGTACTTATGCTTTTGTAAGATGCTTTTTGCCCTTATCTCAACGAATTTAACCATATTGCAATTTGGTCTTTGTCGCTCAGTTTTATTTGTTTTATTCGAGTTTTCATTAGCATATAATGTTACTCAACTTTTGAAAACCATCCTTTTCTATTTCCTTGATTATGTTCGTAAATGCCTTCAATACTTTTTCGGTAAAGTTGGTTTCCCTCATCATTACATAAACTCCCTGCTATCTTTAAAATTTAAAAGTGTTTAAGCAAGCGTTTTTGCTTTTTTCATTTTGCCCTTTGCCCTTTGCATTTTGCATTTAATTATTCAACTCACCCATCCCGAGACCACTGACGCAACTTTAACGCCCATAAGCACGAACAAAGCGATTATAAGCGTTTCTACTCCCGCTTTCATGCTTATGTCACGCATTGCAAACGCCGCGGCAAAATCGGTGATTACACAGAACGCCAGAGCCGCAACAAGTCCATATCGCTGAAAAATGAGTGCCATTGCTATTATCAGCGGAAGCGCAATCACAGTTCCAAATACCACCACTTTGACCAGCTCTACATGACTTGCATCTGAGATGACTTTCGTCATTCCCGCCATCCTCGGACATAGGATAAATAATGCAAAAGCAGCCGATGCGATTAACAACTCTTTCATTTTTCCATTATCACCTCCTACTTTTTTGTTTTATTATTCATTCTTGATACATTCTCTACCCTTTTCTGTCAACATATACATTTTCACCCGCCCCCTTCCACCTCCAGGTACTGGCACACGGCATATTTCACTCATTGGGCATCCCACGCGGCACAGTCGAATTTCCTACTGAAATTGCTAAATCCTTAAATTTCACCGCAGAGCACACGGAGAACGCAAAGGCACCAGAAAATCCAAATACTGATTGAACAATCTTAAAACTCTGCGTACTCTGCGCTCTCCGCGGTGATAAATCACTATATTTTTAGATAGTGCCCCCCCCCCCACGCATCCTTGACCTTTTCTCGAATGGATTTCGCAGAGATAACCAGCACGAGCCATGAATTCTATTCTCTCCACAAGTATAGATTTTCTCATACCCAACTCCGTAGCAAGTTCGTCTAACGTGCCGCCTTTCTCAATCCGGCATAGAATTTCCTCGGTTGTGATCATTTTATCTCTTCTCCTTTACTCAATAAACAAAAGGTATTACTTTTTTAGTTGTCCTCCTGCAGTAATTTTCCCACTCTTTTCCAAATTCCTCATGAAGCAGCCTCTCTTCCTTTGGAATACGCAACAGCATTAATATCGCCATTAAAACTGCCAGCACCAGACCCGCAATAGAAAGAAAAATCAGGGCAACTCCGAATATCCACAGGATAATTCCGCTGTATCTTGGGTGCCTCATGTATCTGTATGGACCGTCAGTAATTAATTCGTGCTCTTCCTGGACTGTAACCAGCCAGCTAAACTGCTTTCCTAAATGCAGCGGCGCCCAAATCATGAAAATATAACCCGTAATAAAAATGATTAGCCCAAAATAACGCAAAATATCTCCTCCATGTATGGTGAGAAAATTATGGCTATCCGAATAAGGAGCAATAAACATTATCAGGAATCCAATTAAAGTAGGCAATGCTACACCTACCAATTTCTCTTTAGGGTCTTCCTTTTCTCCCTTTCTTAAAAATTCTACATTAAATTTATCTTTGAATAACATGGTCAGGGTATTCACGGTAATCGTAACCCCAAATAGTATCATCCTTGCAGGGTGCGAGAAGAAGCCACCCACATCATCAAGTCCCCAGCCAAGTAAAATTAATGCTGCGTAAACTACACCAAAGATGATAGCGGGCATTACTTTTCTAAACATTTTCTTTACTCCTTTCAGCAACTATATATGCAATAGGGAATACCATTTCACGTATAATCTCTTTATTCCTGATAATGAATCCGGATTCCGCGATAAGGTTTGATAACTCCTCGACGCGGAACATGTGAAAAACAGGAAAACCTGCTACGAGTTTGAAAATCGTCATCATTAGCTTGTGTTTATCAAAAGGTAATGAATAGGCATCGTGCACCGAAAACTCTACATTCCCGATTCCTTTTTCTTCCATTTTCTTCTTCGCTTCGTCAACCATCAACGGCGAGATGTCCACGGCGTAAACCCGCGCAGCTCGCTCAGCTACCTTTAGCGAAATCGCACCCGTACCAGCGGCAACTTCCAATACGGTATTCCCAACCTCAACGTCTTGCGAGATTTTGTCCACCAAAGCCGCGTAAAATCCCCAATACTTCTCTATCCCACGATCGTACTTGGGAGCGTACTTATCCCAGTATTTTCTCTCTTTCTCAACCCTTATGTTGTTTTGCATGTTTGTTTCTTTCTTCATTTTTCATTTCTCTGCATAGCTTAATTGAATGAACCGCTCCAGATTCTTCACCTCAACCGTTTGAAATCCTGCCTGCTTAAGCATGGATTCCATATCTGAGTTTTTGTAGAGATGCATGGAATGAGACCAGAGCACAAACAACAATTTTGGTAATATTGAATCTTCTGTTGATGTAATAACCAGACGTCCATCCGGCTTTAGAACCCGGTAAAATTCCTTCAAAACAATCATGGGCTTGTCAATAAAGAAAAACATATTGCTAGCCGTGGCGCAAGTAAAAGAATTATCGTCCCAGGGTAGGGATTTTGCATTACCCTGAACTATTTCAACCCGACCTTCAGATACGGCTTCTTGATTCTTTTCTCTTGCAATCTGAACCATATCAGAACTATGGTCTATCGCTTTGGCATGTTTTACCGTTTCCAGTGCCATATTTAGCAAAACACCTCCTCCACAACCAATCTCAAGAAATATGTCATCTGGTTTGAGTTGAAGTTTATCCAGAGTCCAGCGGAAAGACTTATAATGCCCGCGTGGATCGCTATACATCCTTTTCCCAAACCATCCTGATGGCTTCCTTGCGGTCTTATCAACAAATTTATTTAACATTTTATTGCTGCACCTTTGTTATCTTCCACCCTCTTGCCTTTTGACGCTTCTCCCAGAACCTCTTATATAATCCATCCCGGGATACAAGTTCAGAATGCCTGCCCTGCTCAATCACCTTCCCTTGATCAACAACCAGAATCTGGTCAGCAGTGGTGATGGTAGAGAGCCGATGGGCGATAATAATAAGAGTTTTGGATTCGACGAGAGAATTAATGGCTTTTTGAATCAATATCTCATTTTCTGGGTCCACGTAAGCCGTGGCTTCATCCAATATCACGATGGGTGTGTCTTTCAATATAGCACGGGCAATTGCGACCCTTTGCTTTTCCCCACCGGAAAGTGTTGCTCCGCCCTCCCCGACGACGGTATCGTATCCGTCAGGCAATTTCTCGATGAATTCATGGCACTGTGCAGCCCTTGCAGCGGCGATTACTTCCTCCTTCGTGGCGTCTTTATTTCCAAATTTGATGTTATTGATAATGCTGTCATTAAACAAATAGACCTCCTGAAACACCATACTGATGTACGAGAGAAGTGTGTCTGTCTTAAAATCCTTGATGTTGCAACCCCCAACCAGTATCTCGCCGGAATCAACGTCCCAGAACCGTGCAATCAAATTTGCAATTGTGGTTTTCCCTGCCCCGGAAGGTCCCACGAGGGCGGTGATGGTATTTTGCGGAATTGTAAAGCTGACATCTCGCAAAACTGTGGTATCCTCGTATTTGAACGACACGTTCTTAAACTCAATGTCAAATCTGTTCAACTCGCGGTTATCATCAGGTTCGGGAAGAGGTTTTCTATTCAGGACTTCGGTTATTCTTCCCATGGAAGCATCCATTACCCTTATCTCACTTATATACAGAAACATATCTTGAATGGGCACATAAATCTGTAAACCCAGAACGAGGAACAGCAGGAATATCTTCAGGCTGAGTTCGCCTCCAAGAAAAAGATAAGAGCCAGACAGCAGGATAGTGCCAAGACCCAATCCGAGAATTGCTGAAAAGGCGACGTCCGGAGGAACCAGCTTCACCACCAGGTCCACATTTGTCCGTTTATAATCTGCCATTGCCGTTTCAAACTTCTTAAACCTTGACCCTATATGACCAAATGCCTTGATCACGCTGATTCCCTGCGTATATTCGATTATCCGCGAATTCGCTTCCGCAGCAGCTTTCGCTCTCAGTTTTCCCAGCCGTTTAATGAATTTTTGCGATGTCGTGAGGATAATCAGAGCAACGGGAATAACCGATAATGTTGCCAGAGCCATTCTCCAGTCTAAGAAAAGGAGGAAAACGGCAATAAAAGCCGGAAGGGCAATCGCGGCTACAAGTTGAGGATATATATGAGCAGCAATCCGTTCAACATTCTGTGCATCTTGATAGACGATGTTATTCAAGTCACCTGTCTGTCTTTCCGAGTAAAATCCCATTGACAGCTTGCGGATATGCTCTCCCAGCCTGATTCGTAAATCATTCAAGATGCGACAGCTTGTTGGAAGATTGACCATAGCAGCCCAATAAAAAAATATAGCTTGTAAGACAAAGCAAGCAGCCAGTCCGATAACTAAGAGGATGACCTTCTGGATATTGATGGATGCAGAGAACAGCTCATTCAACGTTAACCAGAGGAAAATCAAGGGTGCACCTGCAAAGCCCGATTCTATGACCTTCAAAACAGTCCCTTGGATTAGCTTCTTTTTCCTTTCGCCTGCTATTTCAAATAGTTTCTTTATCATTTCTCGCCTCGTTTAGCTAACCACAGATTACACAGATTTCCACGAGAAAATTTTTGTTTTTCTTTTAGCACAGGTTTTCTTTTTGTGAAAAAGAAAAAGTGTTGTGTTAATCTGCGTTAATCTGTGTCTATAATTTATTTTCTTACGTCTTCACCTCCATCAGTTTCGATTTTCCAATCCTGTGCAGATACATGGGCATCCCACATCCTGCTGTACAGGTTCCCTGCCTGGATAAGTTCTTCATGGGTACCCTTCTCCACGATTTTCCCTTCGTCCAGAACGATGATCTGGTCTGCTTCGGTGACTGTAGAGAGCCTGTGAGCGATTATGATGAGTGTTTTCCCATAAGCGAGTTTCTCGATGGCATCTTGAATCAATTCTTCATTTTCCGGGTCCACAAAAGCAGTGGCTTCGTCCAAGATGATAATCGGGGCATCCTTCAGGATGGCACGGGAAATGGAGATCCTCTGTTTTTCTCCACCGCTCAGCTTTGCTCCCTGCTCCCCAACGATGGTTTGATAACCCTCAGGCAGTGCCGAAATGAATTCATGGCAGTGTGCCATTTTTGCTGCGTTTATCACGTCCTCTTCTGATGCCTCTTCCCTGCCCATGCGTATATTTTCGTAAACGGTGTCGTTGAACAGGATTACGTCTTGAAACACGAAAGCAACGAGGGCCATTAAATTTTCGGTATTCATATCCTCGATATTTATTCCGCCAATGGAAATCTCTCCCGTATCAACGTCCCAGAATCTCGGAATTAACCGTGCTATTGTTGTCTTCCCCGCACCAGAGGGACCCACTAAAGCCGTTACCGTGTTTTTGGGAACAACAAAATTGACGTCATGGAGAACTTCCGTTTCGTTGTAGCTAAAGTGAACGCCCTGGAACTTAATCTCGAATTTTGATGGTATTTTATCTATCTCTGGTTCCAGAAGCGGTTTTTCCGTCAGGATTCCGTTAATCCGTTTTTCGCCTTCTAAAACCTGAACGAAATAGCTAGAAAATGTCTGGATTTTTATCAAAGGTGCGCTGAAACCTATCCCGAGTATCAGGAATAAAATCAAAGTTGGCATGGAAAGGCTTCCCGATATATAAAGCCAGGTACCGACAGGTAATATGACGATGAGATTAGCGACAACCACAACCGAGAAAATGGCCCACGATGGAATCCATCTTTTTGCCCACTTCTCCATATAATCTCTATATCCTTCTATTGAGTCTTTGTATTTTCCAAAGGATTCTACGGTTTGATTGAACGCCTTGATAACTGCCATGCCCTGGGTATATTCGATGATAGCGGAATTTACTTTTTCGCGAGCATCGTAGTAGCCTTTCATCAATGGTTTCTAGTCTCTATACCCCAATCCCTGTGCTACCAGAGCAACGGGAATAACCGTCAGCGTGGCAAGAGCCATTCGCCAGTCAACGATAAAGAGAAAAATAGCAGTGAAGATGGGCACTACGATGGCTGCCGTCATATCAGGCAAATGGTGGGCGATAAATAACTCAATACCCTCTACGTGCTCATTCATCGCGGTCTTAATGTCCCCGGTGTTCTTTTCGTTGAAATACCCTAACGGTAGCGTACCCAATTTCTTAGCCAGTTTTATTCGCAAATCATACAGGATGGAGTATGCAGCTAAGTGGGAAAGAGTGCCCGAAAGTCCCATAAAGCCGAATCTTAAAACTATTGCTACGAAGCACCAAAAAACCAGTTTCCAGACGTAAGCCTGGTTTACCACCGGGTTGAATAATTCAAGCACCATTAAATAAATGAGAATAAAAGGTACCAGCCCCAGGGCGGTTCCGATAACGGATAAAATGCACGAAGCGATTAGCTTCCTCCTTTGCTGCCCCGCAAGCTTCAATAATCTTTTTAATCCTTCTAACATATTTTACCTCATTATTTTCGAGCAATGCCTGTCAGTAGCAGCTTCGAGCGAATCGGTGCGATGAGCATCCTGTACAGCTCCTCAAAACTGCCATTCACTTCTGGTAACTTCTTCATGATGTTTCCTCCTTCCTTTCTTCAGCCATTCCACGCCACGTAACCAGTTCCTCAACAGGCTCTCGTTCAGTTCGCAAGCTATTAAGTGGATGGTTCCAGTCCGGGTAGCCAACAGCAATCCCGACAACAATTCGTTTAGATTCCGGGATGTTTAAAACTGTTCTCACGTCTTTCGGGTAAGCCGCTGGATGTCCTACCATGCAGGTGCCTAAGCCATAATTCTGAGCGGCAAGAGCTATTGTCTGGGATACCAACCCCATATCGAAGAGCCACCATGGTTGCGGTGCTGACTTATCTGTAACAATGATAATAGCAGCCGGGGCATCGAAAAAACTCATGCTTTTCTCATACCATTCCTGCATTTTTATAACCGCAAGAACTTTCTTATAGAATTTGGCACCCCTCTCTTTGTAAAGACCGGTTGGAAACGAAAAAGGCATATCTTCATCGGGCTCGGGCTTCATCTTGCCCGAGTGAAGTCTTTCTATCATAGCACGATTGAGTTCCCTTAACGTCTCTCCTGTCAAAACGATAAATTCCCACGGCTGTGTGTTAGAGCCAGAAGGAGCCCGTGTAGCAACATCTAAAAGTTCTGTTAAGACCCTTTTTGGAACCGGGTCATGTTTGTATGCTCTAATACTTCTCCTCGACTTGATAGCTTCTAAAAGTTCCATTTTTGTTCCTCCTTTTCTTCAATTTTGTTTGAATTTAGCATCTTTGCATTCCGGCGTAAAATCATAATGAATCCAGTAATGCCAATAATAAATTCTCCATAATCTGGCCAAACACCGTATTGTGTTGCAGCCATAATTCCCGTCAGCGACCAAAGTAAGGGGATTATTGCAATAAATATAGGCACTTTTTTATTTGTCCACAAAAACATCCCGAAGGTGAAAATGCAAACCGGACAACAAGCAACACCAAAAACTGGGCCACCAGGATAACCGTGCCCGGATAAAAATCCAATAATCGGGTAAAAGACCAATCCGTAAATAACCATTATTGCCCCAACAATAGAAT
>Ga0209986_10002483_pt1 | contig 16846 bp, 12 predicted proteins | sample BlataG_FD_183168 | JGI IMG/M metagenome (GOLD analysis project Ga0209986, IMG submission 183168) | Deep subsurface microbial communities from Black Sea to uncover new lineages of life (NeLLi) - Black_00105 metaG (SPAdes) (version 2) | ecosystem: Environmental > Aquatic > Marine > Oceanic >...
CCGTAAAGCCGGCAGAAATATTTTAATTCTCTTTTATAATCACCATAAAAGAAAATCTGGTGAAATCCGGGATAATCAAGATAACTGTTCACATTATCAAGTTTTCAAACCCCGCCAGGGTTCAGAACCATTTTGTGAGCAAAGCGAACAGAATGTCTCACGAGCAGGTTGAAGCGAAGGACTTGCCCTGTGAAATAGTGGCGGAGCCACTACTGCGTAGCAGTATTTCACAGGGTAAATGGGAGCGAGTAACCCTGGCGGGGTTAACATTACATTACGCACCTATCCCTTTTAGTACAGAAGGAGGAGTAATTTTTCATCCCAAACCCGTAGGGCTTTACCTTGGCTGTACCGAAGGACAGCTTATGAATAGCAGAGGTTAGGTGTCATTCCGTATGCTTAAGCGCAGGATATTTTTCGAAGTACTTGTCTCTCAGATAAATTCCCATTACTGTAACTACGGTGGACATATCTAAAACGATAGCCTTATATTGTGGATTTTGATAGATGAAATCCTTAATTGGCACAAAATCATCAGCCTCTGCTTGCTCCAGTATTAAAAGATTGGCTTGGTTTTGCACGTCAAGGGCAGATTTGTAATTGTGCACTTTTATTTGCTCTATCAAACGTTCAGAATTAGCATCAATATATTGTTTGCCTCCGATTAGTTCAAGAACTTCCACACCTATGTCAGTTAAATTAACAGGGCTTGTTGTTGTAAATAACTCTGTTTTGTCAACTATTCCTTTTTTAAATAAGATGGATGTTATTATACTTAATGAATTCGAAATAGAATTCAACTTAGGAATTACTTGTTTTTCAATATTTTCAGTGTTTCTATTGACGATATCCGGTATTGTTTCAACTTTATCGCAAATATCCTCTACTTTTTTAAATTTTGTATAATAGAACCTATGACCGCCAAATTCGGTTGCTCAAGTTAGTTCGTTGTTGTTAACAAGCAACTTCAATGGGGTGAAATTTTTCAATCGTTTTTTTATTTTAACAGGCATAACCAATTCCAAATCCTGCTTTTCATAAGGCAACTGTTTACCTTCTATATCTAATTTTGCAAATTCTCCGGCAAGCTTTGATTCATCCCTCAGCAAGTTGCTGATATATATATGATTCGACAGATTCTCTATCAGCGCAATCTCTTCTGGTAAATATATTAAATCTTTGTTCACCTTTGAGTTTCCGTGCAATCTCCTCAAAATTTGTTTCAACCTCCTATAAAACTGCTCCGATGTATTATTAGTGCGATGGGGGAAGATTGTTTTTGTTTCTCCCTGGATGTTGACTTGTATTCCTCTCGCAAATATTTTGTCCCAATATTTTTCCAAATGCGTCACCACTACCTTGAGTTTTGGCAATTTCTTCATTTCAGACTCCAACTCTCCGATGTATCCTTTCAAATTGGTTTCCACCTGTAAAAGCTCGCTTTGGTTCTTTATTTTCCCTTGGTCGTTCAGTCCTTTTTTGTCACCAGGCATGGCTATCCGCATAATCTCACGGAGCCTGTCATAATGTTCTATATGGATCTCAAGGGCTTCAACTTCTTGGGCCAGTTCATCATCAGACAACACGCTTGAAAGCACTTGTTTTATTTTATGAAATCTGCATTTCTTCAAAACCTCCTGCCCGAAAAAACCGAGTCTTTCAATTTCCACCATCTGCTCATAGATGAGTTTTAGGTTTTTGTAATATGCGAACTTCGGCCTGTCAAAAGGAAACCCGTAACCATCCCCATTATTCTCCCAGGATTTCAGTTCCAACAAAAAACCATAAAGCATTCCCGTTAGCTGGTCGGAGGAGCCTTGTTCAGATTTATCATACCGGAAGAACAGGTTGCGTGCTGCTTCCCGTCCACCCGTTTGTTTTTCGATGGCTTGAACCTGGTAGCGGATATCTGCATATATCTTTTTATCTGACAACACTTTTTTTATCCGCTGGTACACTTCGCCCAAAAGGTCCTTGCCAATATCCCGCAGTAAATGGAAGTGGCATATCACCCTTGCGGCCTGTGGGAAAACCGTGTCTAATGCGTTATTGATACCTCTGCCCATATCGTGGACGCAACACAGGGGGACACCAAATAGTTGCAACACTTTCCCGAAGGCCTTTTCGAGGTCCGCCTGGTTCTCACTTGCCATTTTCTGGCTGTAGAGTACAAAGCTACTGTTACCATCTATGCACGTCAGCAGGTGGGGAGCACGGCCTTCACAGGTCGAATCGACATATAAGATGTAGCCGCCCTGGCTCTCCAGGTAGTTGTTGATGGTACCAGCGTGCAGGTAGTGAAACTTGCCCAAATAATGAAGGAAACTATATGCCATCCTTCTCACCTGGGTATCCGATATGGCGATGCCGCAGTCATCCTTGAAAAATTGGCTTATTTCGCTTATTTGTTTCTTCTCTTTGTACCGCATCAGGCCAACTTGCACCAAGCAGGAATAAGAATAGTTGCTGCCTTTTTTCACCAACATGGGCAACTCTTCTGAACCGTGCCATGCATCGCAAGACCGGCACTGTTTTATGTGTTCCTTTACTTTTACACTGCCATAATTGGCAATAAAAACAGACCGTGTTTTGACTTTCTTTACCACCAAGGATCCGGAACAGGTAGGGCAATGCACATGCTCACAAATAAAATGCAGATTTGGCAAGCCCGGTAATACCGATGATAAGCTGTAGCCCTCACATATTCCGGACAGAATCCCTGACAAACAATGCAAGGCGTCTATTTGAAGGCAGTTTTTTTTAGCCCGTAATGAGATATAACAGCCTCTATATCGGGAATGTCTACCTCTAATTGCTTGTTGCTTGTCCTCAACCTGTGAAGCACCTCGCCCTGGTTGCCTCTTTCACATGAGATGATCGCTACCAGTATGGCGATAACGGTATCCTTTTTCGGTAAAGCACCCTTTTGGCCTTTACCAAGGCTGAGTATTATTGATCGGCGTGCTTCTTGCTGAGATATATAGAGCGATGGAGCAGTGGTGTAATAAACATATTCTTTCCCCAGCTTTTCCCGAATTATCAGCTGCTTTTCAGACTGTATCCGAAGCAAATCACTCACCCTCACATGCAGTATGGTTGCCAGTTCTTTAGTGGTATAACCCGCCTTGCTGTTGTCCACCAGCACCCTGCACGTGGTGGACAGGCTCCCGTGCCGGGAAAACAGAACTCCTTGCCATGCCCAAATGCCAAACTTATCGAAATCTGCAAAACTTGACAAAGTATAGAACTTGGAGTTGTGGTTATAGGAAACCAGTAACTTGATTTGATGTATCCGGCGGCGTAATGTCGCTTCACTGCAATTGCATAAAGAAAACATATACCCAAACGTACAAATCTTGTTTTCATCCGTGTAGCATCCAAGGATACTTTTGGTCAAAGTGTCGTCTTTCATTTGATAAAGTATAGATTATAAAAAGCAAATATACCATTTTAACTCTATACTTTATCATATTTTGGGACCAAAAATGTCAAAGAACTGGTAAAAAACAGTGCCAAAAACACTAAAAATTGCTTATTTTGCCATATTTCGTATTACTATCCGGTTGTTGCCCTCAGGAAAGTGGTATTCATCTGACACCCCCGGATGAAGATATTAAGGTTAACATCAGGCTGAAAGACGGTCAACCGTATCTTCTGGCATCGTCTCAGAAACGGCCTGTGTCCCAATCACATTAAGCGGGCTAGCAGTCCTGACTGATGTTGGGGAGGAATACTGCAAAAGACCTGATCTTTTTGCATTTTGTTTTTTTCACACACATTAGTCCTCTCTTTCCAGAGGGGAAGATAAAGCATTCATTAATTTGCATTTTATTGGTACACACCCCTTGATCCTCTCCCTGCCTTTCGGCATGCAGGACAATAGCCAAGGACAAAACCCTTGGTATTAGTCAGGGCTTGACTTTGAGTCAAACCTTGACTAAGTGAAGTGAGCTCGTTGATTTCTGGGATAAGTACCGAAAGCTGATTAGAAATAAACAATTGTTCTACAAATCTGTCCCACATCCGTCGGCTCCCGAAAATCGGATGCTTCCTCTATTTTATAATTCTTGAAAATTAAGAAAAGTTAGTTTTGAAAATGGTGAATATTTTTATCCAATTTACAGCAACAATGTCTTTTGCAACCTGCATTTCCGTATCATAAAATCTTAAAATGCAGTCATTTCTTTTTGGGAAAAACTGTATTAATACTTCCTGGCGAAATCATTTGCATAATCATTAATTTCAGTATCATTTAAATGAACACCGGAACTAATAATTACCCTGTATCTAAAAGTTACAGATTGTCCGGCAGGAATGTTATAATTCAATTGTTCTTTTCCTTTTGTGAAATCGTTCCAACCAAGCGGATTGGCTGAAAACAATCCGTATCCACGGGCATGCCAATAGGTTGGGTAACATGGATTTTTCGGGTGGTCACAAATAACCAAAGAGATTTTTTCATCATCTATATTTCCATACAGATCCATCCATTTAGCACGTGTACCCCAGACACCTAAGCCGGTTACTCCTTCGCTACTCCTGTAATTTCCGGAAATTCCTTCGTTTGACATATCCTTTACTACTGTAGGATGCCCATCGGCACTATACAGGGTAATATCACCTTCCGAAGGTAATTCGAGCTGACGGGCAACACGAATACCAAACATACCTTCTTTGGTGTCAGGCATCGATACTTCTTTATCGCCGGCTGTTAAAGTTGTAATCCTGTCAATAATACGTGTTGACCCTCTGGCAATGAAGTGATATTCTGTTCTTTCAGCCAGAAGTTCTTTCCCTGATTTCTCTGTCCAACTTTCAATAGTAACAATAGACCCTTCACCAATACCTCCGTATAATTCATCAATCTTTATGTGCTTAATTACTCCGCCATTAGCATTTTTTGTTCCTAACCCCTGAGAACCGTTGCCCCAAAAATCATAACTATCAACATTACCATAGGTTAACCACATCCCGATCTGGTGAGGATGGTCAGCTCGTTCGCCAGTCTTAGGTTTTATTGGAAATCCGCGTGTAATTTCAGTGCCGGCTGATGTAAATATCGGATAAAGTATAGGTTTACATACATTATCAGGCCAACAATATGAGGTAAAAAGTTTCCCGTCAATCATTACATCGATCCTGTTATCAGAGGTTTTATTAATGAACTCTATATTTGAACCATGATCTTTTTGAACTTGTTTACCCGGTTCTATACCATTTGAAACTGCAAAAATTACAGCCAGTATTACAATCGAAATTAATTTTTTCATATACTTATTTTTTATGTATCGGTTTTTGTAATAATAATTAATGTCTATCCATAAAGTCGGTAAGTTTAAGTTAACTTGAATATCGAACAAGGAACGCTGATTTTAGATTTCAGATTTTCAAACACTTCGTAAATCGTTAATCGGTGTTCCTTGTTCTTAAATCAATTTTTATTTACTTTATAAACGGTCTCTAATTAATGTGTAACTATCGATTTACGTTATACTTCATTCGGAACTACATAAGGTTTCCGGTATCTCCGTGTCAACATTGTGTCGGCTTCGGGATCGTTAGCAAACTTTTCGTAATCACCCATAAATTTTAATTCACGTCCAAGACGATAGGATATATTAGCAAGAAGGGGAAGTGCTGAAGAATAAAATCCTTCACGGATATCACAATGCAAGTTGCTGGAATTTACTGAACGAATGGCATCAATAAAATTGGCATAATGTTCTGTTCCACCCGGGGCAGCCAGATATGCAGAATCAATTTGTTTCTCTACTACAGTTTCTGAGCTTTTAAATGGTTCTTTTTCCCGTTTACGGAAAGCTTTCCATGTTCCACCGTTAATTTCAAGGTATCCTTCAGTGCCATAAAAAATATTCCCTATACGAATACCGAGGCTTGATTCATCATTAGAATATCGCCCCCTGGTTTCAAACTCAAGCATTTTCCCATCGTCATATTTAAATAGTGAAGATTGTGTGTTAGGTGTTTCCTGGGCACACTCATCAGGATCAATACCATAGATACCACCGGTAGAATAAACCGAAACAGGGTGTTCATTTTTATTAAGTCCCCAGCGGGCTATATCGAATTGGTGCGGACCCTGGTTTCCGGTATCCCCATTACCGGTATCCCAAAACCAGTGCCAATTATAATGACCCTTCTTTTCATTATACCGGCGATAAGGTGCAGGCCCTAACCAAAGGTCGTAATGAAGCGTGGCAGGAGGTATACTGTCTTTCGCAATACCAAATGAATCACGTGGTTTAATGCAAAGACCACGAGCCATATAAACATCGCCAATACCACCGTCATGCAAGAATTTTATCGCTTCCATAACATTATTAATCGAACGGTTTTGGAATCCTACCTGAACACGAACATTGTACTTGCGGGCTGCCTCGATCATTTTCCGCCCTTCAAAAATATTATGGCAACAAGGTTTCTCAACGTAAACATGTTTACCTGCCTGACAAGCCCAGATGGTTCCCAGTGCATGCCAATGGTTCGGCGTTGCAAATGAAACCGCATCGATCTCCTTGTCATCAAATACTTTACGCATATCCCATTCGGTTAATGGTTTCACGCCGGTTTCATCTAAAACAATTTTCGAACGTTCGGGGGAAAATTGTTCATCAACATCACAAATGGTTTTCAACCGCACATTCCGGTTATCTTTCAATGTGCACCATTTATTAATGTGTCCTCGACCTTGTCCACGGATACCAATAACTGCTAAATTAATGCGTTCGTTAGAACCAATGATTGAAGCGTATGATTTAGAACTCAACCCCATGCCGCCAATGGCTAATCCGGCAGTTCCTAATACGCTTTTTTTAATAAAATCTCTTCTTTCTGTCATTTTGATCGTTTTTAAAATAGTTAGTAAGTTATAAGTTATATAAGGTTTGTTTTTACTATTGTCTTTGCTTCGATATTTTAAATTTGTTTATTTGAAACATATCAGACTTTTTCAGCATTAGCAATCAGTTTGTTAAAAAGAGATAACTGTTCTTCCATAGCAGCAATTCTATCTTTTGGTTCAGTTCTTGCTTCGAGAAGTATCCAGCCATCATATCTTATCCCGGCAAACAGGTTGAATAATTTCCGGTAAGGATATTCACCTATATTGAGCTCACGTACATGGACCGTATCGCCAAGCCACTTTTTCACCATATTGAAGTTCCCTTCAAGGCCTGGAGGCAATAAATCAGAGTCGTTACTATTCCAGCAAATTTTTACATTCGGCTCGGTTACCTGTTCAAAAATATCTCTCATATTGGGCAATTCAGCAGTTAGTCTACCGTGAACCTCCACCCTTATCATTTGACCAAAATCCCGGGCAAACTTTCCAACCTCATTAAGTGCATCAGCAATCTGAGCTATGGTTTTCTCTTTCGGGATTCCGTCGGGCAAATTATTTGGTTTCACTTTTATACCGGTTGCCCCGATATCCTTACAGAGTTTAATATATTCTTTTGTCTGATCGATATTCTCACGTAGTTTTTTCGGATCAGGGCTATGATATTCAAAATTAGACCCATAACCAATACAGGAAACAGTGCTGTCGTCAAACCGCTTTTTCACCTCGGTTCGTTGTGAAGCATTAAGATTTGTCTCAACACCATGTGCATGATGAGTACGCAACTCCACACAGTGATAGCCTGTTTTCTCACAATTAGCAATCAATGTCGGCAAATCCCAGTCTTTACCCCATTGATAAGTTACAAGTCCAAACTTCATCCCTGAATTACCCGAACTTGAATATGCTAAAAAAGGGTTCATCACTGCCAAACCTATTCCAGCCATACTGGAAATTTTAATAAAATCTCTCCGGTTTCTTTTCATTGGCTTTAATTTTATTAAATCGGAATTTAACTTCGTTGAGTTTGCAAACTCGATTTAATCCCGATTTATTTTGATAATTAATGAGTTATGCTTTTTGTTTGTTCTTTTTATATTAATTTGTGAAGCTATGTTCTAATCATACCCCAGCCTATTAAAAGTTTAACTTCATAATGTATACTTGCCTACTGCCATTATGAGTTGAGTTGAATCCGATCATATCTCCATTCGGACTCCAGCGACAGTGTATATCACAACGCCAAAATCCAGAAAACTCTTTAGGCTCTATAAATCTTCCCAGTGGCAAAACAGCTTGGGTTTCCATGTCCATTAAGTAGATTTTTTGTTCCCTCATTCCTTTGATTGGGTAAGTATCCGTTACCATCCACTTTCCATCAGGGGAAAATGTACCATGACCATCATAATCAAGTAAACCATTCCCTAATCTTTTATAGTTTTGTTCCCCAACGGTAAATAATATATGAGCAGAATGCTTCCCCTCATAACTAGCAGTAACCATAAGTTCATCATCATTCAACCAATCAAAATGAGAGCCACCCCAATTATCAGGAAAGCAACGTTGAATATTTGAACCATCACGGTTTACAGTAAATGCTGTTGTATTTCTATTAGGGATTGCCCTTGCCAACCAGAATATTTTTCTCCCTCCGCGACTAAACAAGGTATGGTTAAAATATTCAATCCCTTCTTTGGGCATTTCCGGGACCATATTTTTAATTTGGGATATAGTTACAATTAATTTGGCCTTTCCTGTTTCCAGATTTACCAAAAAAAGGCCATCATTTTCAGGAAATTGTATAGCAGCTTTTGAATCCTGTCCTTCTCCACCATATCCATAATCAGTTCGTGTAATTCTAAGCCTTGAAAAATTGATGCTTATCGCTTCTTTACCGTTAGGGGAAACTGCACTTATCGGATATGGTATCGTTTTAATTTCTTTTTTAGTGTGGACATTCATAATAACCGAAACAAATTTCCCTTCTCTTAAATCGTTAAATATGATTAGGGAATCAGGAGATGTACTTAACCAATGGGCCATACAACCCTGCTGAAAATTCCATGCCCTGGTTTCCGTTAACGGGATAAATGCTTTCGTTTTTAAATCGACCAGACCTAAAGTGGCCGGTTCATTTTCATCAGGCAGCTTATATTTCAAATCTGTTTCCAGAACGGTAACGTACCTTTCTGATTTACTCCATGAATTTATCCCGTAATAACTTGCAAAAAGGTGTTCTTTGCCATTCTTGGTTACTTGAACAGGTTCATTTACTTCAGGAAAAACAACAGAGATTCCTGACTGCCTATTAATACATGACCAGCCTATTATTATAATCAAAACCATCAATAAATAATTCTTTGTCCTCATCTTAAATTAATTTTTTGTGTATTTCTTATCAAACTTAATTATCTAATTTGAAATATTTGAATCGGAATTAATCCAATATATCTGCAAAAACTATTCAATTACGGTCAAATTAGTTTACCTCCGCGACTTAAATATTTATATTTATAGATTTTTGCGTCGTCACTCATCAAAATTGAACAAGTTCATTTTTGAATTCGCTCCTAACAAAATTCTGTATGCCTTTGCTCTTTGGGGGATATTCCCCACTTTTACCTGTTTTTTTAGCTAATGGGACGTGCCTCTCCCATATACTCTTGTGTTGGTTCTCATATTTTCCTCCCTGCAGCAGGCAGGCTTTCTCTGTTTTTATGCCGCTTCGATGAGTTTGTCAAGCTTTTCCCAAGCGTCTTTGTAAAAATGATGTTTATACATTCTTTGTACTTTTCATCCTGAAAGAGATGCTTTTTTGTTTGTATTTTTGGTTTTAATACTTTAAATATAAGCAAAATATATCACTTTTTTGCATTTTTTGTGTGGATTAGTTAATTAATTGAACTAAAGTTACAAAGGGTAGCTCCACGGTTCACAACGAATTCTTTGGACAACATCAACACACTTAATATCCCGGAACTTCCACCAAATGAGTCTTTGCAATTTCTTTATTGGGGTGATTAATACTGCTTCCTGATTCGCGAAATACCCAAGGGCGCCAAAGTTCCAGGATATGTTCCCATTCTTCCAACGTACGGGTTGGGTAATCTGCCGGCCAGCCACCCTTTCTGAATTCTTCTGAAACCCCCTTGTCTTTGATTACATTTTCGCGCCAGTTGTTTAGCTCTTTTTGCAATTCTGCTTTAACTTCCAGATAGTTCAGATCATCTGCCAAATTATTTAGCTCGTCCGGATCGTTTACCAGATCGTACAATTCAAATTCGGGTTTCGTTGATGCCATAAACTTTGCCTGTTCCGGCGGAAGTTCGCCTTTCATATTTAAAACATTTAGCAGAGCCAATACAGGATAGCTGGTCTCTTTGTACCTGTTGAACTGGCAGTAGGGCCTCTCAGGCATCAAATTATGTATCAGTTTAAAGTCTCTTGACCGGATAGCACGCATGGCATCGTGAGTACCGTCCATTTTGTCGCGGGCTGCAAAAACGTATTTACGCTCTTTGGTACTTTCATCCAGAAGGTTTAGCCCGTGCAACGGATGTGAAGGAGTAACACCGGCAACGTCAAGAATGGTTTTTGAAATATCAATGGTTGTAACCATATTATCATTTACCTGCCCCGGTTTCAATTTGGCTGGCCATCGTATGATAATTGGCACCTGAATTCCTCCGTCATACAAAAACTGTTTGCCGCGTGGCATGCATCTGCCGTTGTCTCCAATAATAATTACCAAAGTATTATCTGCAAGGCTTTCTTCTTCCAGGCGTTCCAAAACTTTACCAATTTTACGGTCAACAACCTGAGCACTTTCCAAGCCGTTGGCCCAGTCGCGTTTAGCAAGGTCGATTTGCGGATAGTAAGGAGGTAATTCAACATCCTTTATATCAATTGGATTTACCGGGTCACGACCCCATCTTCTATGGGTGCCACCATAAGTAAGCTGGGCAAAAAACGGTTGACCTTCAGCACGTTCGCTCCAGTCTTTTCCTTGATATACGGGCTTGTCAAGCGTAAAATTAAGGTCGGTTTTACGGGTTTCCATAAAGCAGGTAAAATACCCTGCGTCTTCTAACAAATGGGTTATTGGCTTAATTCCATACGGTAATGGTTGCTTCTCGAATCCTGGTTCTTCAGTACGATGCTGGTTGGCACCGATGTAATTCTGGTGAAAACCGGTTATCATAGCCGACCGTGAAGGCGAACAAACCGGCGCAGTACAATACGAATTAGTAAACCGGATTCCTTCTTCAGCAAACTTGTCGATGTTGGGCGTTTGAATCCCTTTTTCGCTATAACATGAAAGCTGGTAACCCCAGTCTTCCATCATAATCCAGACAATATTTGGTTTTTGTTCCGGTGCTTTTTTTGTGCAGGAGAAAGTTGTTGCTGTAAGTAAAGCAGCTGCACCAATTCCTGCCAATTTTTGTAATTTCATAATATTTGGATTTTAAGTTGTTTACTCTTTTGCCCGAAAATCGAACCATAGTTTTATCGGGGATTCTTTGTCTCCCCGGTGACTTGAAAACATTCCTTTTTGACTTTTCGGTCCTAAAAATTCAGCTTTTTTGAATTTGGTTCCTATTGCAGGAATTTCGTAAAGGAAAGAAATATCACCTTCGGGGAAAGGAGGAAACGTGCCACCTCTCACCTGTTTTGGTTTTTCCGGTTTAAACAGCTGGAAATAAAGGTTTGGCGTTTCCGAAATAATTGTAATTGGCGATTCAGTGGTTTCGAGTATTGCCCAGTACAGATTTCCGTAATATCCTTTAAATTCGGGATAAATCAGGTTATTGAAGCTTTCGCCGGTGATGGTATTGTTGTACTCTTTTTCCCAAACACCGATATTGCTCCCTTTTAACCGGTTTTTCCAAACCCGGTATGGACCGCGTCCCATCCATTTTACTCCCGTGCATTTTTCTTCCGGATAATTAAACGAAATTCCGATAAAATCGATGTCTTTAATGCCCGAACTTAATGGGTCAGCTTCGAGGTAAAGCATTCCATTTTTGTACAATCTCCAGGATACTTTACGGGGATATTTGTTGTAATAAATATCGAATTTAAAATTGCCTTCTGAATCAATTTCCCATTTGGTTTCGGTTACTTTCGATTCAATTCCGGCAGCAACAGGGCCACTTGAAAACGATATTTTGCCGTTTTTATTTTCAGCAAACTGAATGGTTCCGTTTTTACTATTAAATGAAATTTCAAGACCTTCTGCAGAAGCCACAACCGAATTTTCTCTTTCGTATACTTTAATCTCTGATCCTTCGGAAGAGAGTAATTCGATGACCTCGGTTACTTTTTCTTCAGGCTGAATGATAGGCCAGCTCCAGGTATAAATTTCTTTTCCATTGTGGTCGGTTGCAGTAAATAAAAACAGGTCGGCACGTTGAAGCGCATCATTATAATTGATTTTTATGCCCACCGTTTCACCCGGTTCGGCATTAGGGCTTTGTATTTTCCCGAATGCGAGAATATTGTTTTCCTGATTTGTGCCAAACACAGTTTTTACAATTTTCCAGGTAAACGAACACCGGTTTAAGTTAGTGTATATATATTCATTTCTCAGAAAAAGTTTTCCATTCCATTTTTTATTGATGGTTACCGGTTCGATTTGAACGGGTGACCATATTTCTTTTATGGTGTAAAAACTCCCCTCTTTTTCGCGGTGAGGACCAAGAATCCCATCAGGAGCATGGTTACCGTCAGAATCAAAAACAGTTCCTTCTTTATCAGTCCGAAGCACTGCCTCATCAGTCAGAACCCACAAAAAGCAACCTGCATGCAGGGGTGACGACTGGTAACTTCTCCAGTACTCTTCGAGCCCTGCACCATGTCCTCCATCATACAAACCGTGGAGAAATTCAGTGGGCATAAAAGGATCGTTACCGAAAACATACCTGCCAACTCCGAAGTCAAATTCCGGGTAGTGGCGCGTGTCAACACCATTTCTCAGCAACCAGGGATATATTATTGGCCGTTTCTGAATGTCGTATTTGTGGAACCATTTTTCGTTGGCAAAATCCCAGCCGCCTTCGTTGCCGTGATCCCAAATTACCACGCATGGATGATTTTCATCTTTTAAAACGGTTTCCTTAATCAATTTGGGACCAACGATGGTGTCGTAACCCTGTTGCCAGCCGGTAACCTCATCGAGAACAAAAAGCCCCATCGAATCGCATAATTCCAGAAACCGTTCGTCAGGAACGTAGTGCGACATCCTAACCGCGTTCATGTTCATCTCTTTCATCAAGCGAATATCGGTTAAATGATTTTCTTCGCTTAAACAGCGGCCGGTTTCAGGCCAGAACGAATGCCGGTTAACCCCTTTGAAAACCACTTTTTCGCCATTGATGTAAAATCCGTCGTGTTTACGCAATTCAACGGTGCGAAAACCAATTCGTTCGGTTACTTCATGTAAAACTGTGTTTCCTTTTTTAAGGGTGATTTTCATGTTGTACAAGGTGGGCCACTCCGGATTCCAGGCCTGAACGTTTTCAAATTTACCGGAAACAAATTTTTCTGTTATCCCTTTTTCAATTTTAGCCTGAACCGTTTCCCCGATTTTGTTACCTTTTAAATCATATAAATCAACTGAAACTGAATAGTCTGCTTTTGATTTATTCAAAACAATTAAGGTGTTAACAGTACCATCGGTTTTGGCATCGATGGCGGTCCGTCTCATGTGAATATCAGGAAGTATCTCCAGAAAAACCGGACGGAAGATACCACCAAAAATCCAGAAATCGGCTTCGCGTTCGGCACGGTTTACCGAAGCATTTGACGAGTATTTGGCAACATCCACTTCCAGAAGGTTTGTTTTGCCGTATTTTAGTAATTTGCTAATGTCGTACTTAAACCGGTAAAAACCGCCCTTGTGCATTTCGCCAGTTGACTTTCCGTTGATCTTCACTTTGGTGTCGGTCATTGCACCATCGAAAACAATATTTATGGTTTTTCCTTTCCAACCGGCAGGTACTTCGAATCCATGCTTATACAAACCGTGTTCTTTGCCCAGTTTAATATCCTTGTTTCTCCAGTCGTGGCCGTAGTTATATATTCCATAACCCTGCAATTCCCAATTTGAAGGGACATCTATTTTTGTCCACTCACCACTGTTTCTCCCATCAGTACATAAGAAATCCCATTCAACCGTGCCGGCCGCATCGGTTCCTGAGAGGTAAACTTTTTGAGTAGCTTGAGAGAATAGAAGTGTTGAAAGGTATAGAAATAAAATAGTTGAAATTGGTTTCCTAAAAATCATGTTAATTGGTTTAAGTTGTTTTTCTGCTCATAAATTCATCATTACAATCACGATAACGATTTAATTATTTCACTTTTTTAAGTTCTTTTAATTTTCGTTCTGTACCACCTATTCATTGAAAATTTTGTTCTGCCGGTACCGGCAGATAGTTGATGAACTCTCCATCTCTTTTCCGGAATTCACTTGCCGTCTGTTTCCTCATCCGTAGAAGCAATTCCGAATAAGCCGGATCCACTGCCAGGTTTGTCAGCTCATCCGGATCCTTCTCCATGTCATACAGTTCTTCAATACACTCCTTACGCATATAACGGATGTATTTATACTTTCCTTCCCTCATCATGATCCATGCCCACACATCATTTCGCACGAGTTTCACTGCATCATCCTGCTTCAGTACAGTAAGAAGCTCATCCCCCCCATATACATAAATAGTATTAATCATAAGCATTGGGCTGGCGAGTTTCCCGGCAGGATTGTTTAACAGGTCCTTCAGGTCGCGCCCGTCCATTTCCCACATGGGTTTGATTCCTGTCAGCGTATGAAAGGTACGAGTGATATCTGCCCCGTTCACAGGTTCATTACAGACCTGTCCACCCACTATCTTTCCCTGCCAGGAAAATATAAGCGGCGCCACGATATTGGCATCATAGGGAAGCCATTTCTCTCTGCAACCGTGCTGGCCCCAGGCAAATCCCTGGTCCGAGGTAAAAACCACCAGGGTATTCTCCATCTGGCCGGTCTCTTCCATGGCCTGCATGATACGGCCCACACCTTCATCAAGGGCGGCCACCGCCCGGTGGTATTTCTTTACACTCTCGTCAAACCATGCCGGTTTCCCGTTTTCATCCTTTTCCCAGCGGGTTAAATCCCTGAGAAAATCGGGTTTCGTGGGCCGTGGTCCGAAAATATCCACGGGAATCTCTGTTTCGGGTGCATCTGAATAACGATCCTGGTGCCGCTCGGCTTCGGTATAGGGACCGTGGACCCCCGAATAACACAGCCACAGGAACCATGGTCTGTCCTCCTTTTTGATCTCCCGGATATAATCCACTGCCAAATCTGTATAACGGTCCGTGCTGTATCCTCCCAGTGGCCGGCGCTCCCCGCCGTTGATACGGACAAGCTGGTTTTCATAGTACGCATGAGAATTGGATTGCGGTCCGCCACGGTCCCAGATCACCGAATAATCCCAGTCCCGTCCTGCACCAACATCCTCCCCCAGATGCCATTTACCTATGCAGGCGGTCCGGTATCCATGCTTCCGGAAAACCCGGGGAAAGAAAGGAAGTGCCACAGAATCGTAGGCACATAAGGGATAACGTGTTACCTGAAGGGATTCCATACGGTGCTGCAGGAGTCCAGTTAAAACCGTTGCCCGCGATGGCTGGCACCATGCCCCGGTATAACAACTTGTAAACCGGATGCCCGAATTTGCCAGCCTGTCGATATTTGGAGTATGGACCCAACCATGCGACTCGGGGTAGGCGCTTACTGTACGGATTGACTGGTCATCTGTAAAAATGTACAGGATATTCGGTCTATCCGAAGCCTGTCCGGTTGCAGAACATGCCATTAATATACAAATCCAAACCGATGATTTTAACAAAAAGCCCGGTAGTTTTCCTCTTGGTTCAAAATGTCCTTTCCTGGTGTTTTTCATGTAATCACAATTATATTCTGATTAATAATTAATAATCTTCGTGGTAATGTGACAAAAACTATCGTAATTCCAACGCATGGTTTTCTTTGTATTTTTCCCGGGCTAAATTAAGTTCACCGGAATGACGTGCAGCTTTTTCCCTCAATTCATCCAGTAAATTACTTCCCTCATATTCATTAATCAGGTTAATCATTTCCCCGGGGTCTTCCTTTAGATTGATCAGTTGTTCAAAATCAGGTTTCCTGTCTGTAAAATCAACGTCGCTTTCTTCGTAACCTCCAACGCCATCAAATATTCTGATCTATTTCCGGTCACCATTTGTTTATCAACATTATAAACAAAATATTTTAATAAATCAGCAAACCCCAATTAGTAATAAATCCAGTATTCTTACATCATGAAGCTTCCCCTGTGTTATTTTAATAAGTGTAGGAATTGAACCTCTCAAATCCATTAATGTGTGCATCTTAACTGCACCTTTTTTCTTACGAAATTTAGCCCAAAACCATAAATAAATCCGGTAATTAGTTAATTGTAATTATAAACAATTGCCGTGTTCCGTTCTCAGTGATGCCTGGGACCAGAATCTGATTGTTCAGACGGTTCCATCTTGGTGCAGGATCGATTCTAATATCGCCTTGGTATGCACCCTTGTTAAAACCAGCTGTCCTAACCCATTGACCATCTGTGAGACGAACAATTGTGTAATAATTCTTGCCTTGCCAACTGAAACCATTTACAAACCACTTTCCGTTTGGAGAAAAACTGATATCACCACCCGCATTTGGTATTGCATCAGGTGTTGCAATAGAGTCAATTATTTCCCGTTGTAAAACATCGTAGATCACTTGTTTATTATTCATACCTCCTATAATCTGGTGGCCAATACCCCATTCCGGATGGCCTCCGATGAACTGGTGACCAACGAACAGATCAGTGCCGTCGGCATTTATGGTACAAGGTACATTGGTCCTTTTTCCTCGGTAACCGGCTTGCCAACCGGCACGTACATAAAAATAAACAAGCTCACCATCGCGGTTCC
>Ga0209986_10002484_pt1 | contig 16846 bp, 27 predicted proteins | sample BlataG_FD_183168 | JGI IMG/M metagenome (GOLD analysis project Ga0209986, IMG submission 183168) | Deep subsurface microbial communities from Black Sea to uncover new lineages of life (NeLLi) - Black_00105 metaG (SPAdes) (version 2) | ecosystem: Environmental > Aquatic > Marine > Oceanic >...
GGTCCCGGCCGGCTTCATCTCGTCGCCGGCTCGATACGACTTCTCCAGGGTCGCCCGGAAGGTGTAGGGGGCGGCGTAACCCGCGCGGGCGAACGGGTGGCGGGAGGGGCTTTCGGTGCGCGTGTCCATCGTGCAAGGTCAGACGTGACTACCTGACTATTATTCACCCGGAGGGGAACCGTTTGCGCATTTTACGCGACCTGGCGGACTGCGGGGGTGGGGTCGGGGCCAGATTAGAGCTGTTCCACGACCTTGTACCCCTTCGCCGTGAGGGCCCACGCCTGGTAGAACTGGCCCTGAATCATGGTCCGACCGTTGTGCTTCACCAGCTTCTTCTCTTGGAGAGCGAAGAAGGGCCGGCGGCGGTCTGCATCGTGCAAGGGGATCGGCGCACCTTCCAGATCCTTCAGCAGCCGTCTCTCCGCCGCAGTGAGCTTCATAGGCTCCTTCATCTCACGGAGCGACATCTCCCAGGCATCGAGCATCCCCACCGCCTGGCTCGCCTCTGCGATGTCCCAGAGGAGCCGATTTGCCTTCATACGGTCGAACCCCTGGGGGCGTCCGGTCAGCTCGTGCAGAGTGTCCCGCAGCTTATGCAGCCGGGCTCGGTGCACCTCGGCCGAGAACTTCGCCGCCTCTGCACTTTTGGGTCGCTTGCCCGCGAGCACATGCTTGATCTTCATCGCCATTGCCTTCGTCATCGTCCCTGTTCTCCTACTTCGCCGCTTCGGCAAGCTCTTCGAGTAGCTTCACGATCCTCTGAGCGGACGACAACGACATGAACGCTTCCGTCTGTCCCCGGTCCGCCTCGGCCACGCCCACCGCAAGTTGGTCGATGTGCGTCACTTCGTAGACCCCGTTATCGAGTTTTTCAATCGTGCCGCACTGTCGCTCCAAGCGAGAAACTCGCTTGCGGAAAGATTCCGCTGCCCTCTCGGCCCGCATCTCCGCGCCTTCGAGTTCCACCTTGGCGTGTGCCAGACGAATGATGATGTCTGTGTAGTCGAGTGCCATCGTGTAGGTTCAGACGTGACTATCTGACTATTATTCAAACAAAAGTTCCAGCCTACTGGCCGATCCACCTCTGCACGCTCGCGTGCTGGTGCGGGTGGTCGGGGAGCTGTTCCCACGCCTCGCGGCCCATCGAGTTGCGCACGCACATCTCGCGGTCGCCAGGCCCCCATACCATCCCCAGGTCCACCTCCTTGCGCCGGCAGTGGTCCATCGCCGGGTCCACCGCCTCGGAGATGTCACCGCCCTGTGCGGCCACGGTGCCGGGGGCTCGGTTGGCATAGATGCACCCTGCGAGCAGGGGCACGAACAGAAACAGGTTTCGGGCTTTCATCGGTTGCTCTCACTTCGCCTTCGCAAACACCTTCTGCATTCGCTCCTCGGACGGCTCGCTCATCGGCTTGCCATTCGGAAGCACGACATTGTGAAACGTCGTGGGGAACTGGTAGAAGAACGTCCCCTGCGGGCTCATCTTCCCGACCGTCTGATTGCGGACCACGAAACGCGACCCGTCCGCGAAGGTGAACTGGATGTCACCCTCATAGGTCCCTCGGCCCATCGCCACAATCTCGGCCCCCTTGAGCTTGACGCCCGCCTTGTCTTTCGCGTTGACGATGGCGCCGAGCTTCCTGCTGTTTTTGTAGAGGAACTGGTCTCGGACGTCGTCAGCTTCCTGGACAGCTCGCTCATGAATGACCTTCCCCGCGTCCGAGCGAACCTTGTAGATTTTGTCCCCGTAAGGGCCCGAAGATTCCACGAGACGGAAGAGGAGAGAGCCTGCCGGAATCTTTCGGAACTTCAACACCTTCCGGTAGTAGTCCTCGGGCGGGAGCTTGCCTCCGCGCTCGTCCGCGGCTTTCTGCCAGAGAGACAGTTCGTTGCGGTAACCCGTCTCGTTCGCCTCGACGACGCCCCGATAGGTGCGATCCGTCAGCTCCCGCAGCACCTTCTCGACCATCGGCGACCGCTGCTGGAACACCTGCCGCACCTCTCGGGTCTTCGGGTTGAACGTCGCTTGCTTGCCCTCCAACGCCGCCTTGGCGAGCTGGTAGATCTTGGCTTCGTACAGGGCCATGTACAGCCGCTTCAGGTACGCCTTGTTCGTGACCCGGGTCCAGGGCTCGGGCTTGCGGTTCTTCCCCCGACCGGCCAAGGGCTCTGGGAGGAAGAACGTCCCGAGGGGCGTGGTGAGCATCGAGCCGTCAGCCCCGACCCACAGCCGGACTTTGAAGGTGACCTGGGAGACATTGTAGCTCCCCTCACCCTCCACAGCCTGGATCGGGCTGCCGTACACCTTGCCTTCCTCGGGATCCCTCGGAGGCGTGTTCACGACCTGCACCTGCCCGGCGTACCAGTCACGGACCCGCTGCTGCTGATCTTTGTCCGCGGCTTCTCTGCCGACCCACCGATCGACGTCTAGCCGACCTTCTTTGTCAGGCAGATACGACATACGCCCACGAGGTTGGCCCTTCAGCTTCTTTAGTGCCGCCTGTACGAACGGACTTTCGACGATCGGCATACGCAGCGGCACCGCGAAACGGCCATGCACGAGGCCGAAGCCTGGCAGCAGCTCCAGGGCCTTCGCCAGCGCGGCAATGTTCGCCGGGTTCGGGCGACCCTTCTTCGCCCACACCTCCAACCACTCCCGGTCGCTCGCCGTCATACTCGACAACGGGCGCGACTTCGGCTTCGTCGGTACGGTGGCCGACGTCGTCGCGGTCTTCTTCTTCGGGGCCTCGAAACCGAAGGCCGCGCACATGACTTCGTCCACTTCGTGCATGGGTGCCATCCTACCCCCAAACCCCGTGCCCTGGCGGGCTACGGGGGTGGGGCGTCGATGGACGAAAACGGTTTCAGTCCGGGGCCTTGAACGCCGTCGTTCCGAGACGGGGGTGTCGGTACGCGACGAGATCTCCCGCGTCGATCTGGCGGCCGATCCACTTCTTCACAGCACGACGAAACGGGCGAGAGTCCGGGTCGTTCATGTCTTCCTCGCGCAACCGAAGGTCATGGAGATGTGTCGCCAGAGCCGCGAGGGCCTCGCCGTCGAGGGGCACAGAAACTCGATTCCCCTTCCCGCCAGCCGCATGAAGAGCGGAAGCCGCTCGATGCGTCGCGGCCCCATAGTAGACCGCATGGTCGCCTGCCTCCCGCTCCCGATACTCGGAAAACGCCGGCTGGAACTCCAGAAGGTGCCGGACCACGGACCGGCCAATCGTGTACTTCTTTGCCGACTCCTCAAACCCGAACGCCTGGCGCATGACATCGTCGACTTCGCTCATAGGTGCCATCCTACCCGAAAACCCCCGTGCCCTGGCAGGCTACGGGGGTGGGGTCGATTGGGGTCGAGTTACTGGCCTAGTGCCCGGCGTTCAGGTAGCGAACCTCTGCACGAGCCGACTGGTACGTCCTGTGGACCGTGGCAACGGCTCTCGAACCATCGGCATACACCGCGACGGTGCACCATGGGCGATCAGCAACAAAATCGGGGCCGGGACAGTAGGGGAGATCCACGCACTCACGGGTGGGGAGGGAGATCCATCGGATCGGGGTGTCGGTGTCCGTGTCCATCGTGCAAGGTCAGACTTGACTATCTGACTACCTATTCACACAAGCCTTTGCAAGTCGCGCGAAATCCGCATCCGTCCACTCGTCGAGGGTGGCGGCCTTGTGCTCCCGCTCCAGGCGGGCGAGGAGGTCCGTGTGGCCCTCCCGCTCGGCCCAGCCGCGCAGGCGGGCCCGTAGGGCGATCCTGCGGGCGCGCGTACTGACGAGCAGCTTTCGCACCCAGATCCCGCTTTGGCGCAGTCCGAGCAGTACACGTTGTTGTCGTTGTCGAGGTAGAACAGGGGGTAGCAGCCGACGCTGCTGTAGGCGGGGAAGGTTGGCATGGTCAAGGTCAGGTTCCTACGGGCAGGAGGACGTACAGGTGGCCGTTCTTGGAGGTGATTTCCAGGCCGTGGTCCTTGGCTTCCTGTTTGAACCGGGCGAGCCATTCGTCGGACTCGACCCGAATCAGGCTGCCGTACAGGTACACACGGCGGTTGGGGAAGAGGCGTTCGTCCCGCCCTGCGAGCCGGCGGATACGGTCCCAGTTGGTCACGGTGGTTTGGGTCATGCCTTGTCCTTGTAGAGATCGGGTGTCGGTGTCCGTGTCCATCGTGCAAGGTCAGACGTGACTATCTGACTACCTATTCACACAAGCCTTTGCAAGTCGCGCGAAATCCGCATCCGTCCACTCGTCGAGGGTGGCGGCCTTGTGCTCCCGCTCCAGGCGGGCGAGGAGGTCCGTGTGGCCCTCCCGCTCGGCCCAGCCGCGCAGGCGGGCCCGTAGGGCGATCTTGCGGGCACGCGGGCTCAGGTTCATGTGGTCGAGGTCGGAGAGGTCGATGTCCGGGCTCATGCCCCTTCAGTCGACACACCTTCGCCGAACGGCTCACCGAAGGCCCAGGTAAATGCGTAAACCGCGCCACACTGGCGACGCAAGGTCCGCACCTTGCCCCACCAGGACCGCCCGGCCCATCGGCCCGCACCGACCCACCGTCGAAGGTGGTCCTCGCACGTACACGCCTCGCCGTCCCGCTCACAGCTCGCCACATATCGAGCCGCCACCAGGGCCGCCCCCTCGGGCTCGTCCATCGCCTCGGGCGGCGTGCACGGCCCCAGGCGCCGGAGGTTGCGGCTCGCGGCCATGCCGAAGGTCCCGCGGGTGCTGAAGTCCCCGGCCACGTACGCGCCCTCGGGGGCGGCGTCTAGGGTCTCCAGGGCCCGAGCCCGACGACGACGCCACCAGCCGTTCGAGACCGGCCACCCCTCCACGTCTTCCCGCACCGCGCTGTAGTCCTCCAGGCGATGTTCCGGACATCGTACCGGGTCGAGGTAACCGCGCGCCAAGGCGGCCCCGTACCGACCCACACCGGCCCATGCGTCGATCTCGTGCCGGCCCACGGGCCCGAAGCGCCCACACCACCCCTCGCGCCGACACACCCGCAGCAGCATCGGCCGCCACTCGGGATGCTCCCCCTCGGGGTCGACCCGAGCGAGGGCGCGGTCGATGGCGGCCACGTACTCGGGAGCCGAAACCCGCTCCAACCGCTCCACCTCCGCCGCATCATCCTGCGCAAGCTGGGACAGCCACGCGCGGAACACGAATCGAGCTAGGAATCGCATAGCGGGCGAGTATAGTGGGCCATGCCCGCAAACCCCATCGCACAGTTGCTACTCTCGCAAGCGGCCCAGCTCGAAGCCGCGGCTTTCATCATCACCCGAGAAGGGGTAATCTACGCTGACGTGCCGTTCGAGGCCACGGAGGCGGAAGTACACGATTCGTCGCAAGATGATGCGAATCGTAGCGCTGGAGATCCTAGTGAGGATGCTCGCCTGTGGATCTCCCGTGCCTCCAAGCTCGCCGTCATCCTCGGCCACTACCCCCGCGACATCGAGGGCCTTGGGAAGTGGATCGACCAACACCCGGACCCCGAAGCGCCCGCCGAAGACGCCGAGAAGTACCTCATGCCCGACGGCAGCTTCACGAACAGTGCCAGCGCTGCCCTCGCTGCCTGGTACGTCGACCACCCCGCACGAGCCGACGCCGAGCAAAAGGGCGAGACCCGGCGCAAGCGTCGGGCCCGAAATGAGAAAACGGCTTCGACCCCCGAAGAGGACGAAGCCGTTTGGGAAGTCGACTCCCGAGACTTCCCGGACGCCGACTAGGCGCTGACGACGACGCGCCAGCGCGTGCCGAAGGGAATCAGCACAAACAGCCCGGTCGCCGCGAAGGTCTCCGAAGGCCCCTCGGTCCCCGAGGGGCCGAGGATGGTGTTCCCCGAGGCCGCGGCCAGGGTGAGCTGGTTGCCGCCGGCAACGAAGTCGAGCGCGATGCTCGAACCGGCGTAGCCTTGGGCGTTGGGAAGGTTGACCTGGATGTTGCCCCCGGTGGTGTCGACGGACGCGCTCCGCGTGCCGTCCGGAAGATCCTGGACGGGGATGGAAGCGTCGTTGATGGTCCGGTTGCCCGCGGCACGGCCCGTGATACCGGGGTTGCCCGGCTTGATCTGATCTGCGCTCATGGTGCTTGTCTCCTCTGAATGGTCTTCGTGTAGTGACCGAGGGGGATTCTACCGCCTACGCCCTGCCCCCTGCAACATGGCGCTGGTGTCCTTCGAGGCCCGTACGATCCGAGCCATCTTCCTCTTCGAGCCGACGAGCGCCTTGACCTTCGAGCGAGGCGTCCGTACTCCGCGCTGGACGTGGTACGCCCCGCCGCCCATGCGAGCCTTGCGGGCCATGGTGAGCGTGCCCACGACGTCGAGGCGCGGACGAGATCCCCCCATGCTCGGGGGCTCCATGCCGGGCGAGACAGGCCCCATGCTCGGGGGCTCGGGCACCTCATCGTCGTTGACTCCCGGGAGGAGAGGGAACTCAGGGAACTCGGGGAGGTTGATCTCCGGATCCCACGTGCCGGATTCCGACATCTCGGCAGCCTCCGCCGCAGCGTTGATCTGGTCCTGCACGCCACCCGTCATCTCGTCCCACATCGCCGCAACCTCCCCGAGCGTGACGACCTGGCCCCCGCCGAGGTCCACCAGCGTACCCGAAGGGAACGTCGTGCAGTTGGACGGAGCGAAGGGGAGGAAAAGCGCGTTGAACGTCTCCATGCCCGTAGGAAGCACGCCCGTCTCAGCGAGCTTATCCGCGAGGGTCTGCATCATCGGACCCGACTTGTCCGAAAGCAGCTTGCGGAGGGCTTCCTCCCCGCCGCGAACCGTGATCGTCGAGCAGTCCGCGCTCACGGAAATCGAAGCGCTGCCGGCTCCTGCCAGAAGAAAGAGGCCGCCAGCCCCGAGTGCGATCCAAAGTAGAGTGCTCATCGTTTGCCTTTCGTGTTGTGGAGACTACGCAAGCCCGTCGATGCCGTTGGCGTCGAGCGACAGGATGCGCTTACCTTGCTTGATTTGTGCCCCGCTGTCACCCGAAGCCAACAGGAAAGCCGGCGTTACAGCTCCGGCCGGGAGGCCACCATCCCCGCTGTACGCATCCACCAGTACAGCACCGGGGTTGGCCGCCACCAGTGCTTGCCAGTTGTAGCTATTCTCGGGCCAGACAGGACCCACCGACACGTTCGGCAAAACACCACCAGGCACCGCTGCCGGAGGTGCGCCGACGATCAACACGTCCTGCGTGTTCCCATCCCAGGAGTACGTCAGCTCGTTAGAACCGTTGTTGACCTGCGTCCCGACCGCATTGTTGATCGCGGGGTTGAGCTGATCGGTGCAGACGACACACACCCGAATGTCACCAGCACCTAGCGGATCGAAGTCCACCAGGAAGTTGATGTACGGGGTAGCGACGGTGGTGGGCTCCGCCGGGATATAGTTGATCCCCGCGGGCCCCACAATGTTCGTCCACACGAACTGCGCGGAGAGGAACTGCGCGATAGGGAGCCCTCCAAGCCCCCACACCCCCCAGATCGCTTTATTCCCGACACCGCCCCCGTTGAACCCTCCGGCCCCTGGCGCGAGCGCGGAGGTACGCAAGATCAACTCCGGGTCGGGAGTGAGGTACGCCTGTGCCTCGTTCACAGAGAAATCCCGCGACAATCCTCCCCCGCCCGGCTGCGATGGAGTCCCTACAGCCCGAAACCCCTCGGGAGTCCGAGCAACCAATGTCTTCGGTATGCTCAACGTCCCGCATCCTTCTCCGAGACTTCTTCGGGCTTGGCCGGCTCGACCTTCTCTCCGTCTCCCTCGGTGTCAGACTTCTTCTCCTCGGGCGTTGTCGCAGGGGGCCACACGGGCTTCTTTCTTTCAGCTTCCATCATCACACAACCTTCAGACCGAAGTCCACGCGGAGGGCTCGCACACTCGGAGTACCTCCCGCAGTGTACACGTTGCTCACTGCAATGGAGTCTGTGATCGGGTTCAGTTCAAACCCGTTTCGGATCCGGTCGCTGATATCGTAGGTCCAGCTCCAGTCCCGCGTATCGTCAGCGTCGAAGGTGTCCGTCATCTGCTGATAGAAGAAAGTCCCGAATGGGGCTGTCTTCCGGTAACGATAGAGCCGGATCCGGGCTCGCTCCCCCGCAGCAAAAGGGAAATCCCAACGCACCGAGAGGTATCCGAGCCGGAACAGACGAACGCCGTAGTTCTGAGGAACCGGGAAACTCTCCGCGTACGTCCCCGAGCCCAGCCTCGGAGGATCGTCCTGATAGAAGCTCTTTAGGTAGAGCGGCTGGTTTCCAATACTGCGCATCCCCTCGGGGGTGCGGACTGTGACGTTGCCCGGAATGCCCATTGCCTCGCTCCTACGCCGAAACGATCGTGAAGGGAACGGACGTCGGAGGACACCCGGGATCGAAAGGTGTCAACGTCACCGTCGCAGGACCCTGGGGCACCAGAGACAGGTCGAGAACAATGTCGTACGACGTCGGGCCCGGAGGCGGTCCGGCGGGGAAGAAGGGAATGGGACCGCCAACACCGCTCGTGACGTCGAGCGTGTACGCCCCATCGAGCACGAGCCCCGTCAACGTCATCGGCGCGCTCGGCGTGCCAGAAATGTACGGACCGGGGGACAGGGAGAGCAACTCCGGACACCCACCCGCATCCTCGCCCAACAGAACGATGCCCACGGTCTGTGAACAACCACAACTGTTCACCACCACGATCCCCCATCCCTCGGGGTCATCGCCCGGCGGGGGGAACTGTGTTGCCTCCAGCGAGAAGGACAGCAGCCCCGCCCTATTGTTGGCGAGATCCGGAAGCACCCGTGCGACCTCGGTCAGCGTCGGAGGCGGGAGAGTGTTAGGGGGGGTCGGGGGCAACGGGGGCGCCGTCACCGGAGGACCAAACAGTTTGACCTTCGTCTGCCTGTCGAAGTTCAGACCGAACAGTAGGAGCGTCGCCAGCGGGTTGGCAGGCGTGAGAGGGAACTGGACGAAACGCAAGGTCTCGTCGATCGGGGCTGCAAGCCCGTCGACACTCGCCACCGAAAGGTCGGGAGGGCAGCAGCCGACAGGACGAAACCCCGTAGGGGTTCGGGCGGGAAGAATGTTCGGGATGGTCATGGTCTTTCTTTCAATCAACGATGACGTAGCAGTAACGCTTGCCGCCTTCGGTTTTGCACTTCTTCTTCTCGGACTTGCGCTTCGTGTCGAGAGCAATCGCCACCGCTTGCTTGTGTGGATACCCCTCGGCCATGAGCTGGCGAATGTTCGCGCTCACGGCTTTCTGGGATGTCCCTTTCTTCAGCGGCATGGCAACACCCTCCAATCACTTCTTCAGGACGACGAAACCGATGCCGGCCGCCGCGAGGAAAGCCAGGAACATCGCACCCCCCGCGTCCGTTTTGTAGGAAGGCTTCTCCTCTTCGCTCTCGCCACCCTCGGCCCCGGTCCAGCCCGCTTCTTTGTCTTCCCCGAAGTCCAGAGAAGGCGTTGATGCCGGAGGGCCCACGGTGATCCCGAAACGGCTTGCGTCCACAACCGGCGTCTTCGGGGGCGCCGGCTTGAGCGTGAACTTGCCCGGCAGCTCGACCACGGGGTCTGGGATGATGATGGGGTCCTCCGGACTCACCGGAGGAGGGAACGCCATCGGACCCGTCCCGAGCTGGGTCTTCGGGTCGAGCCCGAACGGGTAGTCGTCGCCCTTGCCCTGGCTCGCGTAGCGCTGCACGAGCTGAGAGAGGGCAGCAGCATACCGGGCGCAGGCGATGAGCTGTGCCAAGCGGTTCATGCCCCGACGGAAAGCAAACTCCTCGGTCGGCTCCCAGCGCGGGTTTGCAAACTGCGTCAACATCTGCGTCAGGTTGAACCGCTCGTCGATCGCTGCTTTGACGATCTCCGCAACACGACCGTTGTCGATGTACGGCAGCGGCATCGCGTTGTTGACCCCGTTGATGTACTTCTGGGTCTGCTCCCAGGCGTACGTCGTCGGCATGTCGAAGAACCCCTGCGAATCCTCGGGCGTCCACCCGAAGAACTGCGAACCCGACAACATGCCCTCGACCACAGCCTCGTGGCCCCCGTAGCGCGCGGTGAAGCTCCCGCTCCACGGTTCAGCGTTCAGGCACGCGGGGGGTGCCCCTTCGAGCGCTTCGGGTAGCGTGTCGTTGGGGGCGCCCATGTAGCCCCGCTCCTGCGCCTTGCGCTGCTGGTACGCCCGATAGACTCCGCCCATGTGTGCACGTTCCATGTTCACTTGCTCCTCGTGAGGGTGTAAATCAGCCCGCCAGCGGCGAGCAGCATGATGGCACCCCCGCCACCACCGCTGCCAGTGTTTTCCGCTTCGATCTTCGCGGAGAGGTCAGGGATGTACCCCACGAACGGACCTTCTCCGTCGCTCACTTGGTACTGCTGGTTCGCAGGCGTAGGCGTCCCGACCACGGAGATCCCCGGCACAAACGTCGGCACGTCGGGAGGCTTCACCTCCTCTGCGTGCCACGCTAACGTCTCCGCCTTGGCGTCGGGATCTAGTTGCTTTGCGACCCCTGGCGCTACCACAAGCCCGATCGCCTCGTCCGTCTGCACGAACGCGGCTCGGGCAGCGATGAACGCATCGCACATGGTGATCGCCACCGACAGCCGCTCATCCGTCAGGACGTAGTTCTGCGCAGGGTCGGCCACCTCCATTTCGAGGTACTTCCCTACCTTGGCCTGCAAGTTGTTTCGCATCTGAACCACGTCCGCGATGCGAACGCTGAAGTTGCCGTAACACGTGCCGAGGTAGTACGCCTGAGCCGCGAGCATATCCGCGTTCGTGTCGAGCACTCCGAAGTAGTTTCGCTCGGATGCGTTCTGTGGGAAAAAGGCTGGCGCCGGGCCTGGCGGGCGCGACCCCGTCCAAAACGGGTAGAGCAGCGCCGACACATCTGCCTTGCCCGAGCAGCGCTTGCCCCCGGCACCAGGCTTTTTCTTCCCGAAGGGGTAGTGGTCGAAGTTGCACCACACCGCATAGCCCTGCCCGCAGTTGCCCGAGGGCTGCGGGTAGCTCCCGGGAGAGCGCCAAGGCGCCGGCATCTTTTGGGGCGGTACCACCGTCCGGGCTCGTGCATTCGTCGACTTCGTGCAGTCGATGAAAGAAGGGACGCTGACCTTGTCTGCCCAGGCGGGTACCGGGTTCTTCCCGAGCTGAGCCAGCTCTCCAATGCCGAGGGCGAGCCCGAAGACGCTCTCTCGGACGTTTTGTTCGTGTTTGCCCTTGAAGGCCCCGAACCCCATGCTGAGCACCGAACCCACAAAGGGGATCGTCTCAGCAGGAACCATATCCATGACCTTCGCCAGCTCCGCGGCGAACTCCAACGGCTTCGCCACGAGCTGGCTCATGTCGCGGGCCACGTCCATGAACGGGCCCACAAACGCGCCGAGGCCAGACGACCCCCACGACTCCGCAAAGTACGGCTCTAGGGAGAGCAGCGGCTTTGTCGTGTCGGGGAGCGGAAGGTTCAATCCCTCCGCCAGCTCTGTGGCGAAGATCGTCACTCCAAAACCTCGACCTCTTCCATGACAACCGGGCCGCCATGGGTCTGCACCGGCACATACTGTACCTGGGGCACCGCCTGGGGGACCTGCGTGGCCGCGAGAAAGCGCCCGCGTGCCCCGGAGACCTGGGGCTGCCCCCCGTTGCCCCCGAGGTTCATGCCGCCGCCCATGAAGGACTGTGCGTTGCGTAGCAGGTAGTGGTAGCCGAGACCTCCGGCTGCCACGCCGAGCAGGAGCATCCACCAGCCCCCACCGGAGCTGTTCGCCGGCTTCTTCTCGGGCTTGCCCTCGGGCGCCTCTTCAGCGCTGCCAGCTCGGGCACGGGCTTCTCCTCGAACGACATTGAACTTCGGCATGGTCTTAGAACTCCTTTTCGGCCAGGTAGGCTTGCAGTTCGAGCATCCCCGGCCAGGTTCCGAGTCTAGCCTCTTCCGAGGCCAGATCGCGGCGCTGCGTAGTATTGTCGATGCCCTTGTTCACGAACTGCGCGAGGTTTGCGGTCTCGGTCGAACGATACTTTTGGGCCGTGAGCTTCGGGAGCTTCCACCCTCGACGAATGTCCGCCCACGTCACGCGCTGTCCGGGGTCTGCGTAGACGTCGACCAGACGCTTGGCATAGTCGGCCGCCGCCGCGGTCGCCCACGCTGGATCGAAAAGCAGCTCGGGCTCGTCCTGGAGATGTTCGAGTCCGTTGCGCCAACTGAAAGCGCTTTTGGGTCGAAGCTGGTACAGCCCCCGAGCCGCGTTGTCGAACGCACTCGACTTGTTCATCGCCTCGGGGTTGTGGCGGCTCTCGATGTAGCTCGTGGCGACCGCGAACTCGGCGAAGCCTGGCGTCCAGATCCCCAGGTCTTCGACGTGGCGGGCGTAGTCATACACGCGCCGTGCCTTGTCCGAGAGAATGGACGGGTCGAAGCCGGTATCCCCGGCACCGCCTTTCGGGAGATCAAGGTCGAGAGATCCCAGCCCGGAGTCGGCAGCGCTCGCGCTGCTCCCCCCGAGAACGAGCAGGGCCCCGGCCCCCGCTGCGACTGGAATCCACCACTTCATCCGGCTAGCAGTCCCCGTACCAGTAGCAGCGAGCCCGCTGCCGGATCGTCTTGCGCTTCCCGCTCATCCGGGCTTGCGCCTCGCGGATCTTCCGCATCCCCTCTTCGGCTTCAGCCTTGGACACCTTGTGCGGACGGTACACCAGCGGCATCTCCTTGGTTTTCCAGGGATACCACGTCTTCCGACGCCCCATGACCGCGTAGACCTGCGTCATGCGAGGCTCCGTGTCCACGAGGTAGATCGTAGACCTCCGAGGAGCACCCACTTCGAGCGCTGTCATGTATCCGGACTCGTGGGGGATAGGCACCTTCCGGAGCTTGCTCGGTAGCTTGCCCGTGAGCATCATGTTGTCGTACTCGGCAAGGCTCAGGCGAGCCCGACCGACCACAAGCGCCTTGTCGGGCTCGGGATCTCCCATGTTCCGATAAGGCTCCGGGGACATATCTTCCCAATCCCCCGGCTCGTCCCCGATGAGGTTCACCCGCACGAGTTTCGGGCCGCGCTTCTTCGTGGCCTTCTTCTTCGTGGCCTTCTTCTTTGTCGCAGCCATGGCTCACCTAGACGTAGACGATCTCCACGCCCTGTAGCGTGCCTCGGGAGTGGTGGCCGAGGATGACCGCGCACTCCTGGACCTTCTTCGGCACGCGCTTGCCCTTGGCGGTGATCGCCATCTGCGAGGACTTGCGCTTGCCCTTCTTCGCAGCCTTCTTCTTCGGGGCGGCCTTCTTCGGGGCGGCCTTCTTCTTCTTCGGCTTCTTCGACGCCTCGCTGCGAGCGATCGAAGCCGCAGCCCGCTTGCCGGACGCCGACAGGTCGCCGTCCTTCTTCACGAGCTTGGCCCGGCGCAGGCTCGAAAGCTGACCGACGTTGGGCTTGCGCCCCGCCTTGATCGCCTTGATCCCCTTGCGCTGTGCGTCCGTCAACCCAGCCGCGATCGACTGCTTCTTCTCGGTGTTCTTCGCCATGGTCCTACTTTCCTTCTCGCTGTTTGCGCTTGTACTCTTCGCGTCGGCGAAGTCCCTCCGCCCGCTTCTTCTCGGCCTCGTTCATCCCACCGATGAACTTTCCGAGGAAGTTACCGATGCCGGGGTTCTGGGACAGAAACACGTTCGCGGCTTCGCCCAGGGTCATGTTGTCCGCATCCTCTTCAGGGTCCGAAGTAGGACCGAAGTTCGGCCCAAAGCCCATGCGGGGCTCCTCTTCGGACGCCGGCTCGGGCTCCGACACACTGTCGAGGGCCTCACCACACGCCTCCGCAAACGACTTGAACGCCGACGACCCGTCATCGGGGACGAGGAACTGCTCAGGTCCCTTGCTCGTGTGCACGTGCAAGATGAGTCCGTTGCGCATGGTCTGAACCTTGATGCTCTTCATGGCGGGCATACCCCGAGGCTACCACGAACCTACCCCGCGAAGGGGTTGGCACCTTCGTCGATCCACTCGACGCAGAGCCACTGGTCGTGCTTGATGCACGCCGCCCGGACCATGTCGAGCCAGGGCGTGTCGATGAGGATGTCCGACTCGTCGAGCAGGTACGGTTTGAGCTGCTCCTCGACGTACTCGGGCCCACCCGAGACCGCGAGCGCCGCGTTCAGGGCCGCCTTGGTCGCAGCAGGGAGCTTGGAATCCCCCGGCTCGTTCACGTCCACCGTGCCCATGTTCGAGGGCACCGGAATCCCCGCAAGGTTGGACCCTGCCAGGCGACTCACCGCGTTGTACTGCGTCTGGAACCGGCGGATCTGATTGGCATCGGCCGAAGCGTCCCCCGTCTCGAAAGCGTACCCGAGAGCGTTCATGAGATCGCCCGCAAGAGCCGTGACCTTGGACTCCGTCTGCTTGTCGATCGCGGGAGGGTTGGGCCCTCCGGGGATCTTCGTGCCAGGGCCGAGCCCCTTGCCAGCCGGCTTGGTTCCGTCGGCCGGCGTCTCGCCGCCAGCACCGCTCAGGGCGAGGAGGGCAAGCCCGCCAGCGCCCAACCCGAGAAGTAGTTTCGTGTTCATGGTCTTCGTCTCCGTCTTTCGTGTGGGTCTATCCCGTTGCCATCGGCCCGATTCTCACCGGCTCTCTAGGGCGTCCTCGCCGTCTGAAACGCCACCACTCCGCCCGCCGCCACGAGCATCGCCCCGAGGGCCATGTTCGGGTTACTCGTCAGCAGCTCCTTCGCCTTCTCGATGTTCTCGTCGCTCACGCCGACGACTTCGAGCATGATGCCCAACATCTCGGCCATGACGACGACTGCCCACTCTGCGGTGGTTTCGAGAACGTACCCCAGGAGATCGCCCGGAAGATCGCTCGACACCGCCGTAAGCTGCGCGGCCATGTCCGCGGCGATCTTCCCATCCCACCACAACCCGTAACTCGAAGAGCGCCCGCCCTCGGCGAAGAGGATCTCCATGGGGGTGATCTCGTCGAGCAGAATCTCCGAAGTGAAGGGCGTTGCCGGGATGGTCACCACGACCCGGGGGTCTGTCGTGTCCGGGGGCAGCTCTTCAAGCTCCTCGAAGATCGCCTCAATGCGGGCTCGGGCTTCGTGGTAGGTGTCCCAGACAGGCTGAAACTGGCGCAGAAGTTCCTGCTGCACCGCGATATCGGGAGCTGAAAGAGCCACCCCGAGGATCCCCAGCCCCGCAAACCAAGGCGCGATCTGGTCAAGCCAGCCCGGCACCGCTTCTTCGTACGTCTTCTCCAAAGCCGCAAGCGCTTGCGCTCGAACCTGCGCATCGGTCAGGTGGTGCCCATTCTCTCCTCGGGCGATCGTGACCGCGTCCGCGGCCACGTGGAGCATCGACTCCATGATGAACACCTCGACCGTGTCGAAGTAGGTCGAAAGCGGCTCGCGCAGCTTCAACCAGTCCGCCGCTGTCAAAAGCTCGGGGTTCGCGTTGACCTTCTCGCGCACGGCAAGCAACCCCGCTTCAAGGTCGAGCACCTCGTCGGAAGGCAAGGCGACATCCTCCACACGAGGACCACCGCTGCCAGGCTGGGACATGAGCCACAGCCCCGCAAGCGTCAGCGCTCCTGCGCCGACGTATCCGAGGGCCTTGCTCACTCGGCCGCCTCCATGAGAATCCCGAGGTTCGTGTCGTAGTAGCTTCGCGCGGCGTCGTACTCGTCGCCGTCGAAGTGCCCTTCGGCAATGATGAGGTCCGGGTTCCAGTACCCCTCCCACAGCTCGGGAAGGCTGCTCATACCCGCACCCTCGGCGTCGTACACGTTGATCGCGTACGAAATCCGCCACTCCCCCTGGTGCAGCTTGCCGAACTGGATGAACTCGATTCGGAAACGGTTTCCAAGCTCCGCGGCTGCCAACTCGCGCCCGTACGTCGAAACGCCGGCAGGGATGCCTGACGGGGGCTCGGGAGGCGGAGCCCCCTCGGGTGCCTGATCGCTCACGTCGTCGGGCACGAAAATGTCCACCAGCTCGCCACCTTCCCCGAGCGCTTTTTGTTCCGTACTTCCGCCGCGACGGAACGCAACAAAGCCGAGAGCGAGGACGGCACCGCCGCCGAGGATCCAGGTCCAGGGGATGCTGTTGCTAGCCACTGCGGTCTTGCCCTTCCACCTTAGCGTAGGCAGCGTATGCGGCTTCCTGCGCGTTGGGTCCCACGTACAACTTTGACCCCACAAGGTGCCACCGGGAGCGGTCTGCGAGAAACTGGATCTTCTCTGCGAATGCGAGATTTTCGTACCGCGTTTTCTTGGCGAAGTCCGGAGCCTTGTAGCGGTTGAGCTGGTAGCCCACGAAAGCGACTTCGCCTTCATGGGTCTGGTACACCGCCAGCAGCTCCACGAAAAAGTAGTTCCAGTTGCTGAGAGGGTCGCCCTCCGCAGTGTCTTCGAGCAGCTCTTTCCAATACGCCGCCGTGAACCTGTTTTCCTGGGGCTCTCCGAACAACGTCGACTGTACGAAGCTCTCCGCTAGGGGGATTTTGAACACGTACCCGTCTTCGAGCTGGTACTCCTCTGTCGAGGGGAGAGGTACCTCCACAGGGGGTTCGATGGCGATCTCGCCCTCTTCTGGCTCCCAGATATCCACGTCCGGGTAGTCCATCGTGGCGATCTGCGCTGCCTTGCGCCCCGCAAGTCCGATGAAGAGTAGGGCCCCGCCGGCAAGGAGCCCACCGACAATCCATTTTCTGTTACTCGACATAGCGAAGCTCCGGAGGAATCTCCAGGGTGGACGTCCCGTCCTCTTCCCAAACGGTCGACTGGATGACACCGCAACGGGTGAGCATCTCCAGGTCGATGACAGGAAGCCAGAGGAGGGGTCGGGTGCGGAGGTCGATGCCGACCCCGGCATGGTTGCGGAAG